>VOFJ01002024.1_pt1 | contig 16132 bp, 17 predicted proteins | sample 5384081 | NCBI WGS metagenome assembly VOFJ01 (sample SAMN12384729, study PRJNA508395) | human gut metagenome | isolation source: healthy gut I | host: Homo sapiens
GTGGTGCGCGGTGCAGAACCCGCTTTCACACCGACATCATCCACGCCATCGAGCAAAAGCTCGACGCCTCGGGCTACACGATGGTCATGCGCCAGATCCCATCGGGCGACGACGAGATTCAGTGCGGTGCGGTGATGGAAAAGGAAAAGCGCCTGCGCGGCATTATCTTCCTCGGCGGGCGCAGCGATTATTCGCCCGAAGAGGTTTCGCTTCTCGGCGTGCCCTATGTCTGCTGCTCCTACACCAACTCCTACGGTATGCTTCCGCCGGAGTCGTACTCCTCCGTCTCCATCGCCGACGAGCAGGAGGCCTACCGCGCGGTCAGCGAGCTTTACAAAAACGGTCACCGCCGCATCGCCGTGCTGACCGCCGCCCCCGACGACAGTTCGATCTCCCAGCTCCGTTACCTTGGCTATCAGCGCGCGCTGCGCGACTTCGGCTTAACAGAGCATCCGGAAGACCTGATCTGCGCCGAAGATTTCACCATTGCCAACGCCTATGCCGCCATGCAAAAGCGTCTGCGCTCCCCCGCCGATTTTACGGCTGTCTTCGCCATTGCGGACGACATGGCCATTGGCGCGATGCGCGCCCTGCGCGAAAGCGGCCGCTCCATCCCCGAGGACTGCTCCGTCATCGCCATCGACGGCATCAGCGTCTCGGAATACATTCATCCCATGCTCACCACCCTCTGCCAGCCCATGACCGCCATGGGAGAGGCGAGCGTCGAGATTCTGCTCGACATCATCGAGGGACGCGGCGTTCATCGCCATGTCACTCTGCCGACCGCGCTGCGCGAGGGCGCGTCCGTGCGGCAGCTCAAGCACTGATTTTCCCGCGGGAACCGCGTGAAAATAAATTTAAAAAGGAGTATTGATGAAATGAAAAAGTATCTTGCAATGATCCTTGCTCTTGTCATGGCGCTTTCTCTCGTCGCCTGCGGCGATAAGAAGGATGACTCCGCTGACAACAGCGACGGCGATACCGCCTCCGGCCGCGTCTACTGGCTGAACTTCAAGCCCGAAGCCGACGGGACCCTGCAGAAGGTCGCCGCCATGTACACCGAGAAGACCGGCGTGCCCGTCACCGTCGTGACCGCCGCTTCCGGCACCTACAACGAGACCCTGACCGCCGAGATGGACAAGTCCGCTCCCCCGACGCTGTTCGTCGTGGGCAACCAGGCCGCTGTCGACACCTGGGGCGACTACTGCTATGACCTGAGCGGCACCGCCGTTGCCAACGAGCTCAACACCGACGCCTACAACCTCTATGACGCCGACGGCAAGCTCTGCTCCATCGGCTACTGCTACGAGTGCTACGGCATCATCGTCAACGAAGATCTGCTCGAAAAGGCCGGCTACACGCTTGGCGACATCACGAACTTTGAGACTCTCAAGGCCGTCGCTGAGGACATCCACGCTCGTGCTTCCGAGCTCGGCTTCGACGCCTTCACCTCCTCTTCCATGAGCGACGATTCCAGCTGGCGCTTCACCGGCCACCTCGCGAACCTTGAGTATTACTACGAGTCCGTGGACGATCCCGACGCCTGGAAGGAATGCCCGTCTTCCATCAAGGGTACCTACATGCAGAACTACAAGAACCTGTGGGATCTGTACATCAACAACAGCGCCGTGAATCCTGCTGATCTCGCTGCCGGCGGCTTTGACGCGGCGGACGAGTTCGGCAAGGAGCAGGCCGTGTTCTATCAGAACGGCTCCTGGGAGTGGGCCAAGCTCACCGGTACCGGCGACGGTCAGTACGGTCTTGACAACCTGTCCATGATCCCGTTCTACTGCGGCGTTGCGGGCGAAGAGAACGCGGGTCTCAACTGCGGCACCGAGAACTGCTGGGCTGTCAACGCCAAGGCTTCCGAGGAAGACATTCAGGCCACGCTCGAATTCATGAACTGGATGGTCACCGATCCCGAGGTCTCCCGTATGCTGGTCGATGAATTCGCCGCCATGCCCTATAAGCAGGCTGCCGAATCCACCAACGGCTTCCTCGCCGACGCCAACGACTACACCACCAACGGCAACTACATCATGCCCTGGGTCACCAACTTCCAGCCGAACGTTGATGCTTACCGCGCTGCGCTCGTCTCCGCGATGAACCAGTACGACGCCGACCAGAGCGATGCCAACTGGGAGCTCGTCAAGACCGCGTTTGTCGACGGCTGGGCCACGCAGTACGCTGCCGCCAACGGCTAAGCCGCTTTAAAAAAAGCAAGCGCATCTGAAAAGCACAAATGAGAGGGGCGGGCGATTTCGCCCGCCCCTCCCTGCATATCACGGCGAGCGCCGCATGAAGCGCCCGCCGTGCAGAAACAAGAGCAATATTCTATCTTTGGCTGGGAGTTGATCGAATTGAAACATAAGCACAGCAACGCTGCGGTCAACAGCTCGATGATCCGCCGCCCGATCCGCCGCTGGTTCCCGCTCTTTATGGGGCCGATGGTCTGCGCGTTCATCATCGGCTTTGTCTATCCGTTCTGCAAGGGCATCTATCTCTCCTTCTGCAAATTCAAGGTCACGAGCGACGCGCATTTTGTCGGCTTTGAAAACTATCGCCGCGCGTTCCAGGACGCGAGCTTTGTGCATTCGTTCTGGTTCACGGCGCTGTTTGCCGTCATATCGCTCGTGCTCATCAACGTGCTGGCCTTCGCCGTGGCCTACGCGCTCACACAGGGCATCAAGGGCACCAATCTGTTCCGCACGGTATTCTTCATGCCGAACCTCATCGGCGGCATCGTGCTGGGCTATATCTGGTCGATGATCTTCGACGGCATCCTCTCGCGCTACGGCACGTCGATCCTGCTCAACACGAAGCTCGGCTTCTGGGGCCTCATCATCCTCATGTGCTGGCAGCAGGTCGGCTATATGATGATCATTTACATCGCCGGCCTGCAAGCCGTGCCCGAGGATATGCTCGAGGCCGCGAAGATCGACGGCGCGAGCCGCTGGCAGACGCTTTGGAAAGTCACGATCCCGAATGTGATGCCCTCCATCACCATCTGCACGTTCCTCTCTCTTACGAACGGCTTCAAGCTCTTCGACCAGAACCTCGCCCTCACGGGCGGCCAGCCCTATACCATCCTGTCCGACGGCAGCTCGATCAAAGAGACCGAAATGCTCGCGCTGAACATCCTCAACACGTTCTACGGGCAGAATGCCAACTCGCGCGGCACCGCGCAGGCCAAGGCCGTGCTGTTCTTCATTTTGGTCGCGACCATCGGTCTTCTCCAGCTCAGTGCCAACCGCAAAAAGGAGGTGCAGCAGTAATGAACAAGCACTCTCTTTCCGCAGAAGCCCGCCGCAAGACGATCCTCTCCATCGTGCTCGGCGTCATCTGCGTCATCTATGTGCTGCCGGTCCTCACGGTGGTCATCAACTCCTTCAAGCTCAACACCTATGTCAAGACCGACACGTTCGCCCTCCCGAACGCGGAGAGCTTTGCCGGCTGGGCGAACTTCATCAAGGGCCTGACGTTCGGCAACTACCCGTTCTTAAAATCCGCCGGCTACAGCTTATTTATCACCATCGTCTCGACCGCGCTGATTTTGCTCTGCACGTCGATGGCCGCGTGGTACATCGCGCGCGTGGACAGCAAATTCTGCCGCATGGTCTATTATCTCTGCGTCTTTTCGATGGTCGTGCCGTTCCAGATGGTGATGTTCACACTGTCGAAGACGGCCGATACCCTCAAGCTCAATACCCCCTGGACCATCCCCATCATCTACCTCGGCTTTGGCGCGGGGCTTGCGATTTTCATGTTCGTCGGCTTTATCAAATCCATCCCGCTTGAAATTGAGGAGGCGGCCGCCATCGACGGCTGCGGCCCGCTGCGCACGTACTTCTCCGTCGTGCTGCCGATGCTGCGGCCCACGATGATCTCTGTCGGCATTCTCGAGATCATGTGGGTGTGGAACGACTATCTGCTGCCCTATCTCGTGCTCGACCGCACGAAGTACATGACCATCCCCATCCACATCCAGTACCTCAAGGGCAGCTACGGCACCGTCGACCTCGGCGCGACGATGGCGCTGATCCTGCTGAGCATCATCCCTGTCATCGTGTTCTATCTGCTGTGCCAGAAGTACATCATCAAGGGCGTGGCCGCAGGCGCGGTAAAGGGTTAACGCCTTTCATCCTTCATTTTCCAGAAAGAAGTGGTTCCATTGATCGAACGTTCCTCCGGCATTCTGATGCCGATCTCGTCCCTCCCCTCGCCTCACGGCATCGGCACGATGGGCAAGGCTGCCTATGACTTTGCCGACTTTCTCGCCGCCGCGGGGCAGAAATACTGGCAGCTCTTGCCGCTCGGCCCGACGAGCTACGGCGACTCGCCGTATCAGAGCTTTTCGTCCTTTGCGGGTAACCCGTATTTCATCGACTTGGACTTGCTCGTCAAAGATAAGCTCCTGACGCGCGCGGAGGTCAACGCCTGCGACTGGGGCGACGATCCCCGCTATGTCGACTACGGCAAAATCTACGCGAGCCGCTTCACGCTGCTCGAAAAGGCCAAGACGCGCGGCTTTACGCGCGACCGCGAGGCCGTCGCGGCATTTGAGCGGGAAAATGAGCGCTGGCTGCCGAACTACGCCCTCTTCATGGCGCTCAAGCGCCACTTCGGCATGAAGTCTTGGACGGAATGGGACGACGAGGACATCCGCTGCCGCACAAGCAGCGAGGTCATCGAGCGCTACCGCGCCGAGCTGCGCGAGGATGTGGAGCTTTTCACTTACATTCAGTTTCTCTTCTTCCGCCAGTGGGAGGCACTCAAGGCGTACATCCACTCGCTCGGCATCCGCATCATCGGCGACCTGCCCATCTATGTGGCGATGGACTCCGCCGACGTGTGGGCAGAACCCGAAATGTTCCAGCTCGACGAGCACAACGTGCCCACCGAGGTCTCCGGCGTCCCGCCTGACTGCTTCAGCGAGGACGGGCAGCTCTGGGGCAACCCGCTCTACAACTACGAGGCCATGGCGAAGGACGGCTTGGCTGGTGGATCCGCCGCATCGGCGGCGCGCAGAAGCTCTACGACGTCATCCGCATCGACCACTTCCGCGGCTTCGAGAGCTACTGGGCCATTCCCTACGGCGAGACGACCGCCAAAAACGGCCGCTGGGTCAAGGGCCCCGGCATGTCGCTCGTCGGCGTGCTGACCGGCTGGTTCCGCGACCTCGATTTCATCGCCGAGGACCTCGGCTATCCCTCGCCCGAGGTCGTGCAGCTGCTCTCCGATTCCGGTCTTCCCGGCATGAAGGTCCTCGAGTTTGCGTTCGACTCGCGCGACCCGAGCGACTACCTGCCGCATAGCTGCAACTTCAACAGCATTTGCTACACCGGCACGCACGACAACGCGCCCCTCGCCCTCTGGCGCACGGAGGCGGATAAGGCGGACATCGCGTTCGCGAAGAAGTACCTCGGTCTCAATGACGAGGAGAGCTTCAACGCCGGCATCATCCGCGGCGGCATGAGCTGCCAGAGCAGGTGTTTGTCGCACAGATGCAGGACTATCTGGGCCTTGGCAAGGGCTGCCGCATGAACACCCCCCGGCACGAGCAGCGGCAACTGGCAGTGGCGCATGCTGAGCGGCGAGGCGAGCAAAAAGCTCGCAAAGTCCATCCACGAGACGACCCGCATCTACGGGCGCCTGTAAGGAAAATATGGCACGGCGGTTTTGGGCATACGCCCAAAACCGCCGTTTTTCGTTATATTTCGACAGAATATTACGAATTGTATTTATATTTTGACGGAAAAAGAGAGCTGGGTATTACCCTGCTCTCACTTTTTCAATTCACAGGAGTAACAGTTTGCTGTAGTCCAGTGCAACGCGGACGGCTGCCCCCGCTTGCAGATCACTTTCATGTCCAACAGTGATACGCAGCATCGGCGCGCCTTCGGCGCTGCCCTCCGGACGCAGCAGGAGAATGTTCTCCTCCACGCCGAGGATCATGCGGCAGACGGTGCAGCTCATGGCGCCGTTCTCGCTCATGGTGACGGCATTGTCTGGAATGCCAATCGTCGTAAAGGTATTTTCCATGCCAGCAAGCGGCAGCGCCACGTTCCACTCGGGCAGGTAGACTTTGCCGTCTCTCGCCTCGGCGGCGAAGAAGTTCTTGCAGCCCGCGAGGCGCGCCGCGCTGACGCTGCCCGGATGGCGGATCATCTCGTCCATCGGCGTGACCTCGCCGGTCCGACCGTCTTCCATCACACAGACGCTGCGGCAGTTGCGGTAACACTCATCGCGGTCGTGGCTGACCCAGAGGATGGGGCCTTTGAACGTCGCGAGCAGGTCGGCAAGCTCGATCTCAAGATTCCACTTTAAGTAGCTGTCCAGCGCGGAGAACGGCTCGTCGAGCAAAATCGCCTCCGGCTCGGAACACAAAATGCGCGCGAGCGCCACTCGCTGCTGCTGGCCGCCGGAGAGCTGCGCAGGGTGCTTTTTCTCAAGGCCCTCGAGGCGGAACATGCGAATTTTTTCCGCCAGAACACGGCGCTTTTCCGCCTTATCTCCGCTGCGGATGCCGCAGAGGATATTCTGCTCCACGCTCATGTTCGGGAACAGCCCGTACTGCTGGAAAAGATATCCGACCCTGCGCTGCTGAGGCGGCAGATTGATCTTCTTTTCGCTGTCAAACAGCACGCGGCCGCCGAGCACGATGCGCCCGCGGTCGGGCGTCACGATGCCTGCGATGCACTTTAATGTCATGCTCTTGCCGCAGCCCGAGGCGCCGAGCAGCGCCATCGTCTCGTCCGGCGCTTCAAACTGTGAGCGCAGATGAAACGCGCCAAGCTTTTTTTCAATATCGACAGACAAACTCATCTTCTCGCCCTCCTCGCCTTGCTCGCATCCGTGAGGAAGTCACGCCGCTCGAGCATGTTGACCGCCAGCAGCACGACGGCGGAGATCGCAATATTGACCAAGACCCACTTCGTCGCCAGCACATCGTTGTTCGTCTGCCAGAGCTGATAGACCGTGGTGGAGATCGTCGCGGTCTTGCCGGGCGTGTAGCCCGCGATCATGCTCGTCGCGCCGTATTCGCCAAGTGCTCTGGCAAAGGCCAGCACTGTGCCGGCCAGCACGCCCTGACGGCAGTACGGCATGCGGATACGCCAGAAAATGTAGGTATTCGACAGGCCCAGCGTCTGTCCAGAATAGGCCAGCGTCTCGTCAAAAGACTCGAACGCGCCGCGCACCGTGCGGTACATCAGCGGGAAGATGACGACCGCGGTGGCGAAGATGGCGGACCACCAGGTCATGACCAGCTTGACGCCGAACGTTTCGAGCACCCACGCGCCGATGACGCGCTTGGGGCCGAACACGCGCAGCAGCAGATAGCCCACGACCGTCGGCGGCAGCACGAGCGGCAGCGTCAGAAGCACATCGAGCACACCTTTGACCAGGCGCGGAAGCTTTGCGATATAATAGGCGGCAAAAATGCCGGCAAAGAAAATAATGACCGTGGAGATCGCCGCAATGCGCAGCGAGTTCCATAAAGGGTACCAATCCATAAGTGACCTCCGATTTTCTGGAGTTTGGGAGATTCAGGCGATCTCCAGCTGCCGCAAATGCGGCGAAAAAGTTTGCCATAAGACAAGCGGGTTTTCCGCCAGTGGCGGTGGAAAGTTCGTGCCGCATCCTGCGGCACGAAACGGGACCAAAAGGGGATATCTCTTCCGGAAGAGATATCAAAAAGCGTCGCAGACTTTGCGCCGCGCACGGCGCAAATAATCTTGAAATTTTTTGCCGCGACATGTGCGTGGCAAAAAATACCTCTCACGCAGCGAGCGTCGAAGGCCGCTCACCGAAGTGAGCGGCCAAGGCGCAGAGCGTAGTGCAGCTCTTTAAAATGAAAGCCTTTTAGGCTTATTTTAGTTAGCAGGGCAGAAGCCGACGCTCTCGAACACGGACATGGCGTCAGCGGTCTGGAGGTAGTCGAGGAAGGCCTGGGCGGCTTCTTCCTTCTCGCCCTTCAGGACGGCGGCGGGATAGATGACCTGGCCGCACATCTCGGCGGTGGCGCTGTCGACGACTGTGAGGCCGGCGGAGCAAGCGTCGGTGGCGTAGATGATGCCGCAGTCGGCGCTGGCCTCGCTCACCTGAGTGGTAACTTCCTTGACGTTGTTGCCGTAGGTCAGAGAGTCGGCGAGAGCCGCTTCGTCAAGGCCATAGTAGGCGAAGATCTTCTCGGTGTACTGGCCGACGGGCACGTCGCTGTTGCCGATGGCGAGCATGACGTCGCCGCTCTTGAGGAGTTCAGCAAGCTGGTCGAAGCTCTCGATGCCCTTGGGGTTGCCCTCGGGAACGGCGAGCGTGACCTTGTTCTCGAGCAGGTCGATGCGGCTGTCGGTCACGATGAGGTCAAGACCGTCGGGGTTCTTGTCCTTGTCGTCAATGAGGCTGCCGTCCATGGCGTTCATCTGCTTGGGGCGGTGGAGATGAACAGGTCGCAGTCAGCACCCTCGCTGATCTGGGTGAGGAGCTTGCCCGAGGAGTCAAAGTTGTAGGTGATGTTGACGTTGGGGGCAACTTCCTTGTACATCTCGGCGATCTGAGTCAGGGTCTCGGTCATGGAGGCGGCGGCGAAGACGACGAGATCAACGCTCTCGGCGTTCGCATCGCCTTGGGTGTCGTCGGTGGTTGTGTCGTCAGTCTTGCTGCTGCAGGCGGCCAGAGAGAACACGAGCGCAAGCGCAAGGAGCAGAGACAAAAGCTTTTTCATGTTCGGATACCTCCTTTCAAATTTTTTCTTTTTCGCGCGTTCATTGAAAAGCGCGGCGATGCAGGAACGCGCAAGAACACGCCGCACGCAATTTATTTCCAATTCCCATCGGGAAACTTGGACAAAATCATTTCGCTATCCTCAAAATAGATAACGTGCCCCAACATTTCGCGCCCGCAGGCGCGAAGCGTTAAAGTTGTCAAACAGCACCGACTCATTCGGTTCAAAAATCCACCAGTCCTGCCTCCCCCTAACCCCCGCGCCCCTGGGGCGCGAAACAGCGTCGCAGACTTTTCCCCGCAAGGGGGATGCGGCATCCGTAAAGCGGCAAAGCTGCTAACGGCTGCCCAAGCCGTCCGCAGACGGCAAATAATCTTGATCCGTTTTTTGCCGCGGTCACCGTCGCGGCATTACGATTCCCGCGCCCGTTGGGCGTGCCAATCGTGCCGCTTCCTCGAAACTGGCTCGCTTCATCCGCCGCTGGCGGCGCTTCGCCAATTTCCATGCGCGTGGCAAAAACACCTCTCAGCCTGCAAGTATGCGAGCGCAAGCAGTGCGCGCAGCAGGCTGTCCCCCCCCTCAAAACGATGGCTCCGCCATCGTTTTGAAGTTTTATTTTCCAAACGGGCAGATCGGATAGTGGCACGGCTTGCACCCAAGGCATAGCCCGCCTTCGCCGAGCGCCGCGATATCCGCGCGCGTGACGGGCACATCCGCCGCGATCTTCGGCAGCACCAGATCAAAGACCGTCGCGCCCGCGTACATCACGCAGCCGGGCAGGCCCATGACGGGCATACCGTCGTCAAAATAGCCGAGCAGGAACATAGCCCCCGGCAGGACCGGCGCGCCGTAGGCGATGATATCCGCGCCCGCGGCCTTGATGCCGCCCGGCGTGTTGTCGTCGGGGTCGACGCTCATGCCGCCGGTGCAGAGGATCATATCGGGCTTCCTTTCACGCATCGCGAGCACCGCGTCACGCACATTCTCCACGCCGTCGCCGGAGTAGACGACCTCGAGCGTTTCGATGCCGTAGGTCTTGAGCTTGTCGATGACGACCGGCGTGAACGTATCCTTGATGAGGCCCTTTTTCACCTCACCGCCGGTGGCGACGATGCAGGCGGTCTTGCGCACATAGGGCTTGAGAGACAGCAGCGGCTCGCCGCCCGCGGCCCGCTCGGCCTTTTGGAGCTTTTCTTCCTCGATGATGAGCGGGATGACGCGCATGCCCGCGAGCTTGTCGCCCTCGCGTACAGCCATGCCGCCCTTGCGCGTGGCGATCATCACCTCGTCCTGGCTATTCACGGCGACAAGGCGCGCGGAATCGACCAGAAACACGCCGTCACAGGCGGCCTTGAGCTCGATCTTGCCCTCTTTCACCTCGCTGCGGATCATATTCTCCTGCCCGCAGAGGGCCAGAAGCCGCTCCGCCGCGTCGTTTTCGTGCACCATGCCGGACGTCATTTCCCAGACATAGAGGTGCTCCTTACCCATGCTGAGCAGCACGGGGATGTCCTCTTCCGTCACGACGTGGCCCTTGCGGAAACGCGCGTCCTTATACTTGTCCTTGATGATCTGCGTCATGTCGTGGCAGAGGACATGGCCCACCGCGTCCTCGGTTTTGATAAGTCTCATTTCTTCAGCACCTCGATCTCGTCTCCGGCCTGAATGCGGCCCTCTTTGATCACAATGGCAAAGATGCCTTCGGTCGGCATCACGCATTTGCCCGTCGTGCGCTTGATCTCGCAGTCGTTGTGGCACTGCTTGCCGATCTGCGTGACCTCAAGCTCCGTCTCGCCCACGCGCAGGCGTGTGCCGACAGGGAGCGTCTTGAGCTCGATGCCGCGGGTGTTGATGTTCTCGGCGAAGATACCCGCATCCAGCTCAAGCGGGCAGATAGCGCGCATCGTGTCCACGCTCTCCTCAGCCAACAGGCTGATCTGGCGGTGCCAGTCGCCCGCGTGGGCGTCGCCCACGATGCCGTGGCGGCATTTTACGTCGATATAGGGCACCTCGTGCTTGCGCACCCCTTTTTTTCGCTGATGTTGACTGCGGTCACCTGTGCCATTTCTTCATTCCTCCGCTTCATAAACGCCGCTCTTGCCGCCTTCTTTATAGAGAAGGTGGATGCCGTCGATGCGCATATCGCGCTGCACGGCCTTGCACATATCGTACACCGTGAGCGCGGCGACGCTGACAGCTGTCAGCGCTTCCATTTCAACGCCTGTCTCGCCGTGGCAGCGGACCTCGCTGCGGATGTGCAGGGCGGCTTCTTCCATTTCAAATGAGATGTCCACCTTCGTGAGCAGCAACGGGTGGCACATCGGGATCAGCTCACTGTTTTTCTTCGCGGCCATGATGCCCGCGACCTGCGCGACCGCCAGCACATCGCCCTTGCCGATGGAGCCCTCTTTGATCTTGTCCATCGTCGCTTTTGCCATGCGGACCGTCGCGGCGGCGCGCGCCACGCGATAGGTCTGCACCTTTTCGCTCACGTCCACCATGCGGGCGCGGCCCTGTTCGTTAAAATGCGTCAGTTCCATCCTCAGCCTCCGATCGCAAACATGCCGCGGTGCGTCTCCGTGACGCCAGTCTCGTCCATGTGGTGGCGCTCCGGCTTCATCAGAATGCCGCGGCGGATGGCCTGCTCCAATTCCTCACCGGACAAGCCCCGCAGCGTGATCTCTGCGTCCGAATGCAGGCACGGCTTTAATTTCCCGTCCGCCGTGATGCGGATGCGGCTGCACTCTGCGCAGAACGCATGACTCATCGGCGCGATGAGGCCGACGGTCCCCTTTTGCATCCGGCAGACGGTAGCACGCGGCCACGCCGTCGTGCGAAACGGCCTCCAACTCCGGACAGCGGTCCAAAACCGCCTGCGAGGGGAGGTATGTACCGAAATCCTTTCCGCAGCCCATCGGCATGCGCTCAATGAAGCGCACCTGCCACGGATGCTCGCGCGTTAAGTCCACAAAATCGGCGAGCTCGTCATCGTTGACGCCGCCGAGCAGCACGCAGTTGAGCTTGATCTTTGCAAAGCCCGCGCGCTCCGCCGCCTCGATACCGTCCAAGGTATCCTGCAGCGTGCCAAGGCGCGTGATGGCGCGAAAGCGCTCCTCGTTCAGCGTGTCGAGGCTGATGTTGAGGTGCGTGACGCCCGCGTCGCGCAGCGGCCGGGCAAACTCTTTGAGCAGGCTGCCGTTTGTCGTGACGCAGAGCTCTTCAACACCCGCAATGCTTGATAGCATGCGGCAGAAGTCCACCGCACCGCGGCGCACGAGCGGCTCGCCACCGGTGACGCGGATCTTTTTGACGCCGCACCTGACCGCCGCGGCGGCCATATCGCGCAGCCCTTCCAAAGAACAGATGTCCTCGTGCGCGCACTTTTCAATGCCGCCGTCCGGCATGCAGTAGCGGCAGCGGTAATTGCAGCGGTCCGTGATGCTGATGCGCAGGTATGTAATTGATCTTGCAAAGCCGTCCAGCATCCGAAACACCTCTTTCTTCCATGGTACAGCATGATATTTTAGCAAATATCACGCTCTTACGCAACACAGTTGTCCGATAATGTCGAACTATATTTTTATATTATCGTAATCTTGACTTTTTCCGCAGTATTTTTTAGAATACAAGCAACGATTTTTGACCGGGAGGGCCGATTTATGACTGACGGCAACACCATCCGCTCCGTGGCGAAGGCGATGGAGCTTTTGCAGCTCCTCAGCGACGCGGGCGAGGCGATGACGCTCACGGCCATCAGCGAGCGCGCAGGGCTGCCCAAGAGCACAGTGTTCGGCCTTTTGACCACCATGCGCGACTATGACGTCATCACACAGCACGCAGACGGCAAATACGCCCTCGGCCTGCGCCTTTTTGAATACGGCTGCCGCGCCAGCGCGTTCTGGAACATCTCGTCCCTCGCGCGGCCTTACCTCGAGCATCTGGCAGAAGCGACCGGCGCCTCCGCCATGCTCTCCACCTATGAAAACGGGCACATCGTCGCCCTCGACCAGGCCGAGGGGCGCGACAGCCTTCGCATCGTCTCCGCGCCGGGGGCGCGGCTGCCGCTGCACTGCACCTCGCAGGGCAAGATCGTCCTTGCCTGCATGAGTGAGAGCGAGGCGGCGGCTCTCCTTGCCCGTGTGCCGCTCACGCCCTACACTCCGCACACAGAAACGGATGCGGGTGCTTTGCTCGCATCGCTCCCCGCCTGCCGCGAGGCGGGCTTCGCCGTGGAAAACGGTGAGTATAAGATCGGTCTTCGCTCCATCTCCGCGCCGGTGTTCACCGGCGGCGGCGCGCTCAAGTACGTCGTCAGCGTACTGGGGATGTTCCGCTCCGTGCACTCGGACGAGTTCGCGCACGCCGAGCGCGCGGTCGTCGCCGCAGGGCAGATGCTTTCCGCCGCACTGGGCTATCCGGGAAAGTGAGACTTTTTTCCGCGCGGAAAAATCTACGCTTGACTCTACAATTGTTATAGAGTTTATGATGACTCCATGCTATTCTGATAGGAGTCCTTTCCGATGCAAAACGATCTCACCACCGGCAGCGTCTTTCGCAACGTTGTGTCCTTTTCGCTGCCGTATCTGCTCTCTTACTTTTTGCAGACGCTCTACGGCATGGCCGACCTCTTCATCATCGGCCAGTTTGAGGGCGTCGCCAGCACGACCGCCGTCTCCATCGGCTCGCAGGTGATGCACATGCTCACAGTCATGCTCGTCGGCCTTGCGATGGGCGCGACGGTCAGCATCGCGCAGGCCGCCGGCGGCGGCGACAAAAAGCGCACCGCCTCTGCCATCGGCAACACGGTCACGCTCTTCATGCTGCTGTCTCTTGCGCTGACGGCACTGCTGCTCGCGCTGCGCGGGGGTATCGTCTCCATCATGTCCACACCGGAGGAGGCCGTGCAGGGCACGCTCGCCTATCTCACGGTCTGCTTTATCGGTATTCCGTTCATCACGGCGTACAACATCATCGCCTCGATCTTTCGCGGCCTTGGCGACAGCAAGAGTCCCATGTACTTCATCGCCGTGGCCTGCGTCGTCAACATCGCGCTCGACTACTACTTCATGGGCACGCTGCACCTCGGCCCCGCGGGCGCGGCGCTCGGCACCACGCTCTCGCAGGCGGTGAGCGTCCTCGTCTCGCTCGCGGTCATCTTGAAGCGCAGGCTCATCTCCGTCCGCCGCGCGGACTTTCGCCCGCAACGCGCCGTCATGGGTAAGCTCCTTCAGATCGGCGTGCCCGTCGCTCTGCAGGACGGCTTTATTCAGGTCTCGTTCGTCATCATCACGATCATCGCCAACCGCCGCGGTCTGACGGACGCGGCCGCCGTCGGCATCGTCGAAAAGATCATCGGCTTCCTCTTCCTCGTCCCGTCGTCGATGCTCTCGACCGTCTCGGCGCTCGGCGCGCAGAACATCGGCGCGGGCAAGCCCGAACGCGCGCGTCTCACGCTGCGCTACGCCGCGATGATCGCCTGCTCGTTCGGCATCGCGGTCGTCATCCTCACCCTGTTTATCGCCGAGCCGCTCGTCGGCCTCTTCACGCCTGATGCCGCCGTCGCCGCCGCGGGCGGGCAATATCTGCGCGGCTACATCTGGGACAGCTTCTTTGCCGGCGTGCACTTTTGCTTCAGCGGATATTTCTGCGCCTGCGGCAAGTCGGGCATCTCGTTTCTGCACAATTCGCTCTCGATCCTGCTCGTGCGCGTACCGGGGGGCGTACCTTGCGTCAAATACGCTTCCCGCAGACGTTGCTGCCCATGGGCCTTGCCAACGCCGCGGGGTCGCTTTTCTCCATCCTCGTCTGCGTGATCGCCTACGCCATCCTCACGCGGCGGGAAAAACGTGCGCAGGAGGCATCATAAATGGCTCTTCCCCAGCTTTTCTCCATCGGCGAAATGGCAAAAATTTTCCATCTCAGCGTGAGCAGCCTGCGCCACTACGAGGCGCTCGGCCTTTGTTACGCCGGAATACGTCGATCCGTCGACGAACTACCGCTACTACAGCGTCCGCCAGTTCGAGCCGCTCAACACCATCCGGTATCTGCGCGCGATGGACATGCCGCTCACCGAGATCGCCGATTTTCTGCAAAACCGCGACGTGGAGACGATCGAAGAAAAGCTGCGCGCGCAGAAGGCCGCCGTTGTACAGAAGCAAAAGGAGCTCAATCGCATCGAGCGCAAGCTCGACGCGCGCCTTAGCCAGCTGCACGAGGTTCGGCATGCGCCGCTCGGCGAGATCACGCTCATCCATTCGCCCGCGCTTCGCCTTTTCTGGATCGACACGGCGCTGACCGCGCCGGACTACTCCGCGCTCGAGCTCTCCACGAGCCGTCTTGCCGCCGCGCAGGCCGAAGCGCTGGTCTTCCTCGGCAAGGTCGGCTTCAGCGTATCGCAGGAGCATTTGAACGAGGGCAGCTTCGGGCAGTACGACGGCGAATTTTCGTGCTTGACGAGGCCGACCGCTTTGCGGGCGACGTCATTGATCTGCCCGCGCTCTGCGCATTGCGTGCGCTTCCGCGGACACCACGCCGAGTCGCCCGCACAGTCCTCGTCGATGCAGTTCATCCGCGAGGAAAGGCACACCGCCGCCGGATTTTTCGCGCGCGAGATTACAGTCATCGACTACGGCTTCACGCCGACACGGAAAAGTTTCGTCACTGAAATCATGATCCCCCAAAAGGTATAAAAAAGTTCCCGCGTTCATACGTTTTTAACTTTTTTACTAATGCCGCCGCCGGCGATCATCTTGAGGGCGGTCAAGCGCGCCGAGTTAACGGCGCTCAGGGTTTTCGCGCGCAGCCTTTTCCGAGCCGGGGAGGTTCAGGATGGCCGGTTTCTTCGTGCCGGCCACGGCGCGGAAAGTATCGCGCGCGCGGCGCGATCTGCAAGCTGTGGACATAGATCATCGCCTGCGGGATCGCGGGAATTTTCGGGCCTCGAGCACGGCGCGCGCGTCGCCTGGGTGTCACGTCACGGGAGATTCCGTGCCGCCGCTCGTGATGACAAGGTCGCAGTGAAGCTTTTCATCCACGCAGGAGATGAGCCGGATTCTTCCTGTTCGTCCGGCACGATGGACGTGTACACGACCTCGTAGCCAGCCTTTCAGCATCAAATGCGGCCACAGCGGCCGTACACGCCCGCGGACGCGCGCGGTCGCTCACGGTGATGACCGCCGCCTCGATAGCCTTCATGTAGCACGCCGCCTTCGTCGATCGCGCCCGCGCACGCGCGCAGACTCATAGGGCTCTTCGTAGACCACCTCTTTGCGGTACTGGCCGCGTCCGTGCCGAGCTTTGCCGACTCCGTCCAGTTTGAATGGATCCGCCGGCCTGCGTTGATGAGGATACCGGCGAGGATATCGGTAGGTCACGCCGTCGTCACCAGTAACTGAAACGAAGTACCGA
>VOFJ01001812.1_pt1 | contig 16116 bp, 21 predicted proteins | sample 5384081 | NCBI WGS metagenome assembly VOFJ01 (sample SAMN12384729, study PRJNA508395) | human gut metagenome | isolation source: healthy gut I | host: Homo sapiens
TCATTGTACTTCGTTCAGTTACGTATTGCTCCTGCTGCCGCAGCTGGGCCAGACAGGCCAGCGCCGTGGCGCCATCCTGGGCGGTAATGGCGTCCGAGATGCGGAACAGGTAGCTGCGGTCGGTGACGCCCGCCATGCGGCGCACCACGTCCGCATCGATCTTTGCCGTGACACCGGCACAGGTATCCAGAATGGACAGCGCATCGCGCATGGCGCCATCGGCCAGCCGGGCGATCAGCTCTGCGCCGTCGCCGGTCAGCTCCAAGCCCTCCTGCCCGGCGATGTACTCCACCCGCTTGGCGATATCTTCGGGCCCGATGCGGGTGAAATCATAGCGCTGGCAGCGAGACAGGATGGTGGCGGGGGGACCTTCTGGATCTCGGTCGTTGCCAGGATGAAGATGACGTGGGCGGGCGGCTCCTCCAGCGTTTTGAGCAGGGCGTTGAACGCCGCCGTCGAGAGCATGTGCACCTCGTCGATGATATATACTTTATACCGGCACTCGCTGGGGGTGTAGGCCGTCTCATCCCGCAGGCCGCGGATATCGTCCACGCCGTTGTTGGAGGCGGCGTCCAGCTCCAGCACGTCGAGGATGCTGCCGTTGTCGATGCCGCGGCAGATGGAGCACTGGCAGCAGGGGTCGCCGTCGTGGGGGTGGAGGCAGTTGACCGCCTTGGCGAAGATCTTGGCGCAAGTGGTCTTGCCGGTGCCGCGCACGCCGGTAAACAGGTAGGCGTGGCCCACTCTCCCGGTGGCGATCTGGTTGCGCAGCGCCGTCACGATGCCGCGCTGGGCCACCACATCCTCGAACCGCTGGGGTCTCCACTTGCGGTACAGCGCTCGATACATCCGCTTCTCCCCTTTCAACAAAAAAGCCGGGCAGCGCTGACGGGGGGTTGACCCCCCCGCCTTGCGTAACTCGGCATACGGATGCAGGCTGACTGAAACGCACGGGGCGCGCCGCTTAAGGCTGCTTGGTTCCCCACCTGACCTGGTTCACAGCGGCCTCCCATCGTACAGGGCCCGCATCCGTATGCCGAACCACGCAGCAGGCGCTGTCCGGCATGGCACATTTTGTGCTTGATTATTATAGCATGTTTCGGGGAGAATGCAAGCCCCCGGCAGCGGGCTCACCCTCTCAGGCGCTTTGCGCCAGCTCCCCCAAAGGGGGAGCCTTTGGCAAAACCATCAAACAACATGCAAAACAAAAGCCCCTTCCGGCATTACACCAGAAGGGGCAGAGTGCTGAATAAAAGTTAGGACTGGCAGGCAGTGATCAGGCTCATCTTATAGACCTCGTCAGCGTTGCAGCCACGGGACAGGTCGTTGATGGGTGCGTTCAGGCCCTGCAGGATGGGGCCGTAGGCAGCGTAGCCGCCCAGACGCTGAGCGATCTTATAGCCGATGTTGCCGGCCTCGATGCAGGGGAAGATGAAGGTGTTGGCCTGGCCAGCGACCTTGCTGCCCTTGCACTTGACCTGTGCAACTTCGGGAGCAACGGCAGCGTCAAACTGCAGCTCGCCGTCCACAGCCAGCTCGGGGTCCATCTCCTGAGCCTTGATGGTAGCGTCATGGCTCAGAGCAACGGTGCCGCCCTTGCCGGAACCCTTGGTGGAGAAGCTCAGAACTGCGACCTTCGGATCGATGCCGAACAGCTTTGCGGTCTTGGCAGTCTCAACGGCCACCTCAGCCAGCTTTGCGGATGCAGCGATCTTGACCTCGCCGGTAGCCTTATCAACGGTATCGGTGTAATCAATGTTGACAGCGCAGTCGCCCATGGCAATGCGCTTCAGGCCCTCTTCGCCAAAGTCACGGTCCAGAATGAAGCAGGAGCTCACCAGGTGTGCGCCCTTCTTGGTCTTGACCAGCTGCAGAGCGGGGCGGATGGTATCGGCGGTGGAGTAAGTAGCGCCGCCCAGCAGGCAGTCAGCCTTGCCCATCTTGACCAGCATGGTGCCGAAGTAGTTGGACTTCTTCAGCATTGCGGTACACTCTTCAGCGGTTCTGCTTGCCCTTGCGCAGCTCGACCATGGTGTTCACCATCTCGTCGAAACCTGCATAGTTCTCAGGGTCAATGATCTCAGCAGCGGAAATATCAAAATTGCCTGCGGCAGCAGCAGCCTTGCACTCAGCCTCGTTGCCCACCATGACAACCTTCAGAACGCCCTCGGCCAGCAGCTTGCTGGCTGCCTCCAGGATGCGGGGGTCATTGCCCTCGGTAAAAACGATCGTCTTGGGGTTTGCCTTCAGCTGTGCTACCAGCGGTGCGAACATATCAGCCATTGTTGATTACCTCCGAATTAACTATCCAATATTCACATCCGGGTGCCTGTTGGACACAAGGATGCCTTTTCTTTTATTCTAGCACACCCGGCAAAAAGTTCAAGACAAAATTGGCTTTTTGTGCTATTATTTTAGGAGAAAACCATTTTTTATTTGTGAATAAATTATCATTCAGTTGCAAGGAGATCAAACTGCTATGGATTGGGATACATTAAAGGCCAAGAGTGCCTTGCCTGCCGCAGATGTGAGCTGTGCACTGACCGCACCCATGTGGTGTTCGGGCAGGGTGTGGAGAATGCCGAGGTGCTCTTCGTGGGCGAAGGCCCCGGCCAGAGCGAGGACGAGCAGGGCCTGCCCTTTGTGGGACGCAGCGGCCAGCTGCTGGACAAATACCTCTTCGCCATCGATCTGGACCGGAGCAAAAATTGCTACATTGCCAACATCGTCAAGTGCCGCCCGCCCCAGAACCGCGACCCGCTGCCCACCGAGAGCGAGGCCTGTATGCCCTGGCTCCGGGAACAGTTCAAGCTGCTGCAGCCAAAGATCGTGGTCTGCCTGGGCCGCATCGCCTCCCAGCGGATGATCCGCACCGATTTCTCCGTGACCAAGGAGCACGGCACCTTTGTGCAAAAGAACGGCGTATGGTTCATGGGCACCTTCCACCCCGCCGCCCTGCTCCGGCAGGCGCAGAACAAACCCGCCGCCTTTGCGGATTTTGTGGCTCTGCGGGAGAAGATCCACGAGGTGTGCGGGCACACATATTAACAAGCTCACCCTCTCCGTCATTGCTGTCGCAATGCCACCTCTCCCGAAGGGAGAGGCCTTGGCAGAAAGATGAAGCTCACAAAAACTGCCAAGGGCTCCCACTTTGGGGGAGCTGTCGAGCGGAGCGAGACTGAGAGGGCAAGGCCGTTTCAAGTATCATCTTCCTTCATTTTTGCATACCCTAAAGCAAAAAGTGAGGTGTTCTGATATGAAAACGATCCAAAGCCGTTCCCCCGATTTCTTTCTGGGGGCCACCACACCGGCGGGCTTCAAGGGTTATTTTGAGCCGCTGCGCCGGGGAGCCCGGGATGCAGATGCTTCTCATCAAAAGCGGGCCGGGATGCGGCAAATCCACCTTGATGAAGCATCTGGCCCAGGCCGCCGAGCAGCAGGGCCAGCGCATCGAAAAAGATCCACTGTGCCAGCGACCCCGACAGTCTGGACGGCGTCATCTTTCTCGACAAACGCGCCATCATCGATGCCACCGCACCCCATGTGGTGGAGCCGGATGCCCCCGGCGCGGACGAGATCGTGGTCAGCCTGTACCACACCATCGACTCCGAAAAACTGGCTACCCACCGGGACGAGGTGAAGGCCCTGTTCGCCCGGAACGCGGCCGCTGCGGGGCCGGGCAGCCCGGTATATCGCATCGGCAGGCAGCCTGATGCTGGACAGCCGCCGGGCCGAGGCCTGCAGCGCCAACTTTGAAAAGGTGCGCCGCTACGCGAAGCGGCTGTGCACCCGGATGCTGCCCCGCACCGAGGGCACCGCCAGCGAAGAGCTGCGGCTGCTCTCAGCCATCACCCCCAAGGGGATGGTATTCTACCGGGGCACGGTAGAAGCGCTGGCCGACCGGTATGTAGTATTCCGGGATGATTACGGGGCGGTCTCCCGCCTGCTGCTGGAACTCATCCGGGCCGAGGCGCTGGCCCGGGGCTACCACATCATCACCTGCCCCTGCGCCATGCACCCTGAAGATCAGATCGACCACCTCTTCATCCCGGCTGTGCGGCTGGCCTTTTTTGACCGACAACCTCTGGCATCCCATCCAGCTGCCCGGCGTGCAGGCCGTGCGCTGCACCCGCTTTGTGGACCGGGAGAACCTGTCCGGCTTCCGCGCCCGCCTGCGCTTCAACGACCGTGCCGCCTCCGAGCTCATCGACCAGGCTGTCGCCCTGATGGCTCAGGCCAAGAACTGCCATGATGAGCTGGAGACTTATTACCGGGCCGCCGTGGATTTTGACCAGGTGAATGCTGTTGCAGCAAATTGTCAAAAGATCCTGGGTCTCGGGTAGGCCCTGCTGTTAAACCCCACCGTCAGCCCTTTGCTGCCACCGCCCCTAGTAGGGGGGGCGGCCTTGGCAAAGCGATGTAGTTTGTGCGTAAAGGGGAACCCCAAAAACTTTACGTAACGCCAGAGGCCCCACTATTAGGGGGCTGGCGAGCGATAGCGAGAGAACTGAGGGGTTTAGTTTCCCAACATACTGTGCACAACCTGAAAGGAAGTGAACCCCATGCCATCCATCCGTCTTTCTGTCCGGGAGCTGGTGGAGTTCCTGCTCCGCACCGGCAGTATCGACAGCCGCTTTACCGGCTTTGACCGGGCCAACGAGGGCGCACGCATCCACCGCAGGCTCCAGAAGGCGGCGGGTGAAGGCTACGCCGCTGAGGTGTTCCTCACGGCAGAGCGGACGATGGAGGGATCGGGTTCACCATCGAGGGCCGTGCCGACGGAATTTTTACCGATGAGGACGGCACGGTGGTCATCGACGAGATCAAGACCACCGCCGCGCCCACCGATGCCATCACGGAGGACATGAACCCCTGCCACTGGGCACAGGGGATGGTCTACGGGGCCATCTGCGCCGAGCAGCGGGAGCTGAAAACACTGGATGTCCGGCTGACCTATTACCAGATCGACACCGACGAGATCATCCGCTATACCCGGCATTTCTCTGCCCGCTGAGCTGGATGCGTTTCTCAACGACTTACTGCGGCAGTATCTTCCCTGGGCACGGCGGCAGCTGGACTGGGTGGAAGCCCGGAACCGGAGCCTTGGGGCCCTGCAATTTCCGTTTCCCGCCTACCGGCCCGGGCAGCGCGCCCTTGCCGGGGAAATCTATCGCGCCTGTGCTGCGGGCAAGGCAGAGCAGAAGGGCGGCACCCGGCTGTTCTGCCAGGCGCCCACCGGCATCGGCAAGACGATGAGCGCCCTCTTCCCCGCCCTGAAAGCCATCGGCGAGGGCAAGGGCGAGAAGCTCTTCTACCTGACCGCCCGCAACACGACACAGGCCGCCGCCGAGGATGCACTGGCCCGTCTGCGGGCGGCAGACCCGGCGCTTTCCCTGCGCAGCGTGACCCTTGCGGCCAAGGAGAAGGCCTGCCTGTGCAAGGATGCTGAGGGCCGTCCCGCCTGCCTGCCGGAAGCCTGTCCCTACGCCAACGGCTACTACGAGCGACTGAAGGATGCGCTGGCCGACCTGCTGGACAGCGCCATCCCCTATGACCGGGCCGCCCTGACCGAGACTGCCCGGCGGCACAGGGTCTGCCCTTTTGAGCTGGGGCTGGACCTGAGCGAGTGGTGTGATGTGGTCATCGGGGACTACAACTATCTGTTCGACCCCACCGTGCACCTGCGGCGCTTTTTCGATGCGGCGGGCGACTACATTTTTCTCATCGACGAGGCCCACAACCTGCCGGACCGGGCCAGAGCCATGTACTCGGCGCGGTTCTGCAAGAGCAGCCTGACCGATGCCAGACGGGCCATCGGCAAAGGAAAAAGCACACTGAAAACCGCGTTGACAAAGGCAGACAGGGGCTTTCTGGAAGCGCGCCGGGCGGTAACGAAGCTGGCCCCCCGCCGGGGTTCAGCGCCCACCGAACCGCCGACAGAGGATCTCACCCAACAGACCAGCCTTCTGGACACCGAACCGGCAGAAGCCGTCTTCCCGCTGCCGGAGCCTTTGCTGGCGCAGGATGGCACGGTCTTTTTGCAAGAGCTGCCGAAGGAGCTGCTCCGACTGCTGTTCAGCCTGCAGGCCCCTCTGCAGGACTGGCTGGAGGCCAACCCGGAGGCCGATGCCCACGCCCAGCTGCTGGAGCTCTACTTTGCGGTGCAGGATATCACCCGGGCAGCAGAGCGGTACGACGCGCATTTTGTCACCCAGCTGACAGCCCGGGGCAGCGAGCTGGAATGGGAGCTGCTCTGCCTTGACCCTGCCCCCTTTGTGGATGCCAGCCTTGCCGCCGGGCGGGCTGCGGCACTGTTCAGCGCAACGCTCACCCCGCCGGGCTACTACCGCACCGTGCTGGGCTGTCCCGATGCCCGGGCCGTGGCTCTGGAAAGCCCGTTTCCGCCCGAACATCTGGGGCTCTACTGCCTGCCCGGCATCTCCACCCGCTACCGGGACCGGGAGGCCAGCGTTCAGGCCGTCTCGGATGCGCTGGCCGCACTGGCCCGGGCCAAGGTGGGCAACTATCTGGCCTTCTTCCCCAGCTACGCCTATCTGCGGCAGGTATATGAGGACTTCACCGCCCGTTACCCGGACATTGGGACGCTGGCCCAGGAGAGTGGTCTGGACGACGCGGCCCGGGCGGCCTTTCTGGAACAGTTCAGCCCAAGCCCCGCAAAAACGCTGCTGGGCTTCGGGGTCATGGGCGGCATTTTTGGCGAGGGCGTGGATCTGGTGGGCGACCGGCTCATCGGGTGCGCCATCGTGGGGGTAGGTCTGCCTCAGGTGAACCCCCGGCAGGAGATCCTGCGCCGCTACTATGACGAGGCGGGCGGCACCGGTTTCGATTACGCCTACCGCTTTCCGGGCATGAACAAGGTGCTGCAGGCTGCGGGCCGGGTCATCCGCACGCAGGAGGACAGGGGTGTGGTGCTTCTGCTGGATGACCGCTTTGCCCGCAGCGAGTATACCCGGCTGTTCCCCGTCACTGGGGGCACCTGCAATATCTGCAAAACACTCAGGCCCTCTCGGAAGCATTGAACGCTTTCTGGAAGCAGCCTTGATCTTCCCGGCATCGGTACCGACGAGAAATCGGTCACGGTGTCGGGATTTTTTTCTGTCTAATTTTTCCAATTTCATCCGTGAAAAGTAACAAAACGGTACGGTTCTCCCGGAGTTTTTGATAATTCCCGGAAATTACCGGGAACATTCTTCAGTTTTGCTTTCCCGGCAGATCAACCTGCACAAAGACGGGTTGATCTGTTAGACAAAATTGCCAAAAGTGATTCCGACCGATTGATTTTTTTGTGCGGATTGTGCCATACTATAGCCACTGGAAACGTTCCCGACACCGTTCCCGAAGATTTTCCAAAAAACGAGGTGCTTCTCCCCATGCCGAATCTGACGATCAAAAGATATCGCCCGCATCAGCGGCTGCTCGGTCAGCACCATCTCCCGCGTCATCAATGACCGCCCCGACGTGCGGCCCGAGACCAAGGAGCACGTTTTAAAGGTCATGCGGGAAGCCGGGTTCGTCCCCAACACCAACGCCCGCCAGCTCAAGATCCAGCAGTCGCGCAGCCTGGTCTTTGTGGTCAAGGGCACCCGCAATCTCTTCTTCTCGGACTTCTTAGTCCAGCTGCAGCGGGCCGCCACCCTGTATGGCTACAATGGCATCGTTTCCTATTTGGATGAAAACGCCAACGAGATCGATGCCGCCGAAAAGATCCTGCGGGAGATCAAGCCCAAAGGTATGATCTTTCTGGGCGGCAGCGTAGCCAACTTCAAAAAGGCTTTGCCAACATCACAGTCCCCTCGGTGCTGACCACACTGGTCTCCGACGAGCTGGACTTTCCCAATCTTTCCATGGTGGGCGTGGATGACCGCGCTGCAGCCTACACTGCTGTGGACTACCTCATCCAGCAGGGGCACCGCAAGATCGCAGTGCTGGGCGGTCCGGTCACCAGCTATCCCAGCGTGATGCGCCGCGAGGGTGCACAGGCAGGCGATGGACGCAGGCATCCTGTTCAGCGACAAGCTGTACGGCCTGTCCAACTACGATTTTGAGTCTGCCTATCACGCCGTGAACAGCCTGCTGGCCCGCCGGGCCGACTTCACCGCCCTGTTCGCCATGAGCGATGTGATCGCTTTAGGTGCCATCCGGCGCTGGTGAGCGCCGGGCTCCGGGTGCCGGAGGATGTCTCGGTGATCGGCTTTGACGGCATCACGATGTCCCGTTACTGCGTGCCCGTGCTGACCACCATCGTGCAGCCCAGCAGTGAACAGATCTCGCTGCAGAGCATTGAGTTGCTGGTGCGGCAGATCGAGCACGGGGCCCCGGCCCAGACCATCACCCTGCAGCCGGAGCTGCAGCAGGGTGAAAGCGTGAGGGCGATTTAAATTTTGTTTTCCCTCCGTCCGTGGGGGACGGAGAGATTTTGAAATAGTTTATTTTTAATAAGAAGGAGAACTTATTATGAAGAAAGATGATTCACACTCGTCGTAACTTCCTGAAGGCCGCTGGCGTTTCCGCCGCTGCTCTGGGTCTGGCTGCCTGCGGCGGCTCCTCCAGCAGCACCGCTTCCTCTGCTGCCAGCTCTACCGCTGCTTCCAGCACCGCTGCAAAGGCAGACGGCAAGGTCTACTACCTGAACTTCAAGCCCGAGGCCGATCAGGCCTGGCAGGATTTGGCCGCTGAGTACACCGAGGAGACCGGCGTGCCTGTCACCGTCGTGACCGCCGCTTCCGGCCAGTACGAGACCACCCTGATGAGCGAGATGGAGAAGAGCGAAGCTCCCACCCTGTTCCAGGTGAACGGCCCCGTCGGCCTCGCCAACTGGAAGGATTACTGCTACGACCTGTCCGGCAGCCAGCTGTACGGCGAGCTGACCAGCGATTCCTTTGCACTGAAGGACGGCGATGCTGTTACCAGCATTGCATACGTCATTGAGACCTACGGCATCATCTACAACAAGGAACTGCTGACCGCTGCCGGGTTACAAGCAGGAGGACATCAAGGGCTTTGCCGACCTGAAGAAGGTCGCTGATGACATTCAGGCTCGTAAGGCTGAGCTGGGCGTGGACGGTGCTTTCACCTCCGCTGGCATGGACGGTTCTTCTGACTGGCGCTTCAAGACCCATCTGGCAAACCTGCCCATCTACTACGAGTACAAGGCAGACGGCATCGGCTCTACCGACGCCATCAAGGGCACCTATCTGGATAACTACAAGCAGATCTGGGACCTGTACATCACCGATTCCACCTGCGATCCCAAGCTGCTGGCTTCCAAGACCGGCGACGACGCTGTGGCTGAGTTTGTGGGCAAGAAGGCTGTGTTCTACCAGAACGGCACCTGGGCTTACAATGACGTGAAGGATCTGGGCGACGACAATCTGGGTATGCTGCCCATCTACATCGGCGTGGACGGCGAGGAGAATCAGGGCCTGTGCACCGGTTCCGAGAACTTCTGGTGTGTCAATAACACCGCTTCTTTGGACGAGGCCGACATTCAGGCTACTCTGGACTTCCTGTACTGGTGTGTCACCTCTGAGACCGGCACCAGCGCAATGGCTGACAAGATGGGCTTCGTCATCCCCTTCAAGAAGGCTAAGGACTCCACCAACCCCCTGATCACCATTGCAAACCAGTATGTGGCCGACGGCAAGACCAGTGTTGACTGGTGCTTCTCCACCATGCCTTCCGAGGAGTGGAAGAACGGCGTGGGCAGCGCTCTGACTGCATACGCAGCAGGCACCGGCAAGTGGGACGACGTTGTCACCGCATTTGTGGATGGCTGGGCCAAGGAGTACAAGCTGGCCAACGGCTAAGCCTTTGACTGGAGATCTCCCTAGGAATTAAAGGGGGGAGGCGGGCGAAAAGTTCGCCCGCCGCCCCTTTCTTTTTTTATCAGACAGCTCCCTCAGGAGGTATATCATGCAAAAAGCCATTAGTAAATACTGGCCGATATTTGTGCTGCCTACTCTGGTCGCCTTTATTATCGGCGGCTTCATCTGGCCCTTTATCTGGGGCGTTTATCTGTCCTTCCAGCGGTTCACCACCGTGTCCAAGACTACATTTGTGGGCATCCAGAACTACCTCTCGGTATTTCAGGATTCCACCTTCCTCCACGCTTTCGGCTTTACGGCAGCCTTTACCGTGGTGAGCACTGTGCTCATCAACGTCTGCGCCTTTGCCATTGCGCTGGTGCTCACCCGCGGCATTCGCGGCACCAACATCTTCCGTACCGTGTTCTTTATGCCCAACCTGATCGGCGGCATTCTGCTGGGCTATATCTGGCAGATCCTGCTCAACGGTGTGCTGGCAAACCTGCAGAAGCCCCTGCTGGCGCTGGATGCCAAGGCCGGTTTCGTCGGTCTGGTCATCCTGATGTGCTGGCAGCAGATCGGCTACATGATGATCATTTACGTTGCCGGCCTGCAGAGCGTGCCCGGTGACCTGATCGAGGCCGCTAAGATCGACGGTGCCAACGACCGCGAGATTTGCCTGTTCAAGATCAAGATCCCCATGGTCATGCCCAGTGTGACCATCTGCACCTTCCTCACCCTGACCAACAGCTTCAAGCTGTTTGACCAGAACGTGGCCCTGACCGCCGGTGAACCCGCCAACGCCAGTGAAATGCTGGCCCTGAACATCTACAACACCTTCTACGGCCGCTCCGGTGCCCAGTGGAAGGGCATTGGTCAGGCAAAGGCTGTGGTGTTCTTCCTGATCGTCGTGGTCATCTCGCTGATCCAGCTCCACTTTACCCGTTCCAAGGAGGTGCAGCAGTAATGTCGAAACAGAAAAGAACCTGGGATGTCATCCTTGTTGTTGTAATGGTTCTCCTCTGCCTGCTGTGGATCTACCCCATCGTGCTGATCCTGCTGAACAGCTTGAAAACCGAGGGCAGCTTTACCACCTCTACGGTGTTCCGTCTGCCCACCGCCGAAACCTTTGCCGGACTGCGCAACTACGTTTACGGCGTGACCAAGATGGACTTTCTCTCCAGCATGGGCTACAGCCTTCTGATTACTATCACCAGCGTGGTGCTGATCCTGCTGTGCTGCTCCATGACTGGTTGGTACCTGACCCGCGTAAACAACAAGCTGAGCAAGTTCATGAACCTGCTGATCGTGTTCTCCATGGTCGTTCCCTTCCAGATGGTCATGTTCACCCTGTCCAAAACTGCTGACCGTCTGAACCTGAACAACCCTTGGAACATCTGCATCATCTATCTGGGCTTCGGCGCCGGTCTGGCCGTGTTCATGTTTACCGGCTTTATGAAGAGCGTGCCCATGGAGATCGAGGAAGCAGCCATGATCGACGGCTGCAACCCCATCCAGATCTTCTTCAAGGTCGTGTTCCCCATCCTGAAGCCTACCATGATCTCCACTGCTATTCTGGAGACCATGTGGGTGTGGAACGACTACCTGCTGCCCACGCTGGTGCTGGATATCAAGAAGTACCGCACCATCCCCATGGCGATCCAGTATTTCCGCGGCGGCTACGGCCGTGTGGAGCTGGCTCCCATGATGGCCTGCATCATCATTGCTATCATCCCCATTATTATCCTCTACATGACCTGCCAGAAGCACATCATCAAGGGTGTGGCGGCCGGTGCCGTAAAGGGCTAAGGAGGTGCACGTTATGCGTGCAAGCGGCATTTTGATGCCGGTGTTCAGCCTGCCGGGGCCTTTTGGTATCGGTACGCTGGGCAGTGAAGCGACCGCATTCGTTGATTTTCTGGCCGAGGCAAAGCAGACTTATTGGCAGATCCTGCCCATCGGCCCTACCGGCTATGGCGACAGTCCCTACCAGAGCTTTTCCGCCTTTGCCGGAAACCCCTACTTTATCGATTTCCGTCTGCTGGCGGCAGATGGCTATCTGACTGCCGAAGAGATTCCCGCCGCGCAGCCGGTAAGCACCGTTGACTACGGTGCGCTGTACAACCAGCGCCCGGTGCTGCTGAAAAAGGCTGCTGACCGGCTGCTGGCAGCCCCCTCCCCTGCTTACGAGGCCTTCTGCACCGCGCAGAGCTTCTGGCTGGAGGACTACGCCCTGTTCATGGCCGTAAAGGCAGAGCAGGGGCAGGCAGGCCTTGCCGACTGGCCGGACGCCCTGCGCTGCCGGGAGCCGGAGGTCATTGCCGCCGCAAAGGTACGGTTGGCAGACCAGATCAGCTACCACAAGGCGGTGCAGTTCTTCTTCTACACCCAGTGGAACGCGCTGAAGGCCTATGCCAACCGCAAAGGTGTCCTGCTGGTGGGCGATATCCCCATCTACGTCAGCCCGGATTCCAGTGACCTGTGGACCCAACCGGAGCTGTTCCAGACTGATGGACAGATGCACCTGACCCATGTAGCCGGCTGCCCGCCGGATTCCTTTGCGGCAGACGGACAGCTGTGGGGCAACCCGCTGTACGATTGGCCTACCCACAAGGCCACCGGCTTTGGCTGGTGGAAGCGGCGCATGAAGCACGCCACCTCTATCTACGATGTGGTGCGCATTGACCACTTCCGCGGTTTCGAGAGTTACTACTCTATCCCTGCCGAAAACACAACGGCTGCAGGCGGTCACTGGGAAAAAGGCCCCGACCGGGACTTTATCCACGCCATGCAGCAGGCGCTGGGCGGCGGCAATATCATCGCCGAGGATCTGGGCTACTTGACCCCGGAGGTGAAGGCGATGCTGGCCGAAAGCGGCTACCCGGGCATGAAGATCATGCAGTTTGCCTTCGACAGCCGGGAGTCGGGCAACTACCTGCCCCACACCTATCCCCGCAACAGTGTGGTGTATACAGGCACCCACGATAACGTGACCACCGAGGGTTGGCGCAGCAACGCCAGCGCCGAGGACGTAGCCTACGCCTGCCGGTATCTGCGCTGCACACCGGAGACCCTGACTGAAGGCATGATCTGCGCATGCCTTGCCAGTGTTTCGGACACCGCCATCATCCCGCTGGCAGACTGGCTGCATCTGGGCAGCGAGGCCCGCATCAACACCCCCAGCACACAGGGCGCAAACTGGCGCTGGCGGCTGGCACAGCCCCTGCCCGCTGCATTGGCCGGGCACATCGCCGCGCTGACCACGCTGTATGAGCGCGTGCCGAAAGCACTTTGACCTCGTTTTCCTTTCGTTTGGCAACCTGTAAAACACACAAGGCATCTGCTTTTTGCCCGCTGCTGCGTTCTGCGCAGCGGGTACGGGCAGATGCCTTTGTTGTTGATCGGCTTTTTCAGCACATTTTTGCTACAACATTTTTTCGCCGTAAAAAGCAGGAGTTTTGCGCGTTTATGGCGTATTCAGGTCAGTTTTACAACGCATCGTCACAATATATTCACAAATGTATCATGATTTTCAAACCCGCGCTCTCTTGTCATTTTTGTGCAGATATGCTACAATTCAGTTACTAGATGAACTGCCCCTTGGGGAGTTCTGTGTGCGAAAGGAGTTTTCCATCATGGATCATACATATCAGCGCCCGCTGCAGCTGCCCGCCTGCTGCTCTGTGCTCTCTGCCGAGGAGATGACCTATACCGAGGGCGGTGCCCTTTCTATCAACATCACTCCGGAGCAGGTGATGGCCTTTGGCATCAATGCCACGGTAAACCTGCTGGGCATGATGGGCCGCTATGCGTTCCAGGCTGCAGTTTCCGGTATGCAGAATGCACTGAACGATGGTTTGGGTGTTGGTGATGCAATTGGGCACTACTGGGGCAAGCTGAACACATGGAGCAAGGTTGCCACGATCGGTATGGCTGGTCTGGGCGGTTATTATGCCTATTGTCAGGCACGCAGCATCTATCTCTCCATCAAAAATCTTGTGGACGCCTTTAAGAATACGTACAACGAAATTCAGGCCAAAAAAGAAGGCAGAACAGGAGGCCGCCGAGCAGCAGAATTGTCTGCCTACTCTGGTAGCTCTGTGCTGATCTTTCATCGACCCGGAAAGGAGTGTTTTTATTTATGAAAAAGCTTCAGCTGCCCTCTTCCTACGCAGCCCTCTCCCCCGAGGAGCAGTGCGCTGCCTTTGGCGGCAGCGAATTCGGCGATGCTGTCGGCAGCTTTTTTTTGACAATCTGCACTTCAATGATTTCTTCTGGAACGGTGGGCTGATCTCGTTTTCCTTCACCTTTGTGCCCATGCTACTTTTCCGCGTGATCAAGACAGGTGTGCAGACCGGGATCAAGCTCTCTCAGCAGATCGGCCGCCTGCTTGGCATCACCCGCGAGGCTACCGTCACTGCCGTCCAGTACTTGGATAATACGCAGCAGCGAAATGACCAGCCGGTCGAAAATTCTCTCCCCCAGCTTTTTTCTCTTCAGTAATAAGCTATAAGAAAGCCGTGCATCCCGGAGCATTCCGGCTATGCACGGCTTTTTGTTTTGTTCAGATCACCCGGACTGCACCCTGCTCCCGCAGGCGCAGCACATAGCAGCTGCCCTGCCCGAATACCTGCTCGATGGCTGTATGGTACCGCTCCAGCAGCTGCCCGGGCACATAAGCCTGAATGGTGCCTGCAAAGCCGCCGCCCTGCATCCGCCATGCGCCCTCACTGCCCTGCAGAATGCTCTGGCTCAGAGCCAGCGCTATGGACAGTCCCTGATGCCGCACATCCGCTGTGCAGTACACATTCTGACACAGCGCAAAGGAAGCCTGTCCGCTCTGCTTCACCAGACCTGCAAACACCGGGAACTGCTTTGCATAAAGCGCATCCCGCTGCGCCAGCGTGCGGGCATTCTCCTCAAAATAATGGATCGCCCGCAGCACTGCACGGTCTCCGCAGCAGCTGCGCAGGACAGGCAGTGCCATCCAGAACGCGTTCTCTTCCACCTGACCCAGCAGCGGCTTTCCGAAGCAGGCGGCCACCTGCTCCATCTCCTGCCGAATCGCCGCAAACTCGCTCGTCAGTTCGCTGTGGCTGCCCCGGGTATCGGTGACGCAGAGGAACATTCCTTCCGGCAGCAGACCGTCTGCATGGAGCTTTTCGATCTTTGGGGTGCGCGGATCGGCAAAATCCGCAAAGATAATGCCGCCCACCGCACTGGTCAGCTGATCCAAAAGACCGCTGGGCTTGCCGAAATAGGTGTTTTCCGCATACTGGCAGATGCCCGCCAGCTCTGCCAGGGTCAGCCCGGTGCTGTATTCCTCGTTCCAGATAGAGGCCATGCCCATCTCAAAGGCCGCCGAGCTGGACAGACCGGAGCCCCGCAGCACATCGCTGGCGGTGTAGGCATCAAAGCCTCCGATCTGCTTGCCCACCGCGCGGAAACCCTCAGCAATGCCGCGGATCAGGCTGGCCGAATGGGTGCTCTCCCCTGCCTGCGGCTCTGCGGTGGCCAGATCAATGACATCCAGCTTGTTGAACCCCGCGGGATTTGACCCGCACGTAGCCGTCTGTATTGTGCGCAGCCACGGCCACAAGATCCAGCGTGACAGCCGCCGCAAGGCCGTAGCCGTGCTGGTGATCGGTGTGGTTGCCGCCCAGCTCTGCGCGCGCGCCCGGGTGCAGAGTACACCTGCACCTGCCGCCCAGGGCCGAAATACAGCTCGAACTGCTCCAGCGCAGCCGCATAGCGCCCGCGCTGCCGTTGTAGCACCGCCGGATTCGCCCCATAAAGTGCAGCAAGTACGGCGTCCCAGCTGCCCTGCAGGATCTGTTTTCTGAGTTGTGCACTGGTGGCCATGACAGCTCCTCCCCTCCGGAATAAACGATTCTGCTCTTTTTTGCCTATTGTAAAGCATTTCGGGCGTTTTTTTCAATTTATTTGACCTAAAAATCCAAAAATTTGGCGTCAGGTGCAAAGAATAAGATGTACTTTTTGTTGAATTTGCAGGGCATTCTATGGTATACTGGGTGCAGAATGTGACAGGACGGAGGTAAAGCTGCCATGCCAGACGTTTATAAGCAATCCTTTAAGCAGAATTACACCAACAACATCGAATTGTCCATCTTCAACTGCGGCTTGGAGCGGTGCGCTCCGGGCCAGACCTGGGGGGCCCCGGCATCCGGGACCACTACCTGATCCACCTTGTCGTTTCGGGCAGGGGCACCTTTGAAGTGGGCGAGTACCTTTGCCGTCGCCCCCGGTGATCTGTTCTTTGCCCGGCCGAGCC
>VOFJ01001524.1_pt1 | contig 16115 bp, 17 predicted proteins | sample 5384081 | NCBI WGS metagenome assembly VOFJ01 (sample SAMN12384729, study PRJNA508395) | human gut metagenome | isolation source: healthy gut I | host: Homo sapiens
CTCAGTACTTCGTTCAGTTACGTATTGCTCGATGAGCGAAATGTTGCCGAAATGCAGCGCCGTGAGCGGCACGGTGAACACCATCGCGCCGACGGAACTCGCCGTCGTTGCGACGAAAAATGCGCGCACATTGCGTCTCAACCGCGGCAGCTTCGCGCCCGCAGGCAGCAGACGCGCGCTCAGCGCACGGTGCAGCGCGCCGGACACGCAAAAGAGTCCCGCCATCGACGCAAACGAGAGCTGCAGGCTGACGCTTCCGGCGGCGAAGGGATTCGATGCAAGCAAGATCGCCAGCGCCGTCAGCAGCGATGTCGGCGGGTCATTCTCCCGACCGAGCAGCGGCGCAAACAGCACCAGCGCCGTCATAAACGCCGCGCGCAGCACCGAAGGACTTCCGCCCGCCATGACCGTGAACACGATCATCAGCGGCAGACCGATGATAGCGGTCGTGCGCCGGTTTCCGGTAAAGAGACGCAAAAAGCCCAGCAGAAACGCCAGATGCAATCCCGAGACCGCGACCGTGTGCATGATGCCGGTCGTGCTCAGCGGGATGTCAAGATTCTGCGCGTAGAGCGCGGTCTTATCGCCGAGCATGAGCGCCTGCGCAAACGGCAGCACGTCCGCCGGGAACGCCGCCTGTGCGCTCGTCTTGAGCGCGTGGGCAACGGTTTTCGGCCAGTAGAGCCGGCTGTGTGCCCAGACACCGGTATGTACAAGCGACCCCTCCTTAATGTTGCCGATAAGATAGATTCCCTTGGAGATATAGGCGTCCGTCTCCGCTCCATAGCGCTGTGTGGATGGGCGAAGCTTCACCTCCGCCGTGATCTCATCGCCGGGGCGCAGCGCTGCCGCTTCCGCGTCGGAGACATAGAGCCGCGCTTTGCAGTGCGGCACGTCTGGGCTCGTGAGCAGCACGGTCAGCCCGTAGCTGTGCTCATACGCAACCGGGTACTCCGTTACCCGGCCGGCGAGCGTATGCAGCTCGTCCGGGACGGCCTCGGCCGGCGTCAGCCGCGCGGTCGAAGCCGCGGCATACCACCCGAAGCCGATCGCCGCCGACAGCAGCGCCAGCATCATGCGGCGGCGCGGCGCGCCCGGGAGCAGCAGCGCCGTGAGCGCAAGCACGACCGCTGCCAGCGCCGCTGGAAGCACCCAGTGCCCCGGCAGCTGAAAGTGCGCCAGAAAGATCGCAGCCGAAAAACCGCCTGCGCAATATGCCAGCTTTCGCACGCCGTCGCCCCCCTCTTTGCTGCAGACATTATAAACAAAATCGGCGGCCGGAACAAGTCCCGCCGCCGAATTTCGTTTGCTTACAGCAGTTTCTCACCCATCGGCGCGCCGCCGAGGACGTGGAAGTGCAGGTGATGCACGGTCTGACCGGCATCGTCACCGCAGTTGGAGATGACACGGTAGCCCCCGGTCAAGCCCTCCTGCGCGGCGAGCTTCGCGATGACCTCAAAGCACTTGGCGACCACGGCGGAGTTATCCGCCGTGATGGACGCGACCGCGTCGATGTGCTGCTTCGGGATCACGAGAAAATGCACCGGCATCTGGGGATTGATGTCACGAAATGCGTAGACATCGTCGTCATCGTACAGGCAGGTGGAAGGAATCTCCCCCGCCGCGATCTTACAAAACAGGCAATCACTCATGATGAAATCCTCCTTACAGTCCCAGTTTTTCCGCTACGAAATCGTCCACGACGGCCAGCGCGTCATCGATCTTGAGCACCTCACTGCCGCCGCCCATGGCGGAGTCCGGCTTGCCGCCGCCCTTACCGCCGGCGACCGCTGACACCGCGCGCACCAGATCGCCCGCACGGATGCCCTTGGCCACGGCGTTCTTGCCGCAGACGGCAACAAACGTCACCTTGCTCTCCGTCGCCGTGGCGAGCACCGCGACCGTGTCCGGGTCTTTGTCGCGCAGAAAATCGCCGAGCTTGCGCAGATCGCCAGCCTCAAGATCGGTGCGCGTGGTCGTGATGACCTTGATGCCGCCGATGTTCTTCGAGGCGTAGAGGAAGCGCTCCACGTCACTGTGCAGGATCTTCTCCTTCATGCGCTCAACGCTCTGGCGCGCCTCCTTGAGCTCCGCGGTGAAGCTCTTGGCCTTGGCGAGAATGTCCACCGGCTTCGCGTGCAGCACCTCGGCCGCAGCGTACAGGCGGCGGTTGACCGCCTCCATCTCGTGCAGGTAGGCCTTGCCGGTGATCGCCTCGATGCGGCGCACACCGGATGCGACCGAGCTCTCACCCGTGATGCGGAACGGTCCGACCTTTGCGGTGTTGTCCACGTGCGTGCCGCCGCAGAGCTCTACGGACTTGCCGCCCATGTTCACGACGCGCACAACGTCGCCGTACTTCTCGCTAAAGAGCGCCGTGGCACCGGCGGCCTTCGCCTGCTCCATGGTCATCTCGGACACGGTGACATCCATACCGTCGAGAATCCAGTCGCTGACGATCTCATTGATGCGCTGCAGCTCATCGGGCGTGACAGCCGAAAAATGCGTCAGGTCAAAGCGCAGGCGGTCCGGCTCGACGAGCGAGCCTGCCTGATGCACATGGTCACCCAGCACCTCGCGCAGCGCGGCCTGCAGCAGATGCGTGGCCGAGTGCGCGCGCATGATCGCCTTGCGGCGGTCAACATCGATGCGCGCCGTGACGGTCTGCTCGACCTGCAGGCGGCCGGAGCGCAGCACACCGTGGTGCAGGAACTTGCCGGCCTTGTCCTTCTGGACATCCGTCACCTCAAAGAGCGCACCGTCGGCTGCAATGACGCCGTGGTCGGCCACCTGACCGCCCATCTCGGCGTAAAACGGCGTGCAGTCGAGCACGAGCACGCCCTGCTTGCCGGCATCGATCTCCGAGCAGACCTCACCGTCGCAGACGATGGCGAGGATCGTGCCCTGATCCTCCGTACGGTCATAGCCGGTGAACTGCGTCGGCGTCGGGTCGAGACCGAGATCCACACCGGCCCACGCCAGATCGCCGAGCGCCTCGCGCGCTTTTCTCGCGCGCACGCGCTGCTGCTCCATGAGCTCGCGGAACGCATCCTCGTCCACGGTCATGTCCTGCTCCTGCACCATCTCGCGGGTCAGGTCGATCGGGAAACCGTAGGTATCATAGAGCTTGAACGCATCCGCGCCGGAGAACACACACTCACCCTTGGCCTTGTGCTCGGCGAGCAGGTCGGAGAAGATGTGCATGCCGGCATCGATGGTCTTGGCGAAATTCTCCTCCTCGTTGCGGATGACGCGGGTGATATACGCCTGCTTCTCGCGCAGCTCGGGATACTGGCGCTCGTTTTCGTGCACGACCACATCCACAACCTGATACAAAAACGGCTCGTTGACGCCGAGGAGCTTGCCGTGGCGCGCAGCGCGGCGCAGCAGACGGCGCAGCACGTAGCCGCGTCCCTCGTTCGAGGGCAGGATACCGTCCGAGATCATCATGACGGAGGCACGGATGTGGTCGGTGATGACGCGGAGGGACACGTCGGTCTTATGACTGTCGCCATAGTGCGCGCCGGTGATCTCGCTGACCTTGTGGGTGATGTTCATGACGGTGTCGACATCGAACAGCGAGTCCACACCCTGACAGACGACGGCCAGACGCTCCAGACCCATACCGGTATCGATGTTCTTCTGAATGAGGTCGGAGTAATTGCCGTTGCCGTCATTGTCAAACTGGGAAAAGACGTTGTTCCAGACCTCCATATAGCGGTCGCAGTCGCATCCGGGCGCACAGTCCGGCTTGCCGCAGCCGTATTCCTCACCGCGGTCAAAATAGATCTCCGAGCAGGGGCCGCACGGACCGGAGCCGTGCTCCCAGAAGTTATCCTCCTTGCCGAGGCGGGTGATGCGGCTCTCGGGGATGCCGATCTCGTCGCGCCAGATGTTGAACGCCTCGTCGTCCTTCTCATACACCGACGGATAGAGCCGCTCGGGATCGAGGCCGACCCACTCCGGGCTCGTCAGAAACTCCCACGACCAGGCAATGGCCTCGTGCTTGAAATAGTCGCCGAAGGAGAAGTTGCCGAGCATCTCAAAATACGTGCCGTGGCGCGCCGTCTTGCCGATGTTCTCAATGTCGCCGGTGCGGATGCACTTCTGGCAGGTGCAGATGCGGTGGCGCGGCGGCTCCTTGTCACCCTTGAAGTAGGGCTTCATCGGCGCCATGCCGGAGTTGATGAGCAGCAGGCTTGCATCGTCCTGCGGGATGAGCGAAAAGCTCGGCAGACGCAGGTGCTCCTTCGTCTCGAAAAAGCGCAGGAACATCTCGCGCAGTTCATTCAGACCATAAGATTTCATATCATCTATCCTCCAATTGTGTTTGCTTCATTCGTTTTTCAGCCGCTCGGACAGGCTGGGTGCGTCCGCGCGATAAAACTCCAGCTTGCCGCAGGACTTGCAGGCATAAATATCGACCTCGAGCGCGCCGGAAAAGAGGTTGGACAGGTGGCCGGTAAAAAAGCCGTATTGCCCAAGCTGCAGGGATTCATGGCCCAGATGCTCCATCTCGCCGTTACAACGCAGACATTTCATACTATACCTCCTCAAAAAAAGATGCCTCCGCCCCATACACAGGGGCGAAGGCAATCTGCTTTCACGGTACCACCCTGATTGCCGCTCACGCGGCGTCTCAAGTCGTCCTTAACGCGGACACACGTCCCGGTCGTCCCGGGCCGCTCCGAAGCGGCCGCCATGCCGCCGGCCGAAGGGCTTCCACCGTCCCCTTCTCTCTGATGACCGGGTGCTGCACAGCTTTTCTCCATCACAGCGTTATCGTCTGGATTTTTATATTTTACCACATTCGAGCCGGATGTCAACCGTTTCTGCGGGCAATTTCCGGCGGATGAGTGACAGCGGCGCAGCCGCACACGGCAGCGGCATGGTAAAACGCTGCATCGGGTGCGGCACGGTCTCGAGCGGCAGACCGTCGGCGTCGCACAGCGCCTCGGCCGTGAAGGTCACCGGCGGTGCGTCGTTTGTGATGAGCTCAAGCGTATCGCCGGCGCAGAACTTGTTGCGCTGCGTCAGCACGGCGCGTCCGTCCGGCGCGGTACCCTCCACGACGGCGCAGACCTCAGCCCCGGCAAAGTAGGCGGAGTTCGCCGTATACTGCCCCGGCTCACCGAAGTAAAAGCCGGTGCTGTACGGGCGGTGGCTGATCTGCAGCACCTCGCGCTGCCAGACCGGGGCGAGCGGTCGGCCGGCGATCGCATCATCCAGCGCGTGGCGGTAGGCATTTGTGACGGCGCCGACATAGTAGGCGCTCTTTGTGCGTCCCTCGATCTTCAGGCTCGTGATGCCGGCATCGAGCAGCGCGGGCAGATGGTCGATCATGCACATATCGCGGGAGTTAAAGATATATGTCCCCTGTTCGTCCTCAGTAATATCGAACACCTGGCCGGGGCGCTTGGCCTCCGTGAGACCGTACTTCCAGCGGCAGGGCTGCGCACAGCGGCCGCGGTTGGCATCGCGCCCGGTGAGGTAGTTCGACAGCAGGCAGCGGCCGGAAAACGACACGCACATCGCCCCATGGACGAACGCCTCAAGCTCCAGCTCCGGCGGCGTGTTGGCGCGGATGGTACGGATCTCGGCAAGCGACAGCTCACGCGCGAGCACGACCCGCTGCGCACCGAGATCGTACAGCGCTGCGGCGGCGGCCGAATTGACCACGCCGAACTGCGTGCTCACGTGCAGCGCCACGTGGGGCGCATGGCGCTTGGCCAGCGTGATCACGCCGAGATCGGCCGCGATGATTGCGTCCACGCCTGCATCGTCGAGCAGCTCGAGGTACGCGGGCAGCTGCGCCATCTCGTCATCACGCGGCAGGGTATTGCACGTCACGTGCACGGCAGCGCCCTGTGCGTGCGCAAGCTGCACGGCGGCGCGGATGCCGTCCGGCGTAAAGTTTTCCGCACCGGCGCGCATGCCGAACTGCGCCCCGGCGAGATACACTGCGTCCGCGCCGAAATGGAGCGCCATTTGCAGGCTCCAGGTCTCCGGCGGGGCACAACAACTCCGGTTTGTTCATGCCACCCCTCCGCTTATTGTGAGTAACTCTGTTTGGCCACGAACGCCTGGAATTCGCCGTAGCTCGTGAAGAACTTATGCGTGCCGGACTCCGAATCGAGCGCATAGTACAGCGCCTTCGTGCTTGCCGGCGAGAGCGTCGCCTTGATGGACGCAAGGCCGGGGTTTGCGATCGGCGTCGGCGGCAGGCCGGTGTTCTGATAGGTGTTGTAGGGACTGTCGATCTTTGTGTCCTCCACGGTGAGCACATCCTTATGCTCCGGCAGGACGTACATGATCGTCGAGTCGATCTGCAGCGGCATGCCCGCCGCGATGCGGTTATAGATGACGGCGGCGATCATCGCACGCTCATCGTCGTTGGCGGCTTCCTTTTCGATCATGGACGCGACCGTGACGACCTCCTGCATAGACATGCCGCGCTCATCCGCCTTTTCGAGCATTTCGGCCGTGATGCGGTTGTGGAAGTTCTCAAGGAATTTGTTGATGGCGCTCGAGGCCTGCATGCCCTGATAGAACTCATACGTATCCGGGAACAGGAAGCCCTCCAGGCGCTTGGCGTCCCCCTGCATGCTCTGGTCGAGGAACGAGTAGTTGTAGGAATAGTTCGCGGCGGCGTCCATGAGGTCATCGTACGAGCAGACGTTTTCGTCCTCGAGCTTGCGGAAGATCTGCTCCATCGTATAGCCCTCGGGGATGGTGAGCTTGGTCGTAACCATTGCGCCCGAACCGACCTGCATCTTCTTGACGAGCGCGCGGTAGTCGTAGTTCGTACTCAGCTCATACGTGCCGGGATCGATCTTTGTCTTTGCGTGCGAGACGCTGCAGTAGAGCTGGAAGAGGCCCTTGTACTTGATGATACCGGCGTCCTTGAGCTGCTTTGCCACGTAGCCGACGCTGACCTGATGGCCGGCACGCTCCTTGGCGTTGCCCTCAGAGTCCGTGTAGAGATGGTGACGTCCTGAAACTCCGCCTTGTCGAGTGTGACCGTCGCCGTGACCGGCTCTTTGTTGAGCGCGAGCACGTCCGACGCTGCCATCCAGCCGACACAGGCGAGGATAATGCTGACGCTGACGACAAAGGCAAAATAGATCAGGCCGCCGAGACAGCCGCTGCGTCCGGCGCGCTGCTGCACCTCCGGCTCCTGCGTTGGCTCATGGCGGGGCGCCGGCTGGCGGTGCACGGCGTGTGTCTGCTCCGGCTGCGGGCGAGCAGGCCGCTCCGTGCGGTGCTGGACATGCGGCTGCTCCGGCTGCGGGCGGGCAGGCCGCTCTGTGCGGTGCTGGACATGCGGCTGCTCCGGCTGCGGGCGGGCAGGCCGCTCCGTGCGGTGCTGGACGTGCGGCTGCTCCGGCTGCTGCGGGCGCGCCGCGTGCTGCTGCTGTACCGGGCGCGGGCGGGCAGCGCGCGGCTGTCCCTCCTGCTGCTGCGGACGGCGGCGGGCGGGCTGCGCCGGACGCTGCGGTGGGCGCTGCGGGCGGGATGGCTCTCGTTCGTCACGAAACAGCTCATCAAAGTTCTTAAAATGATCGGCCATGGCTTGATCTCCCTGTCAACTTGGAATGCGTCCCTGCGGCCTCACGGCGCAGGAACCCCCTTTCCCCTTGGGGCATAAGATAAGGCGACGGACGGAAACGGCGCCGTTTGTCCGGTCCTGCCGGAAAACTTCGCGTCAGATCCATGCACCGCGCGGGGTCTGGCTGCGCAAAAATCCGTTGCGCGGAGAAAGGGTTTTGGTTATGTGCTGCGCAAATAATAACAACAGCTGTCTGTGGATCATCCTCATTCTGATCCTGCTCTTCTGCTGCGGCGGCGGCAGCTGGGGCAACTGCGGCTGCGAGAACAACAACAGCTGCGGCTGCGGCTGCTAACAGCCGGTGAGGGATCGGGGCTCCTCCGGGAGCCCCGGTTTTTCCTGCGGGCGCAAAATGCCCTGCTCAGTTACGACGGCCGCGACCGGCATATCGTTCCACGCCGTCGGCAGCGCGTCGAGCAAAAATTCTGCACGGATGAGCCCCACGGCGCAGCAGTCAAGCTGCGCGAGACAGCGGTCATAGTACCCGCCGCCGCGGCCGAGACGCCGCCCCGCGCGGTCATAGGCGAGCGCCGGGACAAGCATCAGATCGCCGGGCTGCGGCTGCAGCACCGGTGCGCTGCGCGGCGGCTGCGGGATGCCGTAGCGTCCGGGCACGAGCGCGCCGTCATAGCGTGCGAAGTACATCTGCCCGCCGGTCTCTGGGACCGGAAGCGCCACCGTTTTCCCGCGGCGACGCGCCTGCGCGAGAATGGCGTGCGTGTCCACCTCCGGCACGACGCTGCAATAGGCAAAGATCCGTTCCGCTGCCTGAAACTCCGGCAGCGCGAGCACCTGCATCGTAATAGCAACGTCGCACGCGGCATTGTCCGCGGGATTGCTCTGCTCAAGCCGCCGGCGCAGCGCCTGACGCAGGGCGGACTTTTCCTCGGAAATGCTCATAGGGCGCTGCGGACGATCGAGAAGATCTCCTCGTGCTTTTCCTCGAGCGCACGCTCTGCGCCGTCTTTCATGAACTGCACGACCGTCCAGCCGTAATGCGCAGCGGCAAGGCGGCCGATGCGCAGACAGTTTTCCAGATACGCCTCATCCTGCTCATGGATGTCGGCCTTGGTGTTGAGTTTTTCCTGCCGGTGCTGCATCCGCTTGAGCGAGGTCGGCAGGTCCACGTCCAGATAGAGCACCAGATCCGGGCGCGGCAGACCCATCTTGCCGTACTCGAGATCGTACAGCCAGTCAAAGAAGGCCGGCAGCTCCGCCTCGGGCAGCTTCGAGCCCTGATGGATGGCGTTGGAGGTCGTGTAGCGGTCGGAGAGGATCAGGCCGCCGTTTTCATAGATCTCGCCCCAGTCGGTGCGGTAGGACGCATAGCGGTCGACCGCGAAAAACGTGGACGCGGCATAAGCGTTGACGTCCGACGGGTGCGTACCGAACGCGCCGTTGAGGTACATCCGGATCAGTGCCGACGATTCCTGGTCGTAGCGCGGGAACACAATATGATGGTAGGCCATGCCCGCCTCGTCAAAACGCGCGCACAGGCGACGGTACTGCGCGGACTTTCCGCTGCCGTCGATGCCCTCCAATACGATCAGTTTACCCTTCGCCATGGTGTTTCTTCCCCCGCAGCCTGCGGCCGATGGCCGCAAACAGGAATTTCGGCAATTTCATCATGCGGCCGATGCGCTTCGGCTCTTTGATGAGCCGGTAAAACCACTCGAGACCGAGCTTCTGAAAAAACTTCGGTGCGCGCTTGACGTTGCCGGCAAACACGTCCAGACTGCCGCCGAGCCCCGCCATAAGACCGACGCGCAGACGCGGGGCATTGCGCTGCATCCACAGCTCCTGCTTCGGTGCGCCGAGGCATACGAGCAGCAGATCCGGCTGCACGGCATTGATCTTCTCCACAACGGGATCATCGTCCTGAAAATAGCCGTCGTTCGTGCCGGCGATGACGAGACCGGGAAACCGCTCGCGCAACTTCTCGCCCGCAGCGTCGGCAACGCCGGGCTTCGCGCCGAGCAAAACACGCGCTTGCCCTCGCGGCCCATCTGCGTCATCAGCGCCGCGGCAAAGTCGATGCCCGGCAGCTTCGCGCGCAGCGGTGTGCCGAGGATCTTCGCGCCGTAGATCACGCCGATACCGTCGGCCAGCACGAGATCCGCATTCTGCACGGCCTGCATGGCTGCCGCATCCTCACGGCAGAGCATCACGATCTCGGGGTTCGGCGTGACGACATAGGCCGCGCGCCGCTCCGCCATCAGGTCACGCGCACGCGCGACCGCTTCATCCATCGTCAGGCTGTCAAACCCGACGCCCATTACATCAATTCGCATGAAAACCTGTTTCCTCCGTTATACCTGAGCAAAGACTTCGCCGATCTTCTCATGGATGATGAGATCCGCCTGCGCGTCATACGGCGTGGCGCTGCGGTTGATGAGCGCCAGCTTATGCCCGGAATAGTAATTCAAAAGTCCCGCCGCGGGGTACACGGCCAGCGACGTACCGCCGACGATGAGCACCTCCGCCTCGCGGATATAGCGGATGGACTTGGACAAAACGTCCTCATCCAGACATTCCTCGTAAAACACGATGTCCGGCCGGATGATGCCGCCGCAGTCACAGTGCGGCACGCCGGTGCCGTGGTTGACGCGCTCCGCCGGATACGGCCGGCCGCAGCGCATACAGTAGCAGCGGTGGATGCTGCCGTGCAGCTCGAGAACATTCTTGCTGCCCGCCGCCTGATGCAGCCCGTCGATATTCTGCGTGATGACGGCCTGCAGCTTTCCCTCGCGCTCCAGCTCGGCAAGGCGCAGGTGCGCACGGTTGGGCTTGGCGCCGTCCACGACGAGCTTGTCCCGATGGAATTTATAGTATTCCTCCGGGTGCGCCATGAAAAACGAGTGGCTCAGGATCGTCTCGGGCGGATAGTCATACTTCTGGTTATAGAGGCCGTCCACACTGCGAAAATCTGGAATTCCGCTCTCGGTTGAGACACCGGCGCCGCCGAAAAACACGATCCGGTCACTGTCTTCGATCCACTGTTTGAGCTGCTGAATGTTATCCATGAACTCCGCCTCCTATAAAATCCGGCCGTAAACGGCCACGCTTTATCATACAACGCTTCGCGCGGCGGGTCAACGCTGCGCGAGCAGAAAGCGTTCAATGGCCTCGGCCACACCGTCATGGTCGCAGTCGGGCATGATATACTCCGACGCCGCCTTCACATCGTCAATGGCGTTGCCCATAGCGAGCGGCAGCCCCGCGTCGCGCAGCATCGGGCAGTCGTTTTCCGAGTCGCCGATGGCGATCGCCGCGCTGACCGGGATGTTCAGACACCGGCACAGCGCCTGCAGGCCGCTGCCCTTGTCGACGCCGGTGGCATTGACCTCCACGCCCGCGCTCTCACACGGGACGACCCATGCGGGCGCACCCTGCACGCGCGCGAGGAACTTGGCGCGCTCGGCCGCGTCCGTAAAGTAAAAGTCGAGCTTCTCGACCGGGTAGGCGCGGCAAGGAAGCTGCGCTCCATCTCCTCGGCAGCCGTGCCGTTGGCCTTGAAATTATCCACATAGGCGTCCATGCCGAAACGCTGCGGGTCGTTGAGCAGCTCCGGCCGATAGAGTGCCTCACCGTTGGAAAAGATGATCGGAAAGCCGTCGAGCCCGACAAATGCACGCATGACGCCCGCCGCGGTATCGGCAGCGATGTTCTGCGACGAGATGATGCGGTTTTCCACACAGTCAGCCACGGCCGCACCGCTGGACGTGATGGCATAGCGCATGGCCGGGAACCCGCGCATATACGGCGCGATCTGCCGGTAGCAGCGCCCGGTCGCCATGACGACATGGTATCCGCGCGCAAGTGCCTGCGTCACGGCGGCAGCCGTGCGCGGGGTGATCTCTTTTTTTGAGTTGAGCAACGTGCCGTCCATATCGACGGCGATGAGCTGATAGGCCATGAAAAATCCCTTTCTGCACAATTTCACAGCATATATTGTACTCATTTTGACCCGATGTGTCAACCGTCTGCGCGGGACTTGAACCTGCAGTGCAAAGCCGCTATAATAGCGGCAGACTGCTATTCAAGGAGTGACACCATGTTTGTTGACCAAACCGTATATCACGGCCGGGCCGAGGACACGAACCGGCTCGACAAGGAGCTGCGCTGCTACGACCTGCTCGACCGTCTGGGGCTGAGCTATGATCGCGTCGATCACGATGCTGCCGACACGATCGAGGCCTGCGCCGCCGTGGAGCAGGTGCTGGGTGCGGGGATCTGCAAGAACCTCTTTCTCACGAACCGGCAGCAGACGGCGTTTTACCTGCTGCTGATGCCGGGACATAAGCCGTTTCGCACAAAGGATCTCTCGCACCAGATCGGCAGCGCGCGGCTGTCGTTTGCCTCCCCGGAGCATATGCTTGAGCTGCTGGATATCACGCCCGGCTCTGTGAGCGTGCTGGGTCTGATGAACGACCGCGATGCGCGCGTGCGGCTGCTCATCGACCGCGACCTGCTGGACGACGCGTACCTCTGCTGCCACCCGTGCATCAACACGTCCACGCTCAAGCTGCGTATGGCGGACGCCGTCGACGTGCTCATCCCGGCGCTGGCGCACGCGCCGACGTATGTCGACCTGCCGGTATACGCACCGGAAGCCTGAGACCAAAAAGAAAAAAATCCTGCATCCGAGGATGCAGGATTTTTTATGACTTAGTAGTAGCGCTTGTTCTTGTTCTTACGAGCGGCCTCCGACTTTTTGCGGCGACGCACGCTGGGGCTCTGGTAGTACTCCTTGCGGCGCAGATCGGACATGACGCCGGCCTTGGCACAGCTGCGCTTAAATCTCTTGAGCGCATTGTCCAGAGACTCATTCTCCTTGACGTAGATTTCAGACATTTTATTCCCTCCCTCCAAATACGCCTCGCGGCGCTTCAAGGGCCATCATGCATGGCTTTAGCGTTAACATTATAATTGCTATCACGCCGAATGTCAAGACGAACTTATGCCTTCGGCTTCAAAATCAAATTGACCAATTTGTTCGGAACGTGAATGACCTTGACGATCTGCATGCCGTCCATCTGGCGCTTCACCTTGTCGAGCGCCATGGCAGCATCGACGACGGTCTGCTGGTCGCTGTCCTTCGGCACGGTGACGGTACCCTGAGCTTGCCGAGCACCTGCACGGCCATGGTGACCGTCGTGTCGACGGTCTTGGTCTCGTCATACGTCGGCCAGGCACACTGGCAGCACATTTTGCCGTACTTGGCGGCAAAGCCGAGCCGCTCCCAGATCTCCTCGACGATGTGCGGCGCAAACGGGCTGAGCAGGAGCAGCAGCTGCTCCATGTCGCCCTTCGTGCAGCCGTTGGCCGCAAACTCATTGACCATGCTCATCATGGCCGCGATTGCGGTATTCATCTTCAGCTCATCGATATCCTCGGTGACCTTCTTGACGGTCTTGTGGATGACCGCCTCGTTCTTGGACGAGATCCCGGGGTCATCCGTGCAGCTCTCGCCGAGATTCCAGACACGGTCGAGGAAGCGCTTCGAGCCCTTGACGGCCTCGTTCGACCAGGTAACGGCCTTCTCAAAGTCGCCGATGAACATGATGTGCAGGCGCATGGTATCTGCGCCGTACTGATCGACGATATCATTGGGGTTGACGACGTTGCCGCGGGACTTCGACATCTTCTCGCCGCCCTCGCCGAGGATCATGCCGTGGCTGGTGCGCTTCTGATACGGCTCCTTGGTCGGCACAACGCCGATGTCATACAGGAACTTATGCCAGAAGCGGCTGTAGAGCAGGTGGAGCGTGGTGTGCTCCATGCCGCCGTTGTACCAGTCGACCGGGCTCCAGTAATCCAGAGCCTCCTTGGAGGCGAGCGCCTTGTCGTTGTGCGGATCCATGTAGCGCAGGAAGTACCAGCTCGAGCCGGCCCACTGCGGCATGGTGTCGGTCTCACGCTTGGCGGGGCCGCCGCACTGCGGGCAGGTGGTGTTGACCCAGTCGGTCATCTTGCTCAGCGGGCTCTCGCCGTCATCGGTGGGCTCATAGCTGTCCACCTGCGGCAGCACGAGCGGAAGCTGATCCTCCGGGATCGGCACCCAGCCGCACTTCGGGCAGTTGACCAGCGGGATCGGCTCGCCCCAGTAACGCTGACGGCTGAAGACCCAGTCACGCAGCTTGTAGTTGACCTGCTCCTTGCCGATGCCCTGCTCCACCACGTACTTCTTCATGGCGGGGATGGCCTCCTTCACGGTCATGCCGTTGAGGAAGCCGGAGTTGACCATGATGGCGCTGTCGTCCTTGGCCACAAAGGCCTCCTTTGTGACATCGCCGCCCTTGACCACCTCGATGATGGGCAGACCGAACTTCTTGGCGAATTCCCAGTCGCGCTGGTCGTGACCGGGCACGCCCATGACGATACCGGTGCCGTAGCCCATGAGGACGTAGTCGGACACGAACATGGGCAGGGCCTGATGGGTCACGGGGTTCATGACCTCAATACCCTCCAGCCGCACGCCGGTCTTTTCCTTGTTGAGCTCGCCGCGCTCAAAGTCGGACTTGTGAGCCGCCTCCTCCTGATAGGCGGCGACAGCGTCCCAGTTGGCGATGTGCGGCTGCCACTGCTTGAGCAGCGGGTGCTCGGGCGAGATGACCATGTACGTCGTGCCGAAGAGCGTGTCGGCACGGGTGGTGTAAACGGTAATGTCATCGCCGACATTGGTCTTAAAGGTGATCTCGGCGCCGGTGGAGCGGCCGATCCAGTTGCGCTGCTGGATCTTCACGCGCTCGATGAAATACACGTCCTCCAGATCGTCGATGAGGCGCTGGGCATACTTCGTGATGGCGAGCATCCACTGGCTCTTCTCCTTGCGGATGACTTCGCTGCCGCAGCGCTCGCACACGCCGTTGACCACCTCCTCGTTGGCCAGCACGCACTTGCAGCTGGTGCACCAGTTGACCGGCATGGTGGTCTTATAGGCCAGACCGTGCTTGAACATCTGCAGGAAGATCCACTGCGTCCACTTATAGTAGGACGGGTCGGTCGTGTCGACCGCGCGGTCCCAGTCAAAGCTGTAGCCGAGCATCTTGAGCTGCTGGTGAAGTTTGCAATGTTGTTCTTCGTGACAATGGCAGGATGGATATGGTTCTTGATGGCATAGTTCTCGGTCGGCAGACCGAACGCGTCAAAGCCGATCGGGATTCAGGACGTTGTAGCCCTGCATACGCTTGCGGCAGATGATATCCATGGCTGTAAACGGACGCGGATGGCCGACATGAAGACCGGCAGCGGAGGGGTATGGGAACTCGATCAGGCCGTAAAACTTTGGCTTTTTGTCCCCAGTGACGGCGGCATAGGGCTTCTCCTGCTCCCATTTTTCCTGCCATTTCTTCTCAATGGCTGCAAAATCGTATTTCATAACAAGCTCCTTTGTCTCGTAATTATTTTCATGATAAAACGCCCCTGACCATACGGTCAGGGGCGTAAAATACGCGGTACCACCCTGATTCAGCTGCTTTTTCAAGCAGCCCTCAAGCGGCCTTTAACGCGGCCATGCGTCCGTCCTTACTGCCTTCGGGGCGGCGGCTCAGGGGTGAGAGACGTCCGGTTGATTTTCCCGGCTCACACCAGCCGCCGGGTCCCTGAAAAAAATCGCGCGGGGCATTCCCCTTCTCTGCCTTTTACCGGGTCATTGTACGTTTTTTTGCGCCGTTTGTCAAGCGTTTTCGCCCAAAACGGCAGCCAGATTCACCTGATGTCCGTCCTGCCAGAGGCGTTCGAGGTCATAGAACTTTCTGGCCTCCGCCGTAAAGACGTGCACGACAAGGCTGCCGAAGTCCATGAGCACCCACGTGCCGCCGCGATGGCCCTCGCGGGAGAGCATCGGCTCGCCCGCCTCGTCCATCGCCTCTTCGACCGCGTCGCAGAGCGTCTTGACGTGCGTGGAGCTGGTGGCGGTGCAGATTAGAAAAAAGTCGGCGAGGGTCGAAATGTCGGTGATGCCGATGAGGCGGATGTCCTCACCCATTTTGGCGTCGAGCGCCTTTGCCGCGCGAGCGCGGCCACTTCTTTTGCACTGAGCATGGTTTTTATGTTCCTTTCTGATCTGTATCGGGTTCTTCCCAGACCGTACCGTCCGGGAAGGGGTCTTCTGTGGGTTCGGACGCGTCAGGTTCGGCTGTTTCTTCCGAATCTTCCGGTTCTTCCGGGGCCTCCTGCGGCTCGTCCGGCTCGTCTGGTTCTTCCGGTTCCGGGTCAGGCTGTTTCTGATAGGCATACGCCTGTTCGGGCGTGACGACATTCAGCGTGCCGGCGGCGATCGGCGCGTCATAGGGATTGAAGCAGGCGTTGACTGTTTCCAGCAGCCGGCCGGCGTAGAGGGGATAATAGGCCGCGCCGTTTATCATCGCGCCCTCGCCCTCTGCGGTGCAGCACTGCATGGAATCAAAATCGCAGGCCAGCAGCTCCTTGCCGAACCAGACCATATTGCCGGTTGTGAGGCTCGTGGTGACATAGCAATACGTAACTGAACGAAGTATTACCG
>VOFJ01001523.1_pt1 | contig 16078 bp, 31 predicted proteins | sample 5384081 | NCBI WGS metagenome assembly VOFJ01 (sample SAMN12384729, study PRJNA508395) | human gut metagenome | isolation source: healthy gut I | host: Homo sapiens
CAATGTACTTCGTTCAGTTACGGCTATTGCTACAACGGCGTCGGCTGCTTCAACGATATGGACATGCTGATCGTCGGCATGCATGGAAAAGGAAATGTTGGACTGGCCGGCTGCAGCGATGTCAGTATCAGACACACTATGCACTGTGGGCATTCCTTGGCTCCCCCCGCTGATGATCGGCTGCGACATCCGCGAGATGAGCGACGAAACCCGCCGCATTCTCATGAATGACGAAATGATCCGTATCAACCAGGATCCGCTCTGCCGTCAGCCGTATAAAGTGAAAAAACCATGCATGGAATGACAACGTTCTGATTTATGTAAAAGCGCTCGCAAACGGAGATCTTGCTATCGGCATGTTCAATCTCAGTGATGAAAAAAATCGCGTGCGGCCATGAATCTGGATGAGATCGGCCTTCCGTTCTCCACTGGCCGTACTCTGGAACTTACTGAGGTCTGGACCGGCAAGAACCTGTGTGCAAACAATGCATCCCTTGTCACACAGAGCTCGAGCCGTTCGCATCAAAAGTATACCGTGCAAAGGTCGTAAAACTCTGATGGCACGCTGTATGCAGTGCGGCAAAGAACTCACGCATAACGAGATCGGCGCCCACCGCAAATTTATCAACCGCGGCGCGGAACAGTTTTTCTGCTGCAAGCAGTGTCTTTCTAAGCATCTCGGTGTAACGCCGGAGCTCATTGACGAAAAAAAATCGAACAGTTCAAGCGGCAGGGGGTGTACACTGTTTGTATAGACCTATACTGTCTGAAATGCACACAGCCGGTTTCCGCTAAATAGAAATCCGGCTCTATTTTCATGCTGCATAAAAAATCATTTCTTCTTTATTTCTTTCAGATATGCTCCGGCATCCTTTAGAAATCCCGCCACAATCAGAAGAATTACCATTCCGATCGGAAACGCTGCCACGATACTGACCGACTGCAGATTGCTCATAGAGCTTTCGGAAAAAGACCAGTGCAATCGGAAGCAGAATCAGCAGAAAGGCACCACATAAGCTGAATCGCTTTCGATGGCTGCTGTCCCTCTTCCAGACGGCGGTAGCTGTAGCAGGAAACCGTCAGCGCAATCGAATCAAACGAGGTCGCATAAAAAGGCAATCATCGTGAGCAGCAGAACGACAAGAACCAGCGGTGCACACGGGATCTTCTGGATCATGGCGATAATCATTCCATAGAGATCACCGTCTTTGGCATACTGCGCGATAAAATCCGCTTTTCCGCCATCTGCATCCCCATCGATTCATTTCCCAGGATGATAAAGCTTAAAATCGTGGAGCCAACGCCGAATCCATATCCGCCAAGGATTGTCTGCCGCACCGTTCTTCCCGGGAAATACTTCCGATAAAAAATGGCGCCGCCACGCACCATACCATCCAGTATGCCCAGTAATAAATAGTCCAGTTCTGCGGAAAATGCGTCTCGCGCAGCGGATCGGTATCGGTCGCCAACGTCGGGAAATACTGAATCATCCGTCCCAGCGATGAAAATCCCGTCTCGATAATATACCGCGTCTGTCCGCCGAACAGCAGCACGTACGCCAGTAGCCCGAAAAACAGATAGATGCAGAGCTTTGCCAGAAAACCGATTCCGCGGAAGCCGTGAAGCAGCGAATACGTGTACACAAAACACGTAATCAGCAGAATCAATTGTCACTGCGTTCCGGTCCAGATTGATATGAAACAATGCATTGATTGCACTTGCCATCAGCGGCGTTGCCACGCTAAATGTCGTTGCCGTTCCTGCAAGGAGTGCAAATACCGCCAGCAGATCAATCAGTCGTCCGCCGATGCCGTCCGTCTGTTTTCCCATAATCGGACGGCAGGCTTCTGAATACCGCTGCCGGTTCCGTTTCCGCACGTGCAGCATAAACCCAAATGCGGCAGCGAGAACGAGATAAAAAGCCCCACGGAATCAGACTCCAGTGAAACAGCGGGTACACGCCCGCCCACTCCTGGATTCCGCCCATCTTTTTTCAATCTGCCGGATCAGCAGCATACATCACCCATTCTGAAAAAAAGAATAAAACAGAATGTCTGCCGCAAGGCCGCACGTAAACATCATGGATCCCCAGGCAAAAAAAAGAATATTTCGGTTTCTCATCCTGCTCTCCTAACACAATATCGCCATATTTTTGAAAATGCCAGATACAAAGAGAGCAGAAAAACGCCAAGGCCAATTGCAAGATAATAGACTCCAAAGGTATCTCCCAAGAAGAAGCGTACCTTCGCAAGAACTGTGTTGGACTGTTCCGGCAGGAGGAAAAACAAAATGCTGAGCGCTGCAATCAGTGCCAGTGGCACCAGCGTGATCATCCAGTCAATCTGACCTTTTTCCGTATTTTTCCGCTCTGTTTCTTTTTCACCACTCTGTTTTCATCAACTGTATTCATGTTTTCTGTTCCTTTCTGCTATACTGCCCGATCCAGCTTTTTTTTCTTCTGATTTTTTTCCTGCCCCTGTGCCTCATATCCGCAATAGGACGGATCCAGTTCACAAAGCTCCGAAAAATCGTCAATTTCGATCAGGTCACCTTTCTGCATCGGGTAGATGCCAAGCTCATACTCTTGAAAATGACAGAACATTGCCACATCGTCCCAGTAAATCTGACGGTTCTGTTTTTTTTTCAAATTCCAGTTCCAGGTGGCGTTTCAGCCGCTTTCCGTCCTCCCGGTTCCAACGTGATACACTGAAGAGCTGCCAGCCGCCCTTACCGCCGGTCCGGCTACAGGAACACACGATTCCATCCTTCACCTGCATCAGCCATTCATCCGTCTTTTCGTCCGTCCAGACAGCATTGTAGCCAGAATGCGTAAATTCCGGTGCAAGAATTTCTTTTTTGTATATAATCTGATCCCCATCCAGAATCATTGCATTTTCCAACTGTTCCCGCGCCACATAGAGCGATGCAATATTATTGCAGGAATCCCAGTATGGATTTTCGATCAGTGTCACACCTTTATATTCTGCGGTAAGGCACGCAAACCAACTGCTCTTTCCGATATCCCACTACTACATAAATCTCATAAATTCCATTTTCATGCAGCGCCTGAATCACCGTATCAATCATGCGGACACCCTTCACACGGATCAGCGGTTTCGGCGTAGTAAGCGTTACCGGCCGCATCCGCGTTCCCGTTCCCGCCGCCATGATAATTGCACGTTCTACATGATTTTTCTGCTGAATTTCACTTTCCGGTCTCTGCCCCACATCCATCGCTTTCATTCTTCCACCCTCTTATTCTTCCTGACCTTTGCTTTTGGCAAGCTCCTGCTTAACAAGTTTATAGTAATCCTTAGCATATCGGTACTGTTTCAGCGAATACTCGCCAAACTCCACGCCTAACCGGCTCTTGTACTCACACCAGTTGCTCCACAAAGCCCGCACACCGCAATGTATGCGTAAATCTTCGTGCGCACCTCCTGCGGACAGCCTTCCGTAAAATAGCAGTCGATCAGCGCATCCACCTGCGGACGGTCATACATGGCGTAAATGCAGAACATCGCCAGATCCACATGTGCATCCTGCATGCCCGCATATTCCCAGTCAATCAGACGAATTTCCGTTCCGCCGTTTTTCTCCACAAACAGAAAATTGTCCGGCACCGCATCAATATGCGTCAGCGTCCACACCTTCGGCTGCGCTTCCAGATAAGCCTCAAGTTCCAGCACATGCGCTTTCGTCGTGCTGTAATCCCGATAAACAGACGGTTCTCCCCTCCCACAGACTTTCATAGTATGCGATCTGGTCAAACAGCGAAAACGTATGCTCCACGCTCAGATGCTCCTCATGGAAGGAACGGAGCTTTTTCATACAGGCCTGCACATCCTCAGGGTTTTCGGATCGCAGACACGCGCACCCTCCAGGTATTTCGTAATCTTATAGCCGTTTTCCGGATTGATCGACACGATTTCATCGCAGATGCCCTTTCCGTCCAGTGTCCGATATACCGCCGCCTCCCTGCCTGCGGTTGATCAGAAGACTCGTGCCTTCCCCGGAATTCTCATAATATACCGCCCGCCGCGACAGCGGAATAAAAACGAACGGTTTGTCATTCCCTTTTTCAGGACCTCAATTCCCGTAATCTCCTCACCGGAAACCGAAAGCACCCGTTCAATTTCTGCCATCGCATCCGACTTCAGCTGATCCGAATTCTCATCCAGTTCCCGCAGCTGCTCGTAGGTATTGATCTCCACCACAGCTCCTTCCGGGACAATCTTTTGCCTGCACCGGCATCCCGTTTTCCGCAAAAAGGGCATCCTCCCAGAAAACATGGTCATACCGGCGGTCCTGTACCATCGTTTCGATTCGCCGCGCCATCGACTGCGCCACAGGATCCGTTAGATAGCTGATGCCGATCATATGATTTCCTTCTTTTTTCCCCGCCCGCGAGCACAAGCTCCCATTTCCGGCTCACACGAACCGTACTGTCGGGATCCTTTGCATCGCTCACCAGATACCAGGAATACCACTCATACTCCGAAAAACGGATTTTCCCGGCACCAGAGGTCGCACGGCATAAGATACGTTTCGCCAAGCTGTGGCAATACCTTTGCCAGGGAATGCAGGTTGTTTTTCTCTGCATACTCCATATTGACAACCAGCTTCACGCCATACTGGTCAACCAGATAATCGTACTGTTCCTTTTTAAAACCAACGACAACATAAATTTCCTTCACCTTTACCGCATGAAGCTGACGGATCAGCCGCTCGATCAGCGGTTCCCCCTCTACTTCCAAAAAGTCCTTTCGGCGTTTCCATATTAATCGGCACCATCCGCATTCCATATCCGGCAGCCAGAATCACCGCGTTTTTCGGGCGATGCTTTTGCCATCTCAAGCCTGGCTTTTTCCGTCAGCTCCATATCTGTTGTTAAAAAACCCTGCCCCTGCAGCGCTTTCACCGAACGGTTTACCATTCCCAGTGAAAACCCACACCGCTCCGCCAGCGCACGCTGGTTCCGGCAGTGGTATTGCAGGATCACGTTCAAAATATCAGATTCTTGTTTGTTCATGTACATCTATCCTTTCATTTTCGTGAACATCGTTATTATAATACAGGACCGGCGACATGTCAAGCTGCCAGCCGATCCTGTGAAACAATATGCCCAGATTAAGTTACGGTTCACTGGTTCCCAGCGAACCGTAACATTCGCAACCCTAATCCATGTGCAAGTTTTTTTTCACCATCCTCCTTCCGGTACAAGATCCACGCAGACAATCTCCGGAATATTGTTGAACCGCGGAATCACCTCCGTATTTCCAAGCCCCGCAGACAAAAACCAGATGCCGTTTTCCATCCTTTGAATCAAAAACACCCTTCAGCCGTCCCGGAAACCAGCCCATATCCGGCGCATATACGCCGCCGATTCCAGGCAAAATGACCTGCCCTCCGTGAAGATGACCAGAAAACACGCAGTCCATGTTCCATTCCTCCAGGGCATCATTTTTCAGCCAGGCAATCGGAAGATGACTAAGCAGGATTCTTGTAACGGTCGGTATTCTCAAAATCCCATAAAAACATGCATTCGCTAAGATCAGCTTCCTCCGTTTCCAGGTATTTGTCCGGCAGGCAGTAACCGTAAATGCCGCCAATGCGAAGAGACTGGCCTTTTACGGTGATATCCCGGTATTGGTGCTCCAGAACGATTGCACCGGCGGCCTGATACAATTGTGTGACGTCTGTGCCAAAATTGTCCTGGTATTCTATCTCATGATTTCCCAAGGACAGATAGACGGGAGCAATCTCGCATAGAGAAGAAATCAAATTGGTAGCAATCTCTGTGACAGGCTCTCCGGAATTTAACAGATCCCCCGTGAGCAGGATCAGATCGGGAGACTGACTTGCTATCCGGTCAATCAGCTCCTGATTGTCTTCTCCAAACTCGCTGTTGTGCAGATCCGTCAGCTGCAAAATCCGGATTGGGGTATCGATTTTGTCGGAGGGATCTGATAGGAAGAGTAGCTTAGGGAGTGTTTTGATTGGTTCGAGGTTTTGGCAGTTTGTGATTCGAGGAATAGAAGTACGCTGATAATGAGCGTCCATTTGTGCTGCCGTAGCCATTTCATTGATAATGTCCTCCGTTATCGTGACTCATCCTAACCCACACAGCTTTTTGAGTACACGCTTAATTATTTCCTTCTTACTTCGCCTTTGTGGTTGTTTTACTTGAAGTAATGGCAATATTTCCTGAAAATTTTCGCTTTCAATAGTTTTTAAAACAATATCTCTATTTTGTTTATGAACTGATGATCTCAATAACGATGGATTTTTCTCTTGCCGCCTGTTCCAAATAAACTTGTTCACATTTTATGTTTTCAGAAACTGCGTTCATCATTTTTTCGCCTTTTGCAGTATGCGTTAATATAAGAGATGTTCCTTTATTATCGTCCATTTTGGGATTAATATTCCATATTCCCCAGAAATCGCCTAATGTTATATCACTAACACGATGATATCCTTTAAAATGACAGCTACTACAAGATTCCCGCAAAAATATAATCTTTTACAAATAATTGCATGAAGGGATCATCACCATTTTTACATAAATAGCGTTTCTTGTCTGCATAAGCAAATTCAACCGAGTATGCGTAATGACTCCAACCACTTTCCTTATTTCGCAAATTTATATGCTGTGGAAATGAATCACTATTATCCGTTAGAGATCGATACTTTACATTTTTTTCCCATACCATCGGAGACGGCACTCCATGACATACAAAATCTATGCAGACCAAATTCTCATAATCTCGTTTTAAAAAGCTTTCAATCCGGCTACCTGACAAGGTGTACCTGAAAACAACACTATTCGTCCGGAATCCAGTTGTTTTTTATGCTTAAAAAGCAGTCTCCTAAAATACTTTGCGAATATTTCGCTCCTTGTAGTTTGCCGAGTTCTGTTTGCTCTTTGATCTCAATATGTCTGACTACGCCTTCGTCATCATAGCTTGCACCATAGATCACTCCGCCTCGCTGTAAAATGGTAGCTGCTAACTCAGAGAAAATTCCACCGGAGGAACTCTCCAGTCGAAGTGCATTATTGTTAGAGAATGCCGCATATGCAGACGTTGATAGGTTTTCATCATCTTTTTCTTCATTAACACGGGACATACTCTTTCACAAGCCCCACAAGCAATACACGCAGACCGCTCCATAATTACCGGAAACTCAAATCCTGCATTATCTTTTTTTCATCTGAATACAGTTCCGTGGACAAATGCTTACACAGGCAGTGCAACCTGTGCATTGACTTTTATCTGCGAATTTAGGCATAATCTTCACCTTCCTGTTCAACAAAGCCTGTTGTAATCATACTGTAATTCTTTTGCACTTTTTTTTGACATAAGCATCACATAGTCTCACGGCCATATATATAATCATCATAGCCCTTTGCATGATCTGCCTTCACAAATTTCCTAATTTAGATTTTTTTTTTTTTCTAAACAAACGTAATAATAAAACAAGTTCAGGATGTGTCAAACGACAATATATAATATAGTCATCAATTGTACATTTTTATTTATTTTTAATTTCAAAAAAAGCTTCTTTCATCAAAATGTCATCATTATACACCCCCTGCAATCTGCATGACACTTCTCCAGTAAAAATTTTGTATAATATCTAGATAATATTCTCGTTCCCTTTCATCATGAATAATAATCTGAACCATATGTTCTCTAATATCACGAAAACCATTCGCATTATCTAAACTCTTTTTTCTTTTTTTACTCTTTTTCAACATTAGTTTTGGTTAATGAATTTTCTTGCTGGTTATAATTCATATGTGGTTTATCAATAAATCCACATTTTTTATTGTAAAGCAATGGCAATAACAGTTGTAAATTTTGTCCATATTTTGATTGATAAATTTCTCTTTCAGGATAAAATTTAAACAAAGGAAGACACTCTAACCATATAACTTCCAGCCCAATTATTTGTCTTTCCTTCCAATAATGCCGTAAAAACATCCTGAATATTTTTTCTCACATTCATCATAAATAAACAGGCTTTTTCCATTTTTTTCTTACATACCACCCATTCGAACGCACTACATCCATTTCCCTATGACTTTCTAAAAACTGTACTCGCTCTAACAATGCACCTTGCAAATACTCGTCATCGATGTCCAATAATAATAAATACTCTCCAGAAATATATTTCAGGCCGGTATTTATTGCGCTTCCAATCCCTTTTTTTTTTTTGTTTAATATATATTAATGAAATCTTTTTATTTTCCAGTACTTCTTTCCATTCCAATATCTTGGATTCACTTTGATCTATCGATCCATCATTTACCACAACCACTTCAATATGTGGATAATTTTGAATTTCAATAGAATGTAAACATCTATCAATAAAACGTTCTCCATTAAAGCATGGAATAATAATGCTAACTTTTTTTATTCATAATTTCTCCGTTTTAAAAAGTCTTTAATTTTGCCCAACGGTCTTTTTTCCAATACGTTTCATAAGCTTCATTACAGAATTAAATTCATTGGTATGGTGAAACAAAATATAATTAAATCCACTTGGAATAGCAATAGCAACAACCGCTTTTTCTACAAATCTAAAGTAGATATTTCCCCTAGAAATCCAGGTGCAAGTCCAATATGCCAGTGCAATATAGATAATCCCTAAGCAAACATATAATACATATCGTTTATAATACGCTCTAACAGGACAATGAAATACAGATCTATAGATTACAATTGGCCTATACCAATCAGCAGTAAGTAGACTGCCAACAATTGTACCCAGAAAAACTCCTGAAACCCCAAACGGCTTAGCAAATAAGATAGATGCAACCAAGTTAATAATCGCAAAAGCAAATGGAACCCAAGCATCTTCTAAATATTTCCCCGCTGCTCCCTTCATGGTAATGAGTGGCATTCGTAATCCTGTCAGATAATTATTTATTACAATAATTGCTACAGTTCCTGTTCTAAATAAGTATTTTTCACCAATCCAAATTTCACCAATAAATGGATTAAATAAACACATAAAACATGTAGCTTCTATGCTATAAATAAAAAAGGCAATGAAAAACATTGTATTAAATACATCTAATTTTTTTTCATCATTCTCCACTGCCACTATATTTCCTATTCCAGCAGTGACACCTGCAAACAAAGCACTTATGTATCCGTTGATCAGATTCCGAATCAAAAGATAGTTGGAATATATTCCTGTGGCTACTAAGCTTACAAGTTTTGTAATAATAAGATTATCCGTTGAATTAACCAAATAGTCTCCTATTTTTGCAACAATCAATCCTGATATATTTTTTTTGAATTTCCTGTTTTTGAGCACCTGTCAGTCTATCCTTTGAATAAAAAGTAACTTTATCATATTTTTTTGTTATGTATAAATTTTGTGCGGCCATCAAAACGATCGAGCATCCGATCTGTATTGTTAAATATACAATATAACTTTTCCAAATTAACAATGCAATAATCTGCAAAAGTGTTTGAACACAATTTATTGATACATTAATTGGAATCAGTCTAAACGCTTGGTTATCTGAGGATATCAGTGTGGTCTTATATGATAAAAAAATAACCAATAACAGTATTAATTAAAAACGCAAAGTAAGCAAAGGTTGTTCCTGTCTGGCTGTTGTTCTACGGGAACAAAAAATCTAAGAATTGAAATAGAATAATTCCAGCTAAAAGCACAATAACACCTATAACCGAATATGCTTTTCTATAGACGGACATTAATGTACTGATGGACTTATAATCTTTCTCAGCTAAGGGCTTATAAAGACTGAACCCAATTGCAGTTGCAATCCCCAATTCACCAATCGCCAAAAAAATCCTAAAACATTACTTAAGAGCCCAGATAGTCCCAAGTAATCCGCTCCCAATGTATAGATAAACACAGTTCTAGAAATCAAGCCTAATAAAGAAGCCACAAAATTATTCCCAAATGACCCCCAAAATATTCTTAGCAGAATTTTCTAATCTAGACATGAACCCATCTCCTCTTTAAAGTAATCGCTCAACATATTCTTTTTGCAGTTAATGCTCTTTTAATAACTTCTGGTATTTTGCTATTTAATTGTTTTTTGATTAATTCTTCATTTTCTAATATCCATCTAAACTTTTTTAAGCAACTCATCTGTTTCTTTCAGCCTTTGAACAGATAAACTATACTGTTCTTCATCTCCAAAACAAGTCCCTAGCAATTCCTCTTGCCTTTACAGAGTATCCTACAACCAGTGTTGGTATCCCCGAAGAATATGCCGCAATAGTGGAATGCGTTCTTGCCCCAACAAAAAAAATCTACATTTTGAAATCGCATACTTAAGTTTTGAACAATTTTGATCTTCTATTACTAAAACTCTTCCACTTTTTTTTATAACGTTCATACAACTGCATTAATGGTATCCTATCATCACTGTCATCCCAGATTACATGAGGAATTAATGCAATTGCCATATCTGTTTCTTTCAAAATATGTTCTATCAAGATCTCATTTAATTTTTCATTATAATTCCTGAAATCTTTTCTTCTTTTTTTGTACCATCGGACTCAAATTAATTCCTACCATGTTTTTTATTGATAAACTTAGATGGAATTTCTGCATATGCTGTTTTGAGTCCAAATGCAGGATCTGCAACAAGTATGGTATTGGGATTTATTTTTTTTTCAGTGCATTATAAGTAATAGATTCTCTTGCTGTAATAAGCTGATATTGTCTCACATCATTAACAATTTCGGATTACTCAATACTTCCGGATTGATAGAACATCCCCATAATACTGTCTTGGCTCCCCTAGAAATCATCATATTATGTAGCATAATATATTTATTCACATCAGCATAACAATAATTATCACCGCCTATAGATAATACAATGTCGTTTTTATGCACCATGTCAATGGTTTTCTTATAGTTAAGTTTATCTAACGGCACATAGTCATTTTTTAATTTTAATGCTATATATGCCCGAATAAATGGTAAAGTTATTTTGGAATATGACTGTACATCTTTCTTAATTGTACAAATTTTATCTAACCCATATTTTATATCTTCTTCCGTTTTAGAAGAAATGAGCAATATTTCATCCCATAATGGATTGTTTAACATATCACATGTAGAACGCACAATTGCTTCGCATCCATGATTTCCACTCCCCGCCATGAGCATACATATAAATTTTTTTGCCATTTTCATTCCTTCCTTATCCAATGAATTCTTTTTTCCATTTTGCAAAAAATATTCCCTGACCAAAAAAAAAAACACAAGTTTCTCTTTCCAAGGAATTGCTCTACAAGTAAGAATAAGACACATATATTTCCGGAATAATTTTCTTGTCCCATCAACAAATTCTGAATTTCTATAATTATTCTCCTGAAAAAGTCCTATTACATATTGAAACAAATGGGATACTGTAACATAACAACATTCTGGCTTTAAATCCTTCCTTTGTGCGATAACCTGAAGCAACCTTTCTGTTGCAATAATGATATCCAATGAAGGATTTTTTATCATCTTACTCATTGCTCCATTATTATTTTCAACATAAAAAAATATTGTGTTCGATCTGTCGTTACAATTTTATTTGCATTTAATAACGCGTCCAATGTAAAAAAGAATATCTTCATATGTTTTTATTGACGGAAATTTTAAATTTGCAATCAATTCTTTTTTGTACAATTTTCCTGCCGGACCCGAATTAATAGATTTCCGAATCAAAAGAGCATTTATCGCATCGGTTCGTGTTAATACAGTTTTTCCTACTGTAAATCTAAATTTCACCGCTTTTTCATCAAGAAACACTGTATCGCATATTGCAACATCGCCTATTTCGCAACATTTTACTAGTTCATACAGATAATTGGGTGGAATAAAATCATCAGCGTCCAAAAACGCTATGAATTTTCCTCTTGCCAAACTTATTCCTTTATTTCTTGTGTAAGAAACTCCATGATTTTTCTGCGTAAAAGCAACGCATGCGAGTATCTTTTTTCTTCATACTCCTTACATATACTATAAGATGAATCACTACTACCATCATCAATTAAAATACACTCAAACTTTTGATATGATTGACCCAAAATGCTTTCTAACATTCTTTTCAAATAATTTTCTGCGTTAAAAATAGGTATAATAATTGAAATCATGTTGATACCTTTCTGAATTGATATCTACGCCGAATTGCTAAAAAAATACCCGGAATAAGTGCGCATAATATCAATCTTTTATTCTGTCCTTGAAAACCATATTCTATATGTCCCCCAACTATTGATAATGCAACCACTTGACAGGCAGCATAAAATTTTTGCTTTTTTGAACACTCAGGATATTTCAGCATATGACAATACATCATCTCATAACCCATTGGGTTATTTTTTTTTCTAATACTTTGCTTCCCTTGGTAAGGCCATCATCCAGATAATTACACTGATAAATAATATCTGAATGCCACCGCAATTTATAACCATCCAACGCAATTTCATTTAATGCGATTTGTGTTCTGGTGCAAATTTTTCGCCCGGCCATTCCGGCATCTGATATTTTTCAATATTTTTGTCTTATATGCCTCACACATATCTGCATCCAAATTAAATTGTATTCTCTGTAGATTCGTAGCGTCTACATATCCTTGTTCGTTTACAATAGGTGAAACACCCTTTATATAAGAACCATCTGGAAATCCCCTGGCTGCTCCAACACCAATATAATCTGAATTATTTTCAATCTCTTTGCACCAATTTTTCATTTTTGATAACGCATTCGGTAATAGAAAATCATCAGAATCAACCATAAAAAAGAATTTACCTCTCGCATACCGAATCCCATAATTGATTGCTCTTGGTTTTCCTCCATTTTTTTTTTTCCAAATATCTAATTGAAAATTCTTTTTTTTCTTTCCTGATCCACTCTTCAACTAATTGATGCGTATTGTCTGTCGATCCATCATTAACAATCAACCATTCAAAGTCTGTCGTTCCCTGATTTTTCAACGACTCGCATATAATCTGAAAAGTGTATATCCTCTATTATATGTCGAAGTAAATACCGTAAAAATATGGCATCTCATCATCTCCTTAGCAAACGCCTTATTAAATGTCTCATTAAACGTCTTAACTGTAAACTTATCTTCAATAAATAGTATTTGTTTTCATATAGTAATAACAAAATCCATTTTTCAAAAGAAATTCCGTCCGCATGCTTTAATTCCCTCAGATTTACAAATTAATTGTAATTCCTCGAAACAGTTTTTTTCAATTTTTCAATATTGCAATACAACAATGAAAAAATCACATAATTACTTAGCAACTGTGAAACAATCAACTCATTACTTCCGCTATAAACATTTTTTTTTTCAAGAAAATGTTTATAGCGAATATTAATAAACAGCTGTGTTCTATAGTCAATTTCACTATCCTTAACCATAGCTGATGAATTCTCTGATTCCTGAAGATAAAAATATTCTGTTTTATCATTAAAGCAAATTTTGCTCACTTTTAGGATATAATTTCAGAAAAAAAATCAAAATCCTCCGCCAATTTAATTCTTTCATCAAATCGGATATTCCCAACTAATTCTTTTAAGATTATCTTTCCACAACAATATCCATAAATACCTGTTTTTTTTGATAATCCGCAAAATTCAAAAAGCAATTCACTTATATCAAAAGTGCCACTTCAGGTAATTGTATTTTCTTTTTTTTTTCCTGAGTGCCATATTTTTTGTAATCGTGCATATACAAAGATCTACACCGCTCTCAATAATAGTTTCATACAAATTTTCCAAATAGTTATTTGGTATGCGGTCATCTGCATCAATAAATGTAATATATTCTCCACACGAGGCATCAATCCCAACATTTCTCGCATGAGATACGCCACTATTTGGAATATGAATTACTTCAAATCTTTTTATCAATACAAGCAACTTTATCACAAATTTCCCCTGATGCATCCGTAGATCCATCATCTATTAAAAATACATTCAAACTCTTCAAATGTTTGGCTAAGCAAGCATTGAAATAAATCATCCATATATTTTTTTCTTTATTATATACGGGAATAACAACACTAATTTTCATAGTTTTCTTTTTTCTCATTTTAAAAATTAATATTTGATATAAATTGGGTGAAACATAAAATATACTGTAACGTATAAAATCTTTAAGACAAAGTCCATTTCCCCTCATCAATGTTCGCATAAATTGTATATATGTTTGACTGTCATGATAGGGCTGTATTTTCGATTTCCTTTGCACGAAAACCAAAATTCTATATATAAATTCAGAAATAGTTTCATCGATTCCCTACAAATAAAACTATCTTGTTTAAATAAGCACATTCGTCTTTTCACAATATCCAACATTACCAAATTCTGCTCTTGAAATTTTTGATGCGTCAGCGAAGTATTATTTTGAACATATATATACCAGAATTTCTTTTCACAAAAAAAAATTTTTTTCCTGTTTTAGCTAGCACCTGGCTCATCCAATCATCGTCCTCATATATCCGTCCCTCAAATGGAATGTTTTTTATATAATCTCTTTTTATACAGCTTATTACAAACTCCAACAACCAATCCATTTGCATAGCTACCATAATACAACCCTTTTTGCAAATTCTAACATGGATTTTTTTCCACAAAAAATGTTGGGATTTTATGTGGATCTATTGTCAATTTTCCCTCTTCATTCTGAAATTGCCAAAGCCACGTTACTATATCAACATCATGGTTTTCTAAAATTGAAATTGCTTTTACTGTATATAGTAGGATCATCTGGTAAATAATCATCACTATCTACAAAAAGTAATATATTTCCCACTTGATGCTAAAAACACCGTTATTTTCGAGCTTTTCCAACCCCTTGATTTTTCCGGTGAATTACGCTTATACATTGATTTTCTTTTGCATATTCGTCACAGATCTTTCCAGAAGAATCCGTACTTCCATCATTAATTAAAATCAATTCACATTTTTCCACATTCTGGTTTAAAAATACTTTCCAATACACCTTCTTAAAAAACCGTTCTGTGTTATAAACTGGTACTATTACAGAAAGCTGTGTTTTCATTACACTCTATTCCTCTTTTCAAAATAAAAAGATATCAACGGTAGCAAAAACAGGATGCGAATAACAAAATGTTAATAGTTTTTTGTTTTTAGGAACACACAATTTGCCAATTTTCAACTGTTTAAACATATTCCTAACGCTATCTTCATATAATATTTTATTAACCATTCTTTTTTTTTTCACCTATAGTAAGAACACTCGAACAGAATATATCCCCAATAGCGTTATAAATAAAAAATAATAATACCTTGTCAAGTTGATCCCTAAAATCATATATTTCGCTTCGACCAAATTCTTCCTGGAATCGTGCATACAAAAGCCTTATAATCGTCCCATTTATCAGACGTAAATGTATGTGTTACTGAACTTTGATTGCTGCAGTTATACATATAGTAGGCTTGTCCTTTCATATAATAAAACGAATGTATTCTAAAGCATCAATTGACATCCCCAAAACCAATCTTCAGAAAATCGAATTCCAATCTCATATCGTGGCATTCTTTGTCGCATATTTTTTACCATGCACACACAGTTGGAAATTGTAGCAGGATATTCTATCGAACGAGTAATTAGTAAATGAGGATAATATTCTTGATGCAATTGTTTTCTCCTCATATAACCCGCCACGAATATTGTGAGAATAAATAGTTTTTCTTCCATCCGAATATACCTTTATACAATCACACATTACTAAATCGCAATGATTATGTTCCGCACATCTTATCATTTTTTCATACATCTGAGGTTGAATATAGTCATCGCTATCAACAAAAAGTTACATAGTCTCCCTCAGCTAAATCTAATCCTACATTTCTTGCAGCAGCAACTCCTGCATTTTTCTGATGAACCACCTTAACTCTACTATCACTTAAAGCATATTTTTTTTCACAAATTTTTCCACATGAATCAGGTGATCCATCATCGACTAATATTATTATTGCCAAATTGCCATATGTTTGATTTAAAATACTTGCTATGCAAGTAGCTAAGAATTTTTTTCTGCTTTATACAC
>VOFJ01002042.1_pt1 | contig 16076 bp, 22 predicted proteins | sample 5384081 | NCBI WGS metagenome assembly VOFJ01 (sample SAMN12384729, study PRJNA508395) | human gut metagenome | isolation source: healthy gut I | host: Homo sapiens
TACTCCAGATTTGGGCGGAGGTGACGGAAAAGCAGGATATTGGACGACTACTATCGGTTCGGAGACAACAGCCTATATGTATGAAGTATTTGATTGGAGTCGTGATGTTACACCTTGGCATTATCTTTCACGTCCTTGGGTTGAAGGAGATGGCACTGCATCTAAGATGGTAAATGTGCGTTGTGTGCGTACTTTGGAATAAAGTTTTGATTGTATAAGAGGATAATAAATTAAGCCCTGTCGGATAGATTATTAATTCCGGCAGGGGATTATTTTATTTACGCCTATGATTGTTTTCTGAATTCACTCGGAGAACTTCCATAATATTCTTTTGAACTGTCTGCTGAAATGGTTAGGGATTACAGTATCTAGTTTGTATGATATTTCAGAAGAGGTCATATCTGTGTTTTGGATCAGTTTTTTAGCTTCTTTCATTTTTATATTAAGCATGAATTGAGAAGGGGTATATCCGGTCAGTCGTTTTATATTTAGATAGAGTTGTGTGCGGCTTATACTCACATGTTGTGCCAACTGTTGGATAGACAATTCTGCATCATTAAGGTGAGTATAAATATATTCTGTGATTTCATGTATGAACGCTTCGTCTGCGTTATTAACAGCTTCAGGTTCTACGGATAATTGATTGAAATTGGGTAGTAAGCACGCAGTACATTCTTATTTTTAAGAATATTATCCAGCCGGAGGGTAATTCTTGAATACTGATAGGTTTAGATAGAAATGCATCAGCCCCTGATTGGAATCCTTTTATTTTGGCTTCAGCAGATAAGTCTGAAGTAATGAGAATTACTGGAACATGTTTGGTGTTAGTGTTTCCTTTGATAGTTTTACAAAGTTCATAACCATCTATTTCAGGCATGATAATATCACTGATTACGATATCTACATTTTGAGATTTTAATGGTAGGAGTGCTTCTTTGCCGCTAGATGCAGTAAGAATATGAAAATACTTTTGTAATTTCTTCTTAAGGATGGTTTTAGTGTCGTTATCATTATCGACTACTAAAATCTGGAATTGGTTTTTGATTTCATTCTCCGGTTCGATGGTTCCTGTTTGTTGGCTGAAATAACGAGTATCGTCTATGATTCTATCCACAATATTTGTATGATTGTTGGTGCTGCTGATTTCTATATTATCATTTTGTATGATTGGTATTTCTGTCCGGAAGATATTTCCTTCATTTTCTATGGCAATGACGGAAACACGAATGTTGAGTAATTTGGCAATGCTGTTTACAATAGCAAGACCTATTCCGCTATTTGAATAAATATTTGTACGGTTATACGGTTGGAAAATAGCTGTTTTTTGTTCTTCGGTCAGGCACTCGCCACTATTGAATATATCTACAGTCAAATGGGAGTTTGTAGTAGTGATTTTCATGTAACACTGTCCTGCCTGCTGTGTATGTTTGGCAACGTTGCTCAACAGGTTTCCGATTAGCATTTCCATTTTATCCGTATCGAAAAGCATGGGTAATGTATCTGTATCGCAAATAAATTGATGGTCTATTTCCTTTTTGTTTATATAAAGGAGCGAATGCGTCATATATTCCTTTAAGAAAAGGTACAATATCATATTTTTTCAAATCGATCGAAGTGTGTTCCGACTCCATATTACGAAACTCCATTAGTTGGTTGATAAGATACTCCAAACGTTTGATATTACGTTTGAAAATAGCCGCATCATCATCGGAATTAAAGGTAGGAGGTAAAACTTCGTCTTGGAGCGTTGAAATAATAGCTAAAGGAGTTTTGAATTCGTGGGAAATGAAAGTGAAAAAGTCCAATTTCATGGCGTTGATCCGGGTTATTTCATCGTTCTCACGTTTTACTTTGGCAATCACCTCCTTTGTAGTATGTCGTTTACGTACAATGTGTCTTATCCATCCGATAATGATAATTAAAATTAAAATATATAATGTGAGCATTGGTGTGCTAAGAAGAAAAGGAGGTTTAATTTTAATATCAATAGTTCTTTTTCCGTTAGTATCATTCCATTATCGTTCTGCAATCGTATGTGTAGTTTATAATTTCCGGTAGTCAGTTGAGTGAAAATAATTTCATTAGAAGCAGAATTGAGTTCATACCAATTATCATTGAAGTTTTCTAGCTGGTAAATACATTTATAAGGAATAATTCGGTTGATATTGTAATCAATGCAATTAATGACAAAGGATATGTAGTTTTCTTTGTTTTCAAGTATAAGTTTATCCGTGTGATAGATATGATGAGTGAGTACATTTGATTTTCCCGGTTCAACAATCTTATTGAAAAGCTTGAAATCAGCTATATATAAAGATGGGGATTGTGCTTCCTGGCTGATTATTTGGAGAGGGTTAAATCCTACCAATCCGTTTGAAGTGCCGAAATAAAACCTATTTTCATCCATATAGCAAGAACGTACGTTGAACTCGTTATCTCCCAGTCCCCATGAAAGATTAATGTGTTTTACCTCTTTGGTAGGGGTAATACAATAGAAACTGTTGCATGAAGTAATCCATAAGTTACCCAGACTATCTCCTAAGATATTACTGATTCTTTCTATCCTTTCTTTGTTTTTTAGGTAAAGTGTGAGTTTACCATTTTCGAACAGATATAATTCTCCTTTGGAACTTCCTAACCAGAGTTTACCATTTTTATCAATATATCCGGCTTCTAAGAATACATTATATTTAAGCAGGTTATATTCTTTAATTTGTTTTGTATCACGATCGAAACAAAAAACTGAATTGAAATGTACACCATATATTCTATTTTTTATAAGGCAACAGATTGGTAAAAGCGTAGTCTTGGACTTTTTGCAGTAAGTATATTGGTGAAAGAGTTAGTGGAATAATGATAAATACTGAGTCCTTTATTGGTAGCTATCATTAAGCTATCCTGATTGATAGCATATATCGCATGTACGCTTCGTCCGGCCAGCGAAGTGGTATCGTTGTTTTGGTGTATATATCGGTTGATTTTATAAGTTTTATCAATCTTATAGAGTCCTGCAGAGGATGAACCGGCCCAGATATTTCCTTTTTTATCGTATTCTAAGGAAAGGATGTCGTTGTTAATTCCCGAATTTTTTGGTTGATTTGTTTGAGTATTTTTCCTTTTTTTATCAAGGACGCTGATTCCCATACAGTTGGTTGCTGCCCAAAGATGTTTCTGGTTATCTATTGTGATCCCATTACTGGTAATTCCTCCTGTCTGATTATTGAACTCTGTTAAATTATAGAATTTGATACTGGAGTTTAATTCATTTATGACAAAGAAACCTGTGAAATGAGTACCTAATACCATATCTTGTTTTTTCGTCCGAAAAATATGAGTGATAATGGTGATAAGTTGGATATTAAAACTGTTTTCCAGCATATAATATTTAAAATAGTTGTTAGTATAATCGTAAACGGACAATCCATTACGATGACCTATCCATAAACGGTCGTATTTATCTTCTCCGATGCTTCCGATATATCCCATTTCGTGTACTCCATATTGGCTTAAATCTTCTTTGTAGAATTCGTCTGTAACTCGGTTATATCGGAATAATCCGTCTTTTTTTCCGTTCCTAACCAGATACATCCTTTAGAGTCAGGATATATACATCCAACGATTAATGGTGATTTATCCGGACTATTTAATTTATATGTTTTTACTATATTGAATTGGTCGTCGAAACGATAAATTGTATCTTCGTTATATCCCCAGAGAGTTCCAAATTTATCCGCTGCTACATAATGACAGGGAATCGTATCTTTTATAAGTTCCACTTGATTGTCGTGATAAGCATAGGCAAAACCACTAGATATAATGATAATCCGCTCTTTTTACTTTTAGGATAGAAAAGGCATAGGTTATCTCATATCCGTTGTATTTGATTCGGGTGTAAGTGCCCGATGTATAATTATAAGCTTCAAGAAAATTATGAGTTCCGATTAACATTTCCGTACCGGTATCGAATAACGAACAGACATTCATATCCGAAAAATGTTCTTCTACTTGAGTCAGTGAATTGTTGCTATAAATATTCAATCCCATTTCTGTCCCTATCCATATACGGTTGTAAATATCATCTTGTACAGATCTGATGTTATTATTGGATATTCCATCACTTTTGCCTATCTGTATATAGTTACGAATAGCCCCTTCTTCTTGTGCAAGTATCGGGTGGAATGAGAAAACTGACAGTAATAAGATTGAAATAAAATTTTTCATGGTAAAAGTTTCAAGTTTACTTTTGTTGTTCGTAAAGATAATATATATATCAAAATGTTTTGTGAAAATTGCGTGCATATTTGTTTATTGCACATATATGTATGTTCAATAATTCTCTCTTAAATAATGCATGTGGCTACCTATACTCTTTTTAAACTATCTTATAATTCTCATTTTGGTACATCTCTCTACATTTGTGAGCTAGTAAAAATATTATTCACTAAAATATGAATGAACATGAGACATTTGTTACCTTATTTATTTTCTTTTTTTTTATTATTGGTTTCATTTGATTGCAATGCCCGGCAGAAGGTTATTAGAGTAAAGACTCCTCCACGTCCGGCAGGACAGTCAGATGTATTAAAAACTGCGTTGTGAACCTATTTCTACTGTGCGAGTAGGGTTTATCGGTATTGGTTCCCGAGGACTTGCTGCCGTACATCGTTTTTTGTCTATTCCCGGTGTAGAAATTAAGGCATTGTGTGATTTGGAGTCTGAGAATTTAGATAAAGCACGTGCATTATTGGTACATGCAAAGTTTCCGGCAGCACAGGAATATTCGAGTAAGAATGGATATAAGGAAATATGTGAGCGTCAAGATATCGACCTTATTTATATATGTACTGATTGGCTGAATCATACCCAATTGCAGTTTATGCAATGGAGCATGGTAAGCATACGGCTATTGAAGTACCTGCCGCGGTTACTTTGGAACAATGTTGGGAGTTAGTCAACACGGCTGAAAAAAAACTCGCAGGCATTGTATGATGCTCGAAAACTGTTGTTATGACCGTTTCGAAATGGCTACTTTGAATATGGCTCAAAAGGGTTTGTTTGGGGAGATTGTTCATGTAGAAGGAGCATATATTCACAATCTTCGGGATATGAATATCAATGAAAAAGCTTTCTGCGAAAGGTACACATCAATCCGGAGTCAGTAAAGCGAAAAAAGAAGAGAATGGTTTAGTAGAATATTGGAGGAAATGGCGTATGGCTTATAATATAGAACATAGTGGAAATCCTTATCCGACTCATGGATTAGGTCCTGTATGCCAAGTTTTAAATATACACCGGGGAGATAAAATGAATTATCTTGTATCGGTTTCTTCCGGACAGTTCGGACTTACAGATTACGCTAAAGAACATTATGGTGAAGATTCTCCCCAATCGGATCAACCTTATAAATTAGGTGATATGAATACTTCGATTATCAAGACAGAAAAAGGGAAAACTATTATGATTCAACATGATATAACCAGTCCGCGTCCTTACAGTCGTATCCATTTGATTAGTGGAACGAAGGGGTTTGCACAAAAATATCCTCAGGAGCAAATTGCTTTGGATCCAAATTCGCACACGGCTTTGGCATCTGCTCAAATGGATTGTATTATGGCTGTTTATGAACATCCGTTTTATTACGAAGCTGGAAAAGAGGCACAAAAGCTTGGAAAAAAATCTCCCATGGTGGAATGGATTATATCATGGATTACCGCTTGGTATATTGTTTACGGAATGGACTACCACTGGATCAAGATGTATACGATGCCGCTGAATGGTCATGCCTGGTACCTTTAACAGAAATGTCGGTTAATAATTACGGAGCTCCGGTAGAAATACCGGATTTTACCCGGGGAGCATGGAATAAGTTGAAAGGATTGACATTTGAGAAATAAATAGAAAAAGGATTATATATTTAGGTACTATAACCAGAAATTATTTTGGTTTACCGGATATCTTTAAAGGAAATATCTAAAAGAAAAGGAGAAAACTTGACAACAATAAGTTTCTCCTTTTCTTTTTAGTGTTAATATATTGCGAAAGACTTTATGACTGGATTATCTTTAGCTTCTTCTATTTCCAACTTTACAACAGATAAGGAGTGAGTTGGAAAATGTTCGATCCGTTTATGACCGATACAACTTCCTTCAGAAAGTTGTATCCATTTTCCATTACACAGACCTTTTAGTTTATATTTCAGAACTCTTTCTCCAAATGCTATATCTTCTGACAATACGATACGGCTTATATTGGTCTCTTTGTTTAACCGGATAGATAGTTCGTATCCTTTGCCTGATATTTTTCGGATAGGTTTTGAAAATGTTTTTCGTATAATGTCACCGAATTCTTTCGCTCTTTTTACATCAGCATCAGGAACCAAGCCGTTCTTATCTATTACTAAACCAAGCAGCATATTGGTATTACGTCCTACACTGGTTTCATATTTAAGTAAAAGCTCATCAGTAGAAAATATCAGATGATCTTCATTAGCGCGCCAAAACCAACCACCTTGGAATGAGTCATTACGGCGTAGTGTGAAATCAGCTTCTCCGGGACACCAGTAGTTTCCGTGTGGATTACCGTATAAGCCTTTTTATCTTCTGTACGCCATCGGCGGAAGTTGTTGCATCGGCTGTTGCCCAACAGGGATAAGGAGAGTTACCTTCTTCATTGCCTACCCAGCGGATTAAATTCGGATATCCATAAGGGCCTTGAAATGCAATGGAATTGGGCTGTAAACGTTGAATAAGTGTCAATATATCAGCTCCTCCATTTTGCTGAGAGAGTACGCCGCCATCAAACCATATTTCAAACAGTTTTCCGTAATTACTCCAAAGTTCGGTCAATTGTGTCTCTACTATTTTGTTATATTCTTCTTGGGTGACAGGACTTCCTTTCTTGACAAGTCCAGGGTTGTCGACATGTAGAAAACCATTAGCGGTAGTACTGGCATAGATTCCTGGTTTAATTCCGTATTTTCGGGCAAGAAGCGACAAATTCGGCTACAATGTCTCCCTTTCCATTTTTGTAAGGTGAATTTTTTATACTGTATTCATGAGCCGTTGTTGGCCATAATGAAAAACCGCTGCAATGTTTGGCTACTAACACTGCATATTTGGCTCCAAGGCTTTTGGCTGTGTGTATCCATTGATCGGTATCAAGGGAAGAAGGATTAAATGTAGATGGTGAAGGATGGGTACCAAATTGTCGCCAATTATAGTCGGGGTGGAATACCGGCATATCAAAGTGAATGATAACTCCTATTTCGGCATTTGCCCATTCTTGTTGTAATTCATTCGGACATACAATTATTTTCTCTTGGGCATCGAGAAAAGGACTGGTAAATGTCAGAATAGCAAAGATTATGCATTGAATGAATGTTTTCATTGTATAATGATTTAGTATATATACATACTTGTGTTATGATATAGCAAAGATAAGAGATATTAAATTTTAAAGCAAATTCTTTTATTAATCTTCGATATTAAGAAGAAGAGTTTGATGAATTAATCAGCACATTCAAGATTTCTATATTTGATTAAATTTAGTATATGAAATGATATTCAATTCTTTCTTTGCATTTCAGTATCTTTTTTCTACCTTTGCTTATGGGTTAATAAATGGATAGAGAAATACTTAATAGGCATTTGAATGAGATAAACTAAGTATGAACATCAAATAAAATTAAGTAATGAAAAATATTAATATTTCATGGGCCGTATTTATAGTAGGTATATTCTTCTCCTTAAATAATATTTTTGCTCAAAGTAGTCCTCCGCTTATCGTGTTTGGTTTGATTGCAGATACACAATATGCTGACTGTGAATCTGGAAAAACTCGATTTTATCGAAACTCTTTAGGTAAATTACATGAAAGTATTGATTATTTTAATAATCAAAAGGTACAGTTTACAGTTAATTTGGGTGATATCATTGATAGAGATCAAAAAGATTTAGATTCAGTATTAATATGTCTGAAACATTTTAAACAAAAAAAATATTCCATACTACTGGAAATCATGATTATAAAGGTATTACAGATAATAAAGTATTATATAAGAAGCTTAAAATGCCTTCAGAATACTATTCATTTATGAAAAAGAACTGGGTGTTTGTATTTCTGAATACAAACGAAATAGCAGCTTATTCAAATGTTGTCGGAACAGCAAAAGAGCAGGAACTTTTGAGAATACAGAATCAGATTAAAAAGTAAATAAAAGAAATTCAAGGCGCTAGGTGGAATGGAGGCGTAAGCAGCCGGCAATTGCAGTGGCTGGACAACCTTTTGAAGAAAAGTGAAAAGAAAAATAGAAACGTATTGATTTTCTGTCATCACCCGTTATATCCCAGAAGTCAATTTACTGCATTAAATAATATGGAAATATTAGATGTTATTAATCGCTATAATTGCGTAAAAGCTATATTTTCCGGCCATCATCATTCGGGAGCTTTTTGGATACTTCGATCATATTCCATGTAATACTGTAGAAGGTATGATTGAAACTCCGGATAAAAATTCATTCGGCATTGTTAGAATATACAAAGACCGAATTGAATTGGAAGGAAAAGAGCGAATGACTTCTCGACTTTTCATGCTTCAACCATAGGAAAATACTTCATCACATTACAGTATTTGTAGCTAGGGGCACAACTTTAATAAGGTGTTCCTTTTATTTTTTCTTAGTCTATCCGGTTACGTTTAACACTTAAATTATAGTTGGAGGAAAAATGTGCTTTTACTAGTAATTGTGTTTATAATCAGGTAGTTATATCGGATGTTGTTCGGTTTATATAAATTGTCCGGGTATAATATAAATCGTCCGTATACAATTTGTGCAGTTATAAAGGAAAATTCTAGCAGATATAATTTAAAATAAAACGCGTCCTTTGAAGCGAAAAGTTAAACAACAATAAAATCTATTACGTATGAAAAGACATTCAACAATTCGCTTACCATCAAATAGTAAGATTCTATCTAAGTATTTAACATGACAAGTATTCTGTTATTAACCTTTATTTATTATTAACTACTAAAAAATTAAAAGTGTATGAAAAGACGAGTCAGTTCTATGAAAATACCTTGTAGAATATGGCTATTGGCAGCCACATTGTCTGTAGGGCAAGCGGCTTTTTCAACGGAAATGGAAACTATTTCCTTTTCGACGGGCCAAGATATAGCACAACAAAAGAAGGTAATTGAAGTTACTGGTACTGTTACTGATAATTTTGGTCCTGTGATTGGGGCAACTGTTACAGTAAAAGGCATGAGTGCAGGAGTAATTACCGATACAGACGGTAATTTTAAGCTGAAAGTTCCGGTAGGAGCTACTATTATGGTTTCTTATATTGGATATGAAAATAAAAGAAATCCATTATAAAGGAGAAAGAAGTCTGAAAAAATTAAATTGAATGAGAATGTTCAGGAACTTGAGGAGGTACAAATTATCGCTTACGGTTCTCAAAAGAAAGTAACTGTGACTGGTGCTCTCTTTCTTCTATTAATAATGAAGAACTATTAAAATCTCCAGTTGCAAGTATGGCTAATGCTTTGACCGGTAAGGTCACAGGTTTGGCCAGTGTGCAATCTAGTGGACAGCCTGGTGCCGATGATGCAACTTTGTATGTGCGTGGTGTCGGTTCTTTAAGTACTGACTTATCTCAGCCTTTGATGTTGGTGGACGGTGTAGAACGTTCCTTCTTTCAATTAGATCCGAATGAAGTCGAAAGTATAACAGTATTGAAAGATGCTTCTGCTACTGCCGTATTTGGTGTACGAGGTGCAAATGGTGTTATTCTGGTTACAACCAAACGTGGTACATCGGGAAAAGCAAAAAAGTAAATTTTTCAACTACTTATGCTTGGCAAATGCCTTCAAGAGTACCGGAATTTGCAGATAGCTATGGTTATGCAAATGCTTATAATAATGCTCAACTACATGATGGTGTCTCAGAGGATCAACTAGCTTTTTCTTCTGATATAATTGAGAAATTCCGTACCAATAGTGATCCTCTTGTGTATCCAAATACTGATTGGACAGATATGTTGATTAAGAAATCAGCTTTACAAACACAACATAATTTTAATATATCAGGAGGTTCGGAAAAGAGTTAAGTATTTTGCTTCATTAGGAGTGTTTACTCAAGATGGACTCTTTAAAACATTTGAAGAAAACGGTAATGATAAAGGATTTAAGTATAATCGTTATAACTACCGTATTAATATGGATATTAATGTAACCTCGACAACCTCTATGCAGATTAATTTAGGAGGTTATCTTAATGATAAACAAGAACCAAATTACAATAATGGTACTTACACGCAGTTAAAATACTTATTTCGGGATATTTATACCGCTGTTCCTTTTGCTGGTGCAGGTATTGTAGATGGTAAATGGGTAGTATCGGATACTGATCTTTTTTCTATTGGTAATTATTATGATGCATTAAATACTTATTATGGGAAAGGATATAATAACCGTACTCAAAAAACACATTAAACTTTGATTTTCAATTAGATCAAAAATTGGATTTTTTTTAACTAAAGGGTTAAAGGTACATGTGAAAGGAGCATACAACAGTGGTGTAACTATCACAAAGCGTCGGGAAGGGCGTGCCAATAAGTATGAAGCGATTTATAATACAAATAATGAGCTGATATATAAAAAAAGAGTCAGGATTACCAAAAGCTGGGATATTCTGAAAGTACAGGTCAAACAAGAAACTGGTATTTAGAGGCTGCTGTAAACTATAAGCGTGATTTTGGAAATCATCACGTGTCTGCACTAGCTATGTATAATCAATCTATGACTTATTATCCTTATGAAGGTAGTAGTCCATCAGAATTTATTGGTATTCCAAGAAGTTATGTTGGTTTGGTAGGACGTGCAACTTATGATTATAAAACTAAATATTTGCTAGATTTAAGTTTAGGTTATAATGGTTCTGAAAACTTTGCAGAGGGACAACGATTTGGTCTTTTCCCTGCTGGGATCATTGGGATGGATTATTTCAGAAGAGAATTTCTTTCAGCCAATAAAGAAGGTAATTAATTACTTTAAAATTCGTGGTTCTTATGGTATTGTAGGAAATGATCGTGTTAGTGATTATTCCCGTTTTCTATATTTACCTGATAAATATTTGATTAGCTCAGGAAGTTATAATTTTGGTATAAATACTTCAACTAATATTGCCGGAGCGGTAGAATCTAAGAAGGGGAATCCTAATGTCACATGGGAAACAGCGGCTAAGCAAAACTATGGTGTTGATATGAAGTTTCTCAAAGATCGATTGAGTTTAAACTTTGACTATTTTGTTGAACATCGTAAAAATATATTAAAGGCACGAACTGTAACTCCCGATTACTTGGCAGTTAGCTTGCCTATTGCAAATATTGGTAAAGTTGATAATAAGGGTTATGAAATCAATCTAAAGTGGGAAGATCGTATCAATGAGGTGCGTTATAACATCGGAGCTAATCTTTCCTACGCCAAGAATAAGGTTGTATTTATCGATGAGATTACATACCCCTATGAATGGATGCAAACTGAAGGAAAACCTGTTGGTCAGCAATTTGGCTATGTTTTTGATGGATATTTTACAGAAGAAGAAGCTGCCAATTATGAGAATCTGAAAGGAAATATTGAAGGAGGGATTCCTGACCAAGGTTCTGGTTATGTACCTTTAGCTGGTGATGTAAAAATACAAAGATTTGAATAAAGATGGAAAAATTGATGAAAAAGATGTAAGAGATATCGGTTATCCGAAATATCCTCTTTATACAGCTGGTATGAATTTAGGCGTCTCTTGGAAAGGATTTGATTTTAGTATGACTTGGTCTGCCGCATTCAAAACTTCTCGTCTTTTGAGTTCTATGTATCGGGTACCGTTTGGTGAAAGTAATAATTCAGCTGTCATGAAATACATGATTGAAGATGCCTGGACACCAGAGAAAGGAAATTCTGCTAAAGCACCTGCGCTTTCCTTTAAGAGTAAATCACACAATTATCAGGATTCTGATTTGTGGTTAAGAGATGCATCTTACGTACGTTTGAAAAATATAGAGCTTGGTTATTCATTTCCTTCTTCATTAATGAAGAAGGCGCACATTGGTTCACTTCGGCTCTTTGTTTCAGGTTACAATCTGCTGACTTTCGACAAATTGAAAGTAAGTGATCCGGAAGCTAATCCGGATGGAACAGCCTATCCGCTTATCAAAGTCGTAAATGTAGGATTAAAAGTTGGTTTCTAATTTAATAATGTAGAATCATGAGGTCATTAAGAAAATTATTATATACAACCCTTTTGATGGGTACTTTGTTTGTCGGGGTTTCCTGCGAAGACTTGGCTTTCGGAGACAAGTTCTTGCAAAAGCCACCTAGTTCAGATGTAACGATTGATACTATTTTTTTCCACTTCAGAATACGCCCGTCGTATCTTGTGGAAGAGTTATCAATATCTTCCTTATGGAATGGAAACTTCAGGTTATTGTGGACGCAAATGTGGTTGGGGACTCTTTGAAGGTTTGACAGATTTGAACTATGATAACGTAGGTTATTCTGGATTAGCTAAAGTTTATTATCCGGGTAATTATAATGCTTCTATAGAAGATAGAAAAAGTTCATATCCTACGGGACAGAGAACTAAATGTCGTTTTTAACGATGCTGATTCGCATATGTGGACAGGTATCCGTCACGCTTGGCTTCTTTATGAAAATGTTGACCGTGTACCTGATATGGATGCAACTGAAAAAATCTCGCCTGAAAGCGGAAGCTAAAATGATAGTTGCTATTTATTATTCTCATATGTTGCGTCACTTTGGTGCTTTGCCTATTGTAGATCACGCTATTGACCCTGAAGATGTGAATCTACCAGGGAGGGCCACTTTACAAGCTACGGTAGATTTTATCATAGGTTTGCTTAACGATGCTATTAACTGTCCTGATTTTCCATGGAGAATATCAGATAATGATTTGGCAAACTGGGATGGTCGCATGACAAAAGCTGGAGCTATGGCCCTTAAGGCACGTGTTTTACTGTTTGTAGCCAGTCCATTATTCAATGATAATGCTCCCTACTGTGATGGAGAAGCTTCATCTAGTTTGATGACTTGGTATGGTGGATATAATAAAGAACGTTGGAAAGATGCTATTAATGCTTGTGAAGAGTTTTTCACTGCATTGAATCAAAATGGTTATTATAAGTTAGTAGAAGTTGGTGATAATGGTACATCTGATGTTCGTGGGGCATATACTAGTGCATATTATGATCGTGGGACAACAGAAACTTTAATTTCTGTTAGAAGAAATATATTAAATGCCAACGCTAATTCGATATTAAGCAATTCTATTCGTTGGGGAGGTTATTGTCCTACTAAAGAATACTTTGATATGTTCCAGATGAGCGATGGTACTGATTTTAGTTGGGATAATCCTGAACAAGCTAAGAATCCATTTTTGAATCGTGATCCTCGTTTATATGAAACATTTATTTTTTGGATGGAGACAAATACAATGGTAGAACAGCTGCATTGACAGAAGCATTGGCTAGTGATCCTGTAAATTATCCACAGGGAGCAGACTGGGCACAAGGTGGAAGCACGCATGTATTGAGTTTGGGTACGGGACTGGCATGCCGTAAATGGGGTTTGGATCGGAATACGGAATGGAAAAACCGTCCTATACAATGGCCGTTCCTGCGCTTAGCAGAAATTTATCTTAGTTATGCAGAAGCGTTGAATGAGTATAATGGTTCTCCCAATGCGCAAGCATACGATGCTGTTGATAAAGTACGTGCTCGTGTAAACTTGCCTGGACTTAAAAAGGATTGGGGCAAAAGAATTTCGTGAAGCTTTATTGCGTGAACGTGCTTGTGAGTTCGGTTACGAAGAAGTTCGTTTCTTTGATTTGATTCGTTGGAAGCTTTATAATGTTTTTGAGAAGCAGTTACATGGTTTGCATGTATATAAACATAAAGATACAGGCGAATATAAATTTGTTCCATATGAATTGACCAAATATCCGCGTGTATGGTGGACTAGCGGTTTCGAACCTAGATGGTGCTTGAGCGCCTTTCCTTCAGTAGAAATCAATAAAGGATATGGCCTTGTTCAGAATCCGGGTTGGGAATAATTAATTAATGATATTAACAGAAAATAGAAATAACAATATACTCATGAGAAAAAAGTATCAAGTTATTAGTAGCGTGTATGTTGTGTTCTCCGGTAGCTATTGTAGCTCAGGAACAGGACAGCTTGTTTGCACGCAAAAGTAAAGTGGCTATAGAGTATGGACGCGGCATTTCTTTCAATCTGAAAGAATCGACTACGGCAACTGCAGTAGCAAGTGAGGAGGAACTTTCGCATAAGAAAAGCATCAATAACTCTAATATGCTTTTATGGCTTGATTCCCGGATTGCAAGTGTTGCAAAATTCCGGTAATGCCTGGGATGACGCTGCAACATTGAGAGTACGCGGATATGGAACCAGCAGTTCTACTACTCCATTAGTGTTGGTAGACGGTTTTGAACGTTCACTGGATCAAATAAGTGCTGATGAAATAGAGTCTGTCACTGTTTTAAAAAGATGCAGCTTCTACGGCTCTTTACGGAATGAAAGGTGCCAATGGTGTTATCTTGGTGAAAAACGAAACGTGGAAGGATGGGTAAGCCGGAGATTAATTTCTCTTATCAATTCAATATGGCTACCCCACAACGTCTGCCGGAATTTGTTGATGGATATACTTATGCCAAAGCTTTGAATGAAGGATTGACCAACGATGGATTGTCGGCACGTTATTCGGCTAAAGAACTGGAAGCTTTCAGAACTCAAAGTAATCCGGATGTATATCCGAATGTAGATTGGTGGGACGAAGCATTACGAGATCATAGCTATGGGAACAATGTAACCTTCTCGGCAAGAGGTGGTGGAGAATTTGTACGTTATTTCACTCAGTTGAATTATTTGAATGATAATGGTATATTGGAACCGACAAGTGATAATGACGGTTACTCCACTCAGTTCAAATACTCAAAACTGAATATTCGTACCAATTTGGATATTACTGTCAGTTCTACAACTACCGTACAGCTGAACCTGTTTGGAAATTTCTCCGAACATAACCGTCCGGGAGAAACGACATCGAACATTTTCAGTGCATTGTATCAAGTTCCTTCTGGAGCATTTCCTGTAAAAACGTCTCGCAATGTATGGGGGGACACCCGAAGTTCAAGGTTGACCTCGGTATAGCCCATCCGGCGCAGCTCCCCGATCATCCAGGCGGCAAGTTCGCCGTCCTTTGCCAGCAGCTGCGGGATGACCTGCACCCCCGGGTTGGCCGCCGGTTCCAGCTCAGCCATCTTCTTTTTGATGAGCACCCGGTTCTCCGGCGGCGAGAGAAACGGCGCATAGTACCGCACCGGGGCCTCCGGTGCACCGAACCAGCGCTGGTGGGCCTGCCGCCAGATGCGGTCTGTCAGCCCCTCCATCGGGGCGGCGTAGTAGTTCATAACAGTTCTCCTTGGAATTGATGGGTTTATTGTAGCACAAAAAAGCCGCTGCGCAAAAATTTCTGCGCAGCGGCTTGTGGGGTTACAGCTTATTCAGCAAAACAGGGGTGGACAGGTAACGGTCGCCGGTATCGGGCAGCAGAGCAACGATCTTCTTGCCTGCGTTCTCGGGGCGCTTTGCCAGCTCGATGGCGGCCCAGACGGCTGCACCGGAAGAGATCCCCACCAGAACGCCTTCCTTGTGGCCGATGAGGCGGCCGGTCGCAAAGGCATCCTCATTGGTCACGGTGATGATCTCATCGTAGACCTTGGTATCCAGCACATCCGGCACAAAGCCCGCGCCGATGCCCTGGATCTTGTGCGCACCTGCAACGCCCTTGCTCAGCACAGGAGAGGAGACAGGCTCCACAGCCACGACCTTGACATTGGGGTTCTTGCTCTTGAGGTACTTGCCCACGCCGGTAACGGTGCCGCCGGTGCCAACGCCCGCAACAAAGAGACCGACCTGACCATCGGTGTCCTCCCAGATCTCAGGGCCGGTGGTCAGCAATACGTACCGAACGGAAGTACAATGGA
>VOFJ01003577.1_pt1 | contig 16061 bp, 30 predicted proteins | sample 5384081 | NCBI WGS metagenome assembly VOFJ01 (sample SAMN12384729, study PRJNA508395) | human gut metagenome | isolation source: healthy gut I | host: Homo sapiens
AATGGCAGCACCGTATACTTCCTTAAGTTTTATGCCAACAGGCGGAAATCAATCAGAGAATGTAAAAAGTATCTGGAATATGACCGCATTTTTGCCTGTGGAGGAAGCTGGATGGTAAAAGGCAAACTGATCACAGAAGGCAGATTTGATGAAATTGAGAAGCTGACCAGAGAAGCAGCAGAAATCGTAAAGGATATAAGAGGATAATAAAATGGAAAAAAAATTTGATATGCTGGCATTAGGCGAAGTGCTCCTTCGTTTATCACCAGAAGGAAACGAGCGTTTAACCCAAGGCACCAGATTTGAGAAACAGCTGGGCGGGGCAGAATTAAATGTAGCTGTTGGCGCAGCCAACCTGGGGCTTACTACAGGTATTATCTCCAAGATTCCATCTCATGCCATTGGAAATTATGCGAAAAGGGAGATCAGAAGAAACGGTGTTGACACGGATTACCTGGCTGGAGATGACAGTGCAGATTCCAGACTGGGAATTTACTATTATTACGAATATGGCGCAGATCCTCGTAAACCGCAGGTGGTTTACGACCGCAAGTATTCTTCTGTGAATAAATTATCTTTAGAAGATTTTCCAGAAGAAATGTATGAAAATACAAGATGCTTCCATACCAGCGGAATTACCTTGGGACTTGGCGGTCCGGTAAGGGAAAATGCTATTGAAATGATGAAAAAATTCAAAGAAAAAGGTGCATTGATCTCATTTGATGTAAATTTCGGGGAATTTGTGGACCGGAGATGAGGCAAGAGACTGCATTACAAAGATTTTGCCCATTGTAGATATCTTTTTCTGCTCAGAATCCACAGCTAATCTCACATTTGAAAAAAACAGGGGATATAAAAGAAATCCTCGAAAAGTTTTTCTGATGAATATGATATTGCTGTAGTTGCAGCAACCCAGAGAATCGTGCACAGTCCCAAGTCCCATACTTTTTGGTTCTGTAATCTATGAGAAAAAAACAGACAGCTATTATGAAGAAAAGCCTTTATGAGTTGTATGAGAAAATTGAGGTTGTAGACAGAATCGGAAGCGGAGACGCTTATATTTCCGGTTTCCTGTATGGATTATTAAAGGAGAATGGAAACTGCCAGGCTGCGCTGGAATATGGAAATGCAGCCAGTGCTATGAAAAATACCGTCAGTGGGGATATGTTATGGACAGACCCTCGGAAATGCAGCAGACAATCGAGATGCATCATAATATAGGGGCAGGATTTTGAAATGAAGCGTTAGATAGCCAGTAGAGCGTGTTTGAAAAAGGATTATGTTTCCCGCAATCTGCACGCCCTACTTTGCGGTATATATCAGAGCAGGAAAAGATTAATTACGCTTTAAAGCAGCCGGAACACCTGCTCGGCAGTGGCAGTCATATTGTTTTTGCAGTGGCAGGATCCATAGCCTCCGCAAGTGTGCAGACATTTCGTAAAATTGGGAAAAAAGCATCAATTCCTCTTTATTGCAGGCGGCAGCTTTCTTTTTTGTGACACTTTCCGGCAAATGCGATAACCTTTGCATGGTGCAGATTGCTTTTTTTGCAAGCTTTGCAACACCTACCGGCGCTTTTCCCATGGCTGTCTGAAAATCCAGGCGGCCTTCACCGGTGACTACCACGTCCGCATCAGAAAGTTCCTGCTTCAGTCCTACAGCATTCAGAATCAGTTCGATCCCAGGCGTCAGCGTCGCCCCCAGGTAGGAGAGAAAGGCGAAGCCAAGCCCTCCGGCAGCACCGGCACCAGGGGTATTGCAGTAATCCGTTCCCAGAGCTTGGGAAGTGATTTGCGCAAAATGTGCCATATCTTCATCTAATTGCTTTTTTCTGATTTTCTGTCACACCTTTTTGCGGACCGTAAACATATGTGGAACCAATTTCACCGCAAAGAGGGTTATTCACATCGCATGCCACCGAATATGAGCTTCTCTTAAAAGCGGATTCAGGCCGGAAATGTCGATTCTGGAAACCTTCGCCAGTGCCTGTCCGCCTTCGCCTGCATCCAACCATCATCATTTTCATCCAAAAAACGTACGCCAAGAGCTTTTAACATACCGATGCCGCCGTCGTTGGTGGCGCTTCCGCCGATTCAATGATAAAATTGCGGCAACCCTTTTTGGAGGGCATGGTTTATCATTTCGCCCACACCGTAGCTGGTAGCAAGAAGAGGATCCTTTGCATCATCTGGAACCAGTGTGATTCCGGCAGCGGAAGCCATTTCCATGACAGCGGTATTGCTGTCTTTCAGATATCCATAATGAGCCTTGACCGGGTTGCATGGGTCCGGTGACGGTCAGATCGATCCGCTCTCCGTTCATGCCTTCGATCAAGGCGTCCGTAGTGCCCCTCTCCGCCGTCTGCGAGAGGTTTACGATGACTTCTGCATCCGGCTTTGCCCGAAGAACTCCTTCCCCATGATGGCCATTCCGGCTTCTATTGAGCTTAAGCTTCCTTTTAAAGAATCAATTGCGATGACAACCTTCATATGAAAAAATCCCCCAAAAAAATAAATGGTAAAATATGTTGCGAAAAGATTCTCAATCTTATGTCTGTTTAAAGAATAGACCGCCTGGATTGTGGAGTCAAGTAGAAAAAAAGCAAGAATTTTTGTATGGAGTTTTTATCAGATAATGATAAAATAGTAATATCTGTCTAGAAGGGAAAAATATACATGGGAGGTTAAGACAATGAAGATAAAAACAGTTGCAGTTCTTGGCGCAGGTGCGGTTGGGTCTTATGTGATATGGGGGCTTTCCAGGCGGAAGGATATCCGGCTGGGAGTTCTTGCAGAGGGTAAGCGTGCGGAGAAATTGAAAAAAAGGCTGCACGATCAATGATGAGGTTTATCATCCGGAAGTATGGACACCCCAGGAAGCAAAAGGGATAGACCTGCTGATCGTATCTTTGAAATATGGAGCGCTGCCAGGTGCAATGGACAGCATCCGCCAGGTTACAGGAGAGAATACCACGGTCATGAGTCTTATGAACGGCGTGGACAGTGAGAAATTGATTTCCGATGAAATTGGAGCTTCCCATGTGATCTATTCGGTAATAAAAGTTGCTTCCCATAAAGAGGAAAATGGATATTGTTTTAACCCGGAAACCACCATTGGCATTATTTTCGGAGAGCCTTGCGCACCCTATGACAGTGAACGTGTGCAGGCCATTGAGGCTCTTTTGCAGATACCGGACTGCATTATCGCTCTACAGAATATATCGGGAAGAAATGTGGAGCAAATTCCGGCTGAATGTATGCAATAATCTGCCCCAGGCAATTTTAGGGGCAGGAGTTGGCTGTTACCAGAACAGCGTTCATATGAAAGCAATCAGCGACGGACTTAGAAGAGAAGTTGGAGGCCATTTAGCTGCAAAAAAGGAATCGATATAAGTAAGGCTGCTGCATCCTCTGGACATGGAAGTGCCGTTCCTCCATCAGCCAGATATTCCACACTGCAGGATCTGGATGCGGGACGCCATACGGAGATTGATATGTTCTCAGGCGCGGTTGGTCCGCATGGGGCGGGAACTTGGGATTCCTACGCCGTATAATGAATATACCTACCATATGATAAAAGCTTTGGAAGAGAAAAATGATGGGAAGTTTGACTATAGCAAAGAGGATGGAGAAGTAACCTGTTCCAGGTAAAGAATTACAGCTATTGAGAGGCGTAAAATGAACGATAAATGGCTTGATTTTGCAATCCGTATTCAAAGCATCGGCTGCACTCTCTTGTATCCACACCAGTATATTTAATCCATAAAACAGATACAAAATCCCGGATGTGTAGGTGAACAGACATGAAAAATATCCATAGCATTGAATTTTATACTGGAAGCAAGGAAGAATTGCTTCCCGGTTTTGAAAAAAAGATTTTCCCTATATCGCTTCGAGGGCAGAACTCGACAAGTATATAGGGGGTTATGTACCGTGGCACTGGCACAGGACAGTGGAACTTTTTATATGGAAAGCGGCAGCATTGAATATGATACGCCAGGAGGAAAAAAATATTGTTTCCGGCTGGAAGCGGTGGCATGATAAATCCCAATGTACTCCATATGACAAAAGCAATATCGCAGAGAGAAAAAGAATATACAGCTACTTCATATTTTCGATGTTTCCTTACTTGCCGGAGAACAGGGAAGCAGGATTGAACAAAAATATATTGCACCTGTCATAACAGCACCGCAGATCGAGGTAATCCCGCTTTTTCCAGGCAATTCAGAAGAAGATAGAATTTTGAAACTGCTTGCTGCCTCATTTCGTTTGTCCAGTGATGAATTTGGATATGAAATAAAACTGCGGGAAGCCCTAACGGAAATATGGCTCATGTTTTTGAACTTTCTCGTTCTATGCGTGAAAAGAAAGGGGAACATAACAAAAGCAACGATAAAATAAAGCTGATGATGATATATATTCATGAACATTACAGAGAAAAAATATCTATTCGGAACTTGCTGCGGCAGCATATTTAAGCGAAAGGGAATGCTATAGAGTGTTCCATGACTGTCTGCACATGACACCCGTCGAGTATATAACAACTTACCGTTTACAAGTTGCCTGTCAGAGGTTGGCAAAGGGGCAGGAAGCTGTTACTGTTATCAGTCATGAGTGTGGTTTAGGTAGTAGCAGTTATTTTGGAAAGGTTTTTCGAGAATATGCACATTGTTCACCTATAGAATATAGAAAAAAAATGGCAGAATAGTGATAGGTAATGGCGAAATAGAAATATTTTTCCTATGTCTTTTTGCATTATAATGATACCTGTAAAGTAAATCAGCAATTTACAGGAGGTGAGCGCAAAGTGGTAAAAACTAAATATTCAGACCGCAGAATTGGCATTAAGGGAAGCGTCAGAATCAATCCGGGAGCATGGGCAGATCATTCCCGGTTTGTAGCCGAAGCCTGTAAAAACATTGCATCACATTGTAAAGATTTATCTTCTGAACAGGCATATATTTTCGGGCTGTTGCATGATATTGGACGCTATGCCGGAGTGAGTTCGGAAAAGCATCTGATAGACGGCTATCGGTACTGTATGGAGCGCGGATGGGAAAAAGCCGCACAAATATGTATATCCCACGCATTTATGATTCAGGATATTGCCACATCGATCGGTGTATTTGATGTCAGTGATGAGGATTACCTGTTTATGAAAGCATTTGTTGCAAATGCGGTATATGATGATTATGACCATCTTGTACAATTATGTGACGCATTGGCTATGCCGACGGGATTCTGTCTTTTGGAAAAGAGATTTGTAGATGTGACAATACGGTACGGTGTTCACACAGCGACAATAGACAGGTGGAAAAGGATTTTAGAGATTAAAGAACAGTTTGAAAATCAGATCGGCTGTTCAATCTATTCTCTGCTTCCGGGTATTGTGGAAAACAGTTTTCGTTAAGGGGGGATATTATGTATTACGAATCCAGTGATTTTTTGGAAACTGCGGACAGCGATACATTAAAGCAGATTGCCCGCACAAGGGAATTAACACGGGAATATTATTTTTTTCTGATTATGGAGATGTAGAAAAACGCACTTCCATTCTTCGGGAGCTGTTGGGTGGAATAGGAGAAAACGTGGTAATCGACACGCCTTTTCACTGTGATTATGGGAAAAAAATATATTTTTGGGAAATGATGTGATAATCAATATGAATTGTACCTTTGTGGACAACAAAACGATCCGAATTGGTGACAGGGTATTGATCGCGTCAAATGTGCAGATGTATACATCTTCGCACCCTGTATTGCCACAGGAAAGGCTTGTGCCGGATTGGAGGGAACGCAAGACAACATTTTTCAGAACCTATGCACGTCCGATAGAGATAGAAAACAATGTCTGGATTGGCGGTGGCTGTATTCTTCTTCCCGGAGTCACTATAGGAGAAAACAGCGTGATAGGGGCTGGAAGCGTAGTTACCCGCCCTATCCCCTCCTAATTGTGTTGCAGTAGGGAAATCCATGCAGGGTGATACGTTATTTTTGATACAGACAGGGAATGGTGGGCATGAAGTAATTGGGGAATTATAGAAGATTGATTAGAGTCTGGAAATACCGAAATATAACTGACCGAGCAAGAGTGATAGATTTATGAATGCAAATGTTGATTTAACAGGTGTTGTTCTTGAAACAGATAGACTAATCATTAGAGAATGGAATGAAATGGTGAGTATATTTCTTTGTACTATGTATTAGATAATCCTTTAAAAATGGATTAGTTCAATTTCAGAAAAAAATTTTAAAAGTAAAGCCAGTAATACGCGGCTTCGGGACTTTCATAATAGAAAAAAAGCACCTCATCTGAGGTGCTCCACTTAGCTGGGGCTACAAGGATTCGAAAAACTTGAAATGACGGAGTCAGAGTCCGCTATACTTTTTAGGATGGAATGCCCATAAAATAAGGGCTGGCGGAGGTGTCCAGATAAAATTGACCTATGGATTGACCTGTTTTTTATCTGTTTCAGTGTAATTGCATTAAAAGCAAAAAGAAGTGGAAATATTATAGAAAAATATGCTATGCTGATTTCGCAGCTCGCACCCGTATACTAGTATATCGTAAATTAAAAATAACTGTTGTATATCTTTTTTAGATAATGTGTGGTAAAAAATGGTGTTATCTAAGAAAGGGATGAACACTATGAGAAGAACATATCTCGCTCTGTCAGATGAGGACAGGGATTATCTTATAACATTATCCAAAAAGAGAACTATTCAAGTACAAATTGTAGATCGTGCCAAAAATTTTATTATATAAATCCGATGGGATGACTTTCAGCAATATTGCTGAAAAAACTTGCTGTTAGTCCGTCCACTGTACGCCTTTGTATTTCTAAATATTATGAAGGCGGTGTTGAAAATGCTCTTTTTGATACCCAGCGTCCTGGACGTCCATCTGAAATTACAGATGATGCAAAGGCATGGATGATCAATATCGCCTGCCAAAGACCAGTGGAACTTGGATATGCACAGGAACTTTGGACTTTAAATTCTCTCCATAAGCACATCCAAAAGCATGCGGAAGAGGCAGGATATCCGAGACTTTCAACTGTTACCAAGCCTTATATTCAAGAAATTTCTCAAAGAGCAGGATATCAAAACCATTTAAGATTAAGTATTACTGTGAAAAATGGGATCCCGATTTTGAATCAAAAATGCATGAAGTTCTTCTGGTTTACAAGCAGATTGAAATGCAGTTTGATGAAAATGGTACACTCATTGTCCCGGATGATTATAAACTAACAATCACAGTATCATATGACGAAAAACCAGGTATCCAGGCAATTTCTAATACAGCGCCGGATCTGCGCCCAACAGCAGAGAACGGAGAGGTATACCGGGATACAGAATACAAACGCCTGGGAACCCTTTCTTTATTAGCCGGTATTGATCTGCTTACAGGAGAAGCAATCCCATTGGTAAGTGAAACGCATAAGAGTTCTGATTTTATCGAATTTTAAAAAATATTGGATAAAAAGTACCCATTGCAGGATACCATCAGAATCATCCTGGATAATCATTCTGCACATACTTCCAAAGAGACACAGCGATTTCTAGATGCAATGCCAAAAAAGGACGGTTTAAATTTGTATTCACGCCTAAACATGGGTCTTGGCTAAACATGATTGAAAGTTTCTTCAGCAAGATGACCAAGCAAATGCTACGTGGAATCCGTGTCAACACCAAGCAGGAATTGGAAGAACGAATTTACCAGTATTTTGAGGAGATCAATCGAGAGCCAGTAGTTTATCACTGAAAGTATAAAATGGATGAAATCAGCGAAGCTGAAGTATCATCACTTTAATATAGCAGTTATTTATTATTCAATGTACTAGTAATAAGTTCTGATATTTCTATAGATGCGTAATAAGGTCTGTTCAGATTATAACAGTTCGGGGAGTGGGTTGCAATAAGAAGTGGAAAAGGGCGGATGAAACTGGTTGATTTCCGGGAAGAGTAAGTTATAATTGAAATAACTGCTCAGAGCCAATTTCAACATGTTTAGTATCTTGTGTGTGGGGGGGACTCTGCTTGGTTCAGTATAGTTATAAATTAAGAATGAAAAATATATCAGATAACTAAAACTTCCCACACCAATAAGGTGTGTGTTGAACCTTGAAAATTCAATATTTCAGCCAATAAAAAGGCATAAACCAATTCCGTTTGGTATAATGGAGTTGACTAGAAACCATTTTTACAAAGGAGATTTATGCCATGTCCAGTATACTACAAAACGATTCCGATGAGAACGCATTAATTGACTGTGTTCAGAGATTTTTTCCAAACATCATGTTGGAAAGCTTCTTGCAAAATGTAATGGCTTGAAAGAAAAAGGCGTTTCGCCTGTTTCTCTGTTTCGTTACAAACTCAGCAACATTTTTGTCGGAAGAAGTATGTATATGCAGCAACGGACCGGCTCTTTTAAGGAAGCATTTTTCAAAGAACACTTTTTATCGGTTTCTTAATTCCAGTAAAAACAAACTGGCTCCGCTTTATTTCTCTTCTCGCTGCAGATATCGTAAATAACGATATCAAAGGTCTGACAGATGATACAAGAAGAAATGTTTTCATCATTGATGACAGTCTTTTTGACCGCACCAGCTGTAAGAAAACAGAACTGGGTTCAAAGGTTTTTGACCATACGGATATGCATTTCAAAAAAAAGGGGTTCGGATGCTCACCTTAAGCTGGAGTGATGGGAATACACTGATTCTGGTAAAACAGGCGCCTGCTGACATCTGCAAAAGATACAAAATATCATCGGTCCGGTAAAGACTTTTGATAACAGAACCCTTGCAGGAAAAAAGACGTAAACTTGCTCAGACGAAGGCACCGGAAGCAATGATGACTTTGCTGGATACAGCCCTCCGTTCAGGCCTGGAAGCTGATTTTGTCTTGTTTGATTCCTGGTTTTCCAATCCGGCACAGATCACAGCCATTCATTCAAAAGGCATGGATGTGATCGCCATGATCAAGCGACCGTATCAAGTATTCTTACTGCGGTGAACAGCTGAATATCAAAGAAATCTATTCCCGAAACAGGAAACGCCGTGGAAGATCAAATACCTGCTTTCTGTTAATGTCATGGTTGGAAAAGAAAATCCAATTCTAGCAAAAGATTGTTTGTGTAGGAATAAGACCAATTGGAAAGACTGGCTAGCATTTATCTGCACAGACACAACTCTTTCTGAAGAAGAGATTATCCGAATTTATGGAAAACGCTGGCAGATCGAGGTTTTCTTCAAAACTTGCAAATCCATGCTGAACTTGATTGGAGAATGCCATAGTTTATCTTATGATGCACTGACAGCCCATGTGGCCATTGTGTTTACCAGATATATGTTACTTGCAATGGAACAACGCCAAAATGAAGACCAGAGAACTCTGGGTGAATTGTTCTTCTTTCTTGTCGATGAAATGTCTGACATTACTTTCAGCAGATCACTCAGCATTCTGATGGATGCCTTGATGGCGAGCCTTCAGAAAAATCTTTAAAGCTCAGTGATGAGCAGCTGACTGCATTCAATGCTGATTTCGAGGCAAGATTACCGGAATATCTACGTAATGCACTCCCATTCAGATACTATGGTGGCATAAAATCGCTATTTTGTTAGCTGAAATATTGAATTTTCAAGGTGAACCCAATTTCAGGTATGGGAAGTCTTAGTCAGATAATAATATTTAGGATGAATGACTATGAAGTTAAAGAAGAAATTCTGGAAAAAATGATCTTCATGAACATAATGTTTATGCTGGTAATAGTAAGTGTGTTTACAGTAATTCGTTTTGCATCCAGTATCAGACAGGAAAAAAAAAAGAATGTAAGAAATATGATGGAACAGATTGCTGTTTCTAATTCCAATCAGCTGGAAACAATGTTTGATGAGCTGGATCGTGTTTACATATAATGTGGCAGTTTCAGCGATTACGTTAGATGTGCTGAAAAAGGCATCGTTTTATGAAGAGGATAATAATTATTTTGATGTTTATCGTAATGACAGGAGAAAACTGATACAGACAATGCAATTGATGGCTGGGTATAACATGCGAGATACCAGTATGGATGTTATTTCGATAAAAAGGTGACTATGTTCTTCTTGATATATATGATTCCCTCTCTTATAACAGAGCAGAAATGCAGGAAATGTCCAAAATGCAGAAATTTGAAGCTGAAGATGTAAAGAAATTTTTTTTTTGAAAAAAGCGAGAAAGATGCATATAAAAGGACTGAAACTCCGATGTTTTCCTATTGCAGAAAAAATTTCAGATGAGTTCAGGGATTACGGATATGTTGAAATACAAAAAGCGGAAACATGTCTGGATGCAATTTTTAAAAGCACAGAAAATAATTTTGGAATGTTTTCTTTAATTACATATGGAAATGAAGTATTTTATTATTAAGATAAAAAAAAATGGGGCAGCCAGATTGGAAATCTGGAAAAAGAGGGAAAAATCAATGGGAGTGTACGGGCTGAAGTAGGAGATGAAACATATCTGATATATACAAATAGTTTAAATAAATACGGAATCGGGTTTATACGCTCCCTGCCAGAGTCCTACTATACAAAAAAAGAATTGGCCAGGAAATTGTAATTTTATTAGTGCAGAGCGTTTTTTTACTGATTTCCATGAGCATATTGATTATGTTGTTTTCGAAACAGCTTTATCGTCCTGTAGTTGAATTGAGAAAAAAAATGGAACATTTTTTGAGCTGGCTGATTTTGATACTGTCTCAAGTTATTCAGGCGATACAGATGAAATAAACTTTGAACATGTTTTTGCAAAATGATGGAAAGAATACATCAGCAGAATGATGAATTGATACAGCGTAAAATGCAAAATTACAAGTTTTCGTATCAATTACAATCTCAGGTAAGTCCTCACTTTTTGTATAATACATTATATTTTGATTGGATTAAAAGGCGGGGAACAGGGGGCACCAGGAGATTCTGGATATGTGTTCTTATTTAAACAAGAATGATGGCATATTGTGTAGATAATCGTGAAGATATGGTTCCTTTTTTCCAGTGAAGTTGGATATATGAATAATTATCTTCAACTAATGAAATACCGTTATATGGAGAAACTTCAATATACAGTGGAAATTCAGGATGCGGTTTTGAATCAGATGGTTCCTAAAATTTATCCTTCAGCCATTGATAGAAAATTGTTTTACTCATGGTTTTCGTGATTGTGTAAAAGATGAATTTCAAATTTATGTTTCCCTAAGTTTAGTTGAAGGTTATTGGACTTTAACAATAGAAGATAGTGGTTTTTCAGAGGATGACATAGAAAAAGAATTATGAAGGATACAGAATATGTAGAAAATCCATAAAAGATCCAAAAAGCAGATTTTTGTTAATGATACAACAGGGATCGGCCTGATTAATACATATGCACGTTTATTTATCAGTTTTCCAGACAGAGTAAAAAATTATGGGTTGGTACAGGTGATATGAAAGGTGGTTTGGTGAAAATATCCTGTGAAGCAAAAGAGGGGACTAATAATGGAAAATGTGAAATTAATTATTGTGGAAGATGAAACCTGCAATTTTGCAGGGGCATTGAATTATTAATTGGACAGATTGATCTTCCAATCGAAATAGTAGGGACATATTTGAAAGGGCAGGATGCTTTAGATGAATTTGAAAAAGTATCTCCGGATATTGTTTAACCGATGTACAAATGCCTGTAATAACGGGGTTGGAACTGATCCAGGAAATGAAAACAAGGGGATATAGTGCAGAATATCTTATTCTCAGCAGCTATGCAGAATTTCAATATGTACAGCAGGCGATTAAACTGGATGTGAGAAATTATCTGCTTAAGCCTCCGATGATAAGTGAATTGAGAGATTCATTAGAAGCTGCATGCACAAGAATTTGCCAAAAACGTTACACAGAATTTGAAAAAATATTAAAAAAATATTATTTTCCAGGAATACCGGATTGAAGAGGCTATTGCCAATCCAAGAAATAAAAAATATAAAGTGTATTTGTATCTTCTAGGACCATATCTGGAATGGGGAACAGAAGGAATGGTGTTTACCCAAGTAAATGGACCTGCGAGTCTGTTCTTGAGTTGATCAGTGAGAAAACGACGAAAGATTGTAGTAGAATATGGGTTCTGAATGGCAGATATCCAAATCTGAAATTATTATTTCCCAGGAAGATTCAGCTATGGAAATGAAATTTATCAGGCATTGAAGCAGCAGGCAGAAAGAGATTGGTTTTCAGCTACTGTTATCGTGGGGCACAATTGTAAGGAACTTCATTGTCTTAGAAAGAGGTTATAAAATGCCAGAAGTGTCTAAAAAGAAATGTACAGTTTGGAACCAGTCAAGTATCTGATGGCGGAAGATGAAAAAGCTTTGGAAAGTGCTAATATTTCAAGAAGATAGGGAATTGATTTATCAGGCTTTATCTTTGAACCGTAAGGAACAAGTGATACATCTTTACCAGATATTATCTGACAAATGGAAAAGGAGAATTATAGCCAGGCTATATATGTAGAAAATACCAGATACATTTTTCCATGATCGCAAATAAGATTCTGGATATGCAGAAAGCGGATATTGAGGAAGATGCGTTAAAACAAATCAGTATTATTTCAGCGGTATCGAAAAATGCAGAGGATTTTTACAGAGCAAGTGAGTAATTTAATCGAAGAAATATATGATGGCATGAAGAAGCAGGATGGAGATAACCAAATTGAAAAGGTTGTGGAACTGTTATGGGATCATATCCATCAGCATTTTATGGAAGAGATTGATGTAAATGAATTTGCTAAGAAGTATGGGTATCATCCGGTATATATGATTACACAATTTTCAAAATTAAAGGGAATATCGCCCACAAAGCTTATCATTCAAAGAAAATGACGTTAACAAGACAATTATTGAATGATACAGATATGACTTTTGAAAAAATATTGCGAGTGCTATCGGCTATAATGATGTGTCATATTTTAGCAGGACATTTAAGGAGCACGAAGGTGTCAGCCCAAGTGCATATAGGAAAAAATTAATTATTGAACATATTTGAAGCAGTTGTGCATTTCCACAACTGCTTTAAATATGACTAAAATTAACAAAAAACAGAGAAATAAATGATAAACAACTATAAAAAACACAATAAAATGCTTTGTGGTTAAGAAAATGCATGTCAATAATTAAGAAAAGTGCATTCTAATTTTAAATGTAAAAATGTATAATTTAGACATCTTGAAAGAACGTAGTAAATTACGAAAGGAGGAAAAAAGAATGAAACGAAATACGATGAAGACAATGTTTGGCAACGGTAGCAATGATGGGAAGTAGTCTGGTAGTAAGCGCTAGAGCGTGTCTGAAAAACATTTTAAATTGTTTATTTTAACCAAATTAATATTGAGACGATGCATAAGAACCCTAGGTAAGTAAATGCTAATTTGTCATAACGTGTTGCTATCCGGCGAAATGCTTTCAATTTCAGAAAGTAATTTTCGACCAGATGTCTTTCCTTATAAAACCACCAATTGCAGCGACGTTCAAATTTAGCTCCCTTTCGGGATGGAATGGTTGGTTCACCGCCATGATCGTAAATGTAATCTATCAATTGATTACTGTCGTATCCACGGTCTGCCAGAACCTTGCTTCCATCTATTTCGATATGATCCAGTAAAGGGATTGCATAATTGATATCATTACGCTGTCCCTCACTGATCATTAAATAAACTGGATATCCATAGGCATCTACTACCGCATGGATTTTGGTGCTGGCGCCTCCACGACTATGCCCGATTTCATTTGAGGCCCCCCTTTTTTAGCACCTGCGCTATGTTGGTGAGCCTGAACAATGGAAGCGTCTATAGATAATTCTTCCAGTTCAGCCTCTAGGCTTAGAATGCGAAAAATATTATCCAGAATCCCGTCATCAATCCATTTACGAAAACGACTATATACAGTTTGCCAGGCACCATAACGTTCTGGAAGATCACGCCAGGGCGCTCCACTGCGTGCCAACCAGACCATCCCATTAAGAAGGATGCGGTTATCTTTTTCGTGGACGTCCCTGTTTTCCAGTATTTTCAGGTGGCAGTAAAGGAGCAATGCGGTTCCATTCTTCATCAGTCAACTCATATCGTCTCAACATAGTGAACACCCTTTTTCTTTATTTTATCATGAAAAAAGGTATTAGAATACTATGTTTTTGTGCAACTTTATTTTCAAACACGCTCTAGTGCGGATACAAGTGTTTATGACGCATGCAAACAAAAGCAGACCTGGAGGGCAGGGAAGATTACGTTAACAACAGCAGAAGACTGGTGGAATGACAGCTATCAGGGATTAATTGACAAATATTCAGATGAATTTGGGGTAACTGTTGAAGTAAATATTCTTCCCGCAGAAACAGCATCGGAAGTAATTAAATCACAGTTTGCTACTGGTGAGCTGGCTGATATTACGATGAACTCAGCATCACCGGCAGAATTGACGTATATGCGTGCAAGTGAGATGCTGTATTGTCTGGATGATGAACCTTGGGTAGAAAAAAATCAGTGATCCAAGTGGGTTCTATTATACGGACGGAAAACTGTATGGTCTGCCGTTAGCATCTCAGGATTACTGGGGATTTTGTGCAAACAAAAATGTTTTAAAAGAATGTGGATTAGAAGTACCGTGACTTCTAAAAGAAGAATTGGTAAGTTGTTTTGATGTATTGAAAGAAAAGGTTATATCCCATTTTATAGCGGAGCAGGGGATTCATGGATGTGTGGAAATATTACATCCTCTGGTTTATATGGTGATATGCAGAGAGATCCTGATTTAATAGAGAAGTATAATACTAATCAGCTGGGATATACAGATAGCGTAAGCTTTAAGGAAATGCTTCAGGATGTTAGTGACTGGGCACAGGCGGGATACTTTGGCGATAACTTCATGTCACAGACATGGGATGGAATGCAGGATGCCGTTGCAAATGATGAATGTGGATTCAGTATTGGTTTAACCTCCTGGCTTTTCCATGGATAATACTTATGGTGAAGGAACTTCTGATAAGCTGGAACTGATTCCTTATTATATTGGTGAAAATGATACTATTTACCAGTCTACATGTTGTGAACTTTATGTAAATCAGAAAACAGAAAACTTGGACGTTTGCAGACTTATTTATTTAACTGGCTGTGCAAAGACGAAAATCTGCAGCAGCTTTATAATGGACTTGGTTCTGCTTCCATTTTCAAAAATATTGTAAGTGAAGGAATGTGCGAGTCAACAAAGAATCTTATGGCAAAATCTCCGATGGAACATATGGGCTTCATGTTGCTCATAATGCAGTAGTACAGGGACAGGATTGGGATACATTCTGCTCTTTGATGCAGGAAGTTTATATGGGTGATATGACTCCGGATGAATTCTGTGAACAGTACGATGACTTCCATAAATCAATTTGTACTTCTCTTGGCCTGGAAGGATTCTAAAAAGTATAAAAGGTGACTGGTAACAAAACAAAGAATCTGTTTTTAGATGCGTTGTCAGTCTGATGAGTGAAAAAAGAGGCGAGCAGAGAAAAGCAAGCCTCTTTTTATAAAACAGTTTGCACTTTATTCGAACATGCTCTGGAAAGATCATTTACGGAGCTATCAAAATTAATGAAAAGGAGATAAGTATGAACAAGAAGAAAATGTATCCTCGCTATTTTTGTGATTGCTACAGTAGCGGTATATCTTTTTTTTTATTATACCAAGTATTTTAGGCCTTGTTTATTCATTTACAGATAAGACAATTTATTCCGGAAATACGATTCATTTCGTGGGAATTAAAAATTATTTACAACTTATAAAACAAAAACCGTTTTGTGACAGGGAATGAAAAAATACATTTTCATTTACAATAATAACCACTGTTTTTAAAATGTATTAGGATTTGGTCTGGCTATCGCATTGAATCAGAAATTTTGAAAACAAAAATGCGTTTGGGCAGTATATTATCTTCCAGTAATTTTAAGTACATTGATTATTGCAGAAATATTCCGTGCGATGCTTTGCCGGATAAAGGGGATTGTAAGCCAGTTTT
>VOFJ01002882.1_pt1 | contig 16060 bp, 24 predicted proteins | sample 5384081 | NCBI WGS metagenome assembly VOFJ01 (sample SAMN12384729, study PRJNA508395) | human gut metagenome | isolation source: healthy gut I | host: Homo sapiens
AAAAAAGGAGGCTGTTCATTAACGACAAACTGAATAGTGCCAGCGGTCCGGCATTTTGCCTGACCGCTGATTGCCGTGGGCGTTTCATCTTATTATAGGTGGACGCCCTTTTTTCATGCAGATTTTTAGAAGAAAGGAGCCACACATGGAACTGAATGAAATGGAAAAAAAAGATGCTCTTTCAAGGTCGAAGGAGATTGCCAGGCAAAGGTCCTGAATGAGCTTTACATGACCGTGCGCTACTCAAACAATTCCGAACAGCGGGGGAGGCGGCAGAAGGTCTTATGGCAAAACTTCGTGTTCTGTCAAATGGAGAGTACATGGACTTGGTAAAAGATATTCAGAAGAATTACCGTCTGCCCTATCCAGCCCCGGACGCATTGGAGAAAAGATCGCCGAGGCCAGACAACAATCAGGGGCAGAAAAATTGAAGGGGCATGACATCATGGCACTTGAACGCTTTGATCCAGAAGTAAAAAGCACATGATCGTCTTTGATGTATTGTCTTACGATTCCCCTGTTGGCGACAAAGGCGATAAGATGCGCTTGTTCCTTACAGATGCCGGCTATCAGAAATTTTTAGAGAGCCAGGAACGGGGCGAAGTCAAACTGAAAAACCATGCGAAGGTCTCAGGCGGCCATCTCCATTATGACCGCAGGGACCGCGCTTTGTAACGGAATAACCGAAGAAAGGAGGCGGTACAATGGCAGTATTCCGTGTAGAGAAAACAAAGGACTTTACGATAATGAGCAATCACCATCTGCGCAATACGGAGTTGTCCTTAAAGGCAAAGGGGCTTTATCACTTATGTTGTCGCTGCCGGAAGATTGGGATTATACCACAAAGGGGCTGGCCCACATCTGCAAGGATGGTGTGGATTCTATCACTACTGCCCTGAAGGAACTGGAGCGGCATGGTTATCTCACCAGACAGCGCCTCCGCTATGATAACGGGCAGTTGGGAGACATTGAATATACGATCCATGAGCAGCCTGTAAGTACCGAAAACACAGGGCTTTCACCTAAACGGGAAAATCCAAGACAGGTAAAACCAGAACAGGCAAAACCTAAACAGGCGGAACCTGAACAGGAAAATCCGGCACAATTAAATACTAATCCATTAAAAACAAAAAAATCAAAAAAAGATAAATCAATAACTTATCCATCAATCTATCCGGCAGAGCCGGAAGCGGCAAACCGCACGGATGGGATGGATCGGATAGAGCTGATAGAAGCCTATCGTGAAATCATCAAAGAAAATATTGAATATGACTTACTGGTCTTACGGTATGGCAGGGAACGTTTGGATGAAGCCCTTGAACTTATGCTTGAAGTGATTTTGTCGAAACGCCCTTACATTCGCATTGCCGGAGATGATTTTCCGAGGGAAATCGTCAAGAGCCGGTTCCTGAAGATCAATTCCGGCCACTTAGAGTATGTCTTTGACTGTATCGACAAGAACACAACGAAGGTCGGAAACATCAAAGCGTATCTGCTGGCGGCGCTGTATAATGCCCCGGCTACAATGGACAGCTATTACCGTGCCGAGGTCAATCACGACCTGTACGGCTGTTAGGCACCTTTGGGTGTCTTTTTTCATTTCATCACAGGAAGGAGGCAAAGCACAATGAAAAGAAACACTGTGCCGGTACTATGCCCGGCGTAACCAAAGAACAGATTCAGGCAGCGCGGGAAGCTGACTTGTTTACTTACCTGCAATTCCATGAACCCGGCGTGCTGAAACAGGATGGACCTAATTTCCGGCATAAGGAGCATGACAGTCTGGTATATGTGACCGGGAAAAGGTACTGGTACTGGAACAGCCGCGGACGGAGTATCAATGCGCTGGACTACCTGATCCAGATTCGGGGATATGGTCTTGTGGATGCGGTTCATGCTCTGGTAGGTGGCGAAATCCCACAGGAACCGGCTTACCGAAGTACGGCAGAAATACAGGTATCAAAAGAGCCGGAAAAGAAAACATTCGCTCTCCCCTGGGCCAGACGTTGCGCGACCGCTGCGGTCTTCTATTTGCAGAAACGGGGGATCAGCTCAGAAGTCATTCGCCAGTGTTTACAAGCCGGGATTTTTTACGAAGCCCGGTATCATGGAGAACCGGTTTGTGTGTTTGTTGGGAAAGATGATTCCGGGAAAGCGAAGTTTGCCTGTATGCGCAGTATCAGCGGCAATCTCAAAAAGGATGTCTATGGCAGCGACAAAGGATATAACTTTTGTTATCCCCCGCAAAGTCCGGGCAGCCGGCATGTGGCAGTCTTTGAAGCTCCTATTGATGCGCTTTCCCATGCGACACTTCAAGAGCTGGAGGGATGGAAATGGAATGGTTATCGCTTGTCTTTGGGCGGTACTTCCCATGTGGCGCTGACTTCTTTCCTGGAACGCCACCCGGAGATACGGCGTGTTACCCTTTATATGGACCACGACCTTGCCGGATTTGTCAATGCCCGGAAAATCAAGACCATGCTTCACGAGGATAAACGTTTCCGTCATATCCGGGTAAGTGTCAACCCTCCCCGGATGGGAAAAGATTACAATGAGAAATTGCTGCTGGTTCGGGAACAACTGCAAACCAGCCAGCACCAACGCCGCCCAAAAGAGGCGGCTGTTTCAATTTAGGGAGGATTTCAACATGAATGGATCTCAACATATCTGCTTTACAGACAGCGCCGGAAAAGCGCTGTTTTCCATTCCCGACAATGGTTTACTCTGCCTGTTCTATGGAAACGGGGACAGGCACTTTGCTGTTTGTCATCGTCTGGATGACACCCATGCAGAAATTGACGGGGTAAATTATTCGATGCCGGACTTTGCCAAAAGGATGAAACACAACCAGATCAGCTTTGCCCCGGCATAAGGCTGGAAAACAAATAACAGGAGGATTTGAAAATGAAAAAAATTGAAAATACCGCTTTGCAGATGATTGCCGAGGCTTCCCGGTGTCCAGACTACGGCCCCGATATGGTTAAATCGCTGATGAAAAAGCTGGACATGAACGAAAAGGGCTTTGCGCTTTTGATGAATGTTGCCCCATCCACAGTGCGTCTTTGGACCAGCGGAGCTGCACAGCCTTGCGGCACAGCAAAACGCCTCATGCAGATTTATGAAACCGGTCCGGAGATTGTCGGCAAGATTGCCGGCGGGCAGCTACCGGCAGATGGGAGGGATTGATTAAATGGCGGGGACAGATAGCCAGCCGTTTGCGGAAAATGAGCAGGTCAAAGAGCTGCTTCACATGAAAGGAGGAATTTGATTGAATCAGGAACCACTACCGCAGATTCATTTGATCCGCGATACAGACTTATCCGTCTTTGCGTATGAACTCCATATTTTTGCCGGAGATTTTCTTAGAGAATGCGAATTCAATATGCGTTCTCTGGCAACAAATACCGGGGCTGATTCCATTGCCATCATGGGGAAAAATCACATGTGGCTTTCCGACGCCTTATTTGCTTATTGTTCTACGGCGGATCTTCATCAAATGATCTTAACAACGGAGTTCATCGGAGCGAGGGCTTTCCTGTTTCATACGGATCGGAGCGAGGGCGGTCACTTGTACGGAGATGTCCTGATGATGGATTTAGACACGCTGCGGCAGGATATAAAAAGAAATATCCTCTATCCCTGCGGCGTCAATATTGAACGCAAAGATGGTTCAGCGGCTACGGTCAGCCTGAAAGAATGGACTGAAATGGAGCTTTACGAAAAAGATGCTCTGAAAAGTTGGGGATTTTCTTATGCCCCGAATCAAGTTACGGAATGGCAGTACCACTATTCCACGATGTTCAGACAGTGGATGGATCAGGCATTTCGTTATATGCCCCAGGATTTAGAAGAACGCCTGAATATGCAATATATGGAGGCAGCCCAGAACCCGGATATGGATAAGTACCGCATACCACAGGGAACGGCAAAGCAGATGCTTCTTTATGACGAAGCCCCTGTGTATCGCCTTCTTCCATCCGGTTCGGAGAAAATTGCGCCCATCGCGGCAATCTCTACGGGCCTGTGGTATGAAAATTACCGGGAGTTTGCCATTGCACCGGAGGATTTAGGCGCTCTGGACAAACTGATCCGCAGGGAAACTGACCGGCTCACAGGAAACCTCCCACAACTTCACAAAAACGAAGAACGCCGCCCTGCCCCGGAGCGATAAGAATTTTACACTGACTGGAGGTGATGAAGATTGGCAGGAGTGCATGAAGATTTCGGCGAAAAGATCGGCGGTGCGAATAAAAAAGACCTGTGGAAAGACCGCGGGCTGTATGCAGATGATCTGGAAGCCATGAATGAGCGCGAAGCCGAAAAATTTGTGAAAAAGGATAATGTTTGGAAAAAGCCGGACTATGCAGCCATGCTGGAGGAAGGGATTCCTCTTGGCGTGGTCTATTTTATTAAAAAAGCAAGAGACGGCTTAAACGCTTCCCCTCAGTATTACCGCACGGATGACACCCCGGAAAAACGGACCGCGAGACAAAAGGAATATATAAAAACAGTCCGGGAATTGCAGACAGTGCTTTCAGATGTCCGTACTGTGGAGGATGCTGTGAGAGCCTATGACCGCTTTCGTTGACAATGGATATTTAGAAAAGGTACAGGGCTGGGGAAGCGGAATCCATTACCGGGCAACGAAAAAGGGACAGGACAATCCCGTGATCACAAACAAATTGTCCAATACCATGCTGATCCGCTCAGCTGAATATTTTGAGCGCAACTTTACTCAGGAAGCAAAAAAGGAACAGTTTTGTGTTTCCAAAGAGCAGAAAATACCGAAAGGTTATGCGATCCACTTCAACGACGGGAAACAGACCTATTCTAAAAATGGGGACTGGAAACCCGGTACCTACTATGTGACAAAAGGCTATTCGATCCTGCGGACCAATTTTGGGACCAAAGAAGCTGCCCTGAAATGGGTGCAGGAACTTGCCAAAGGCAGGAACAAAAACGGAAAGATCCGTTTTGTCCCTCCACAGCTTGCCCATGTCAAACGTACCGGACCGGATTATCGGAATGGCGTGGAGATCACCGGACAGCATTATCTTGATACCTTTGGGTTCCGCGGCGGTGAGTTTGGAAACTGGATGAACCAGAACGACCGGCAGACCTCCCTTAACATGGGATTTGAAGCACTAAAGGATCTGGCGTCAGCCCTTAAGATCAGCGATAAAGATATTGCTTATCAGGAACACTTGCTATCGCTTTTGGTGCAAGAGGCAGCGGCAATGCTGCAGCTCATTATGAACCTTTGCGTACAGTCATCAATCTTACAAAAATGCACGGGGCCGGTTCCCTGGCACATGAATGGTGGCATGGACTTGACGATTATCTTGGTACAAAGATGAGAGCAAAAGGGATGCTGTCAGAACAGCCCCACCTCTATGCGCCGTTCCAAAAACTCATTGACACCATGAAGTATAAACCGGAAACACCGGAACAGGCAGCAAAGCGCACGGAAGCACAAACAGAACGCACCCGGAAAAATGCGGCAAGCTGGCTGGATTCCTCGGTTCTTGCCTCCCTGAAACGGTATGGCAATGAGGAACAGATGGAAACCTACGCAGTCTTGCGGGAAGCATTTTTGTCCGGCGAACCCGGCTCTGTGGAACAGATCAGCGCATTTAAGAAGAATGTTACCGGCCGGGTAATTCCCAAAAGTGAACGGGAACGGCTGGAAATTGAGCGTATGCTTTCCGGGATGCAGGCGCAGGAAGCTCCGCAGATTGGACGGACGGAAACTGATTTTTACCGTAATTCGGTACGCATGGGAAAAGAATGTGAAAAAGACGGCGGTTATTGGGACAGCAATGTGGAAATGACAGCCAGAGCCTTTGCCTGTTATATCAAGGACAAACTGCCCTACACATCGGATTATCTGGCAGGCCATGCCGACTGTGCCCTTACCCTGGTTTCCGGTAAAGACGGAGAAATGGAGGTATTGAAAGCCTTCCCTGTGGGGGAAGAACGCCGTGCAATCAACGCTGTTTTTGACGAGATCATTCAGGATTTGAAACGGGAACAGCTATTGACCCATGCCGATGTAACGCTTCCCCTCTCTGTTTCTGAACTTCGTGAGGCGGCGGACGGGCAGCTATCCATGTTCGGCGTCGGCCGTCCTTCCGTGATGGATCAGCTTGCGGCAAACAGGCCGGCAGATAAAAAATCACCGGCACAGACGTTTTCCAGAAAAAACCACGAGCCGGAAATATAGCAGGAGGTGAACAGCATTTTGGAAGAAAATAAAGATTATCATGCCTACCGGTATGGCGACCACTTGACGCCGGGATCAGAGCTTAAAATTGAACACAGCGTAGTTTGTGAAAATGTGGATATTTCTACTCTGATCACAATGGGAATAGATAGCCTGGAAGCCATGCGCCAGGGAAGTATCGACGGGGAGCAGAAAGCCTATGAAATCGTGGTGGCTGCTGCAAAACAATGGGAACAGCAGGCAGCGGCAACACAGACGATCAACCGGGCTTTGGAATATCTTCGTACACCGGAGATTGAACATACCGGCAACCAGTGGAAAGACACCGATAACTGGAGGGCGGATCAGAAAATCAGCAACCGGGTCTATCAGATGACCTGCAGTATTTGGGAAGATACGAAATATGACAGAGAAACCAAACAGAGTGTTCCGATTGCCTGGTATGTGACATGGGAAGTCCGTATTCATTCCCCGAAGCAGGGATATGGAGCAAAGATTGCCGGACAAAACCAGAAACGATATACAGATAAGAACGCAGCCATAAAATACCTGGACGGGCGAAAGAAAGCCTATTCCCATTTATTCACGGAAATTTCCCCGCCGATCCCGAAAGAATATGAGCACCATTTTATGGTTCACGGTACTCTTTTACCTGGCTATACGGTTGAAGGACTGGAACAGGCCAAAACGGAACATGCCGCCGCCGAGGTTTCGGAGGGCGGTATTTTTACACCCGAAAACCAGGAGAAGCCTTCCGTCCTGGGGAAGCTCTCTGTGGCAAAAACTCAGGGAAAAAACGCCAACCACTCCCGGTACGGCAATGAAAAAGAAGGAGGATATACAATTATGAAAGTGTTAATGGTAGAGCCGGGCAAGTCCCCTTATGCTGCGGAGATCGAAAGTGGTCTGAAATCCTTGCAGGCGGCAGTGGGCGGAGATATTCAGGCGGTCTATCCGTATGAGGACCCGGTGGCTCTGATCTGCAATGAAGAAGGCAAGCTGATGGGGCTGCCTTTGAACCGAGCTCTCTTTGACGATGACGGCCACATCTATGATATTGTGTCCGGGAATTTTCTGATCGTTGGTCTTGGCGAGGAAAATTTTACAGACCTTTCCCCGGATCTGATGGAGAAATATGGGGAGCAGTTTAAGTACCCTGAAAAATTTGCAAGGCTTGCCGGCGAGATCATTGCAGTCAAGCAGCCTGCAACCAATGAGCACCGGGAAAAACCGATGATGCACCATTCCGGCCCGGATTTGTAGAAAGAAAGGAGCCAATTATGTTAATGGCAGTAAATGAACCTTATGCCCTTATGGTGCAGCCGGACGATATTCTGATCTCTCCCCGTGAGGTAGATGAACATTTTGGGACGATGGTATGCTTTCATCCCCACTATGCGCTGGGCGACCATCACAACCATATGGACAAAGATGACTTCCTGCGGGAAATGTATTTAGATACCGTAGGACATGATGAAGCCGGCATGAAACGCTATGAACGGATGGTAAACATTGTAAGCAGCCGTTTCCGGCATGGACCAAAGACAGAGGAACGGGCGATCGATGAAGCAATGCAGAAAGTAATTTCGGAAAAGTATCTGATGCTCCCCCTCTATCTCTACGACCACTCAGGTCTTGCCATGAGTACAGAAAGTTTCTCAGGCAGGGCTCCTCATGCAGAATGGGACAGCGGACAGGTCGGCTGGATCTATGTTTCCAAAGAAGATGCCCTAAAGGAATTTGACGCTGACAAGATGACCGGCGCCATCCGGCAGAAAGCGGACGCACTGATGCGCAGCGAAGTCGCCGCTTATGATTCCTATCTGCGTGGCGAATGTTATGGGTTTGAGCTTTATAAAAACGGGGAGCTGTCGGATAGCTGCTGGGGCTTTATGGGTAACTTTTCCGATGTGTTGAAAGATATGGCGGCATACCTCCCGGATGAGTGCAAAGGGATGGTCGATCATCTGGAGGAACAGGAACGCCCGGCTACGATCATCAAGACGCTTTTGAAACATGCTAAAATTCAGGTCGATCAGGCAGCAAAAGCCTTTGAACACGCTTCCCGACAGCAGGTTCTTGGGGAAAGCCGGTAAAAAGTTATTTCCATATTATAAATACCGATTTTATCAGAAAGGAGGATGCTCTTGCAGGAAGAACTCGAACAACGAACGGTTTCTGTTTCTATACAGGCAGCAAAACTGTCAGGGCGGGTACTGCGTGCGGCTATTGCTGCGGTACTCCAAAAGATGGAACAGGAACGCACAATGCCAAAAGTCGGGCGCAACAGCATGAAGCGGCTGACTTATAAAGACCCCGGAGCCAATACCATTGAAGTTTCAGGGCGAATCCGCTCTTTTGAACGGTATGCCAGAAAACATCAGGTACGCTACCATATAGAAAAGGAACTTGGGACCGATCCCCCAAAATGGACGGTATATTTCAAGGCAAACCAGGCGGATGCACTGACGGCAGCTTTTAAGGAATATACAAAGAAAGACCTTACACGCAGCACCAGACCGTCGCTGCTTATACAGCTTCATAAGTTCAAAGAACTGGCACAGTCGCTTGGCCGTGACCGTGTAAAGAACAAAGAACACGGAGGACCGGAACGATGAAGATTGATGCAGAAACATTGAAAAAACAGGTCATTCTCCATCTGCCTTATGTTCTGTTCCTTCTGGTATTTGCCAAGCTGGGCGAAGCGGTGCGGCTGGCTCCCGGAGCAGACGCTTCCCAAAAGCTGTTAGGACTGTCCGAAGGCTTTGCCCTTGCGTTTCAGAGTATGTGGCCGGGGGCGGCAATGGACTGGCTGATCGGTTTCTGCGGTGCAGCCATTATGCGGCTGGCAGTCTATCTTAGAGGGAAAGACGCTAAGAAATACCGCAAAAATGTGGAATATGGTTCTGCAAGATGGGGAAATAAAGCCGATATTGCCCCGTTTATGGACCCAAATCCGGAAAACAATATCATTCTTACCCAAAGTGAAGGACTGATGTTAAACGGAAGGCCCAAAAATCCGGCCAATGCAAGAAATAAAAATGTACTGGTAGTCGGAGGATCAGGTTCGGGAAAAACGCGCTTTTTCATCAAGCCCAATCTGATGCAAATGCACAGTTCCTACGTCGTCACCGATCCGAAAGGTACAGTCCTTGTGGAATGCGGAAAGATGTTGCAGCGAGGCACACCAAAGCTGGACAAGGACGGAAAGCCTGTGCGTAATGAAAAAAAGGAAAGATCATCTATGAGTCCTATAAAATACGGGTATTCAATACGATCAATTTCCAGAAAAGTATGCACTTTAACCCGTTCGCCTACATTCATTCCGAGAAAGATATTCTGAAGATCGTCACTACCCTAATCGCCAATACCAAAGGCGAAGGAAAAGCCGGAGACGATTTCTGGGTCAAGGCAGAAACCCTGCTCTATACGGCACTGATCGGATATATCTATTATGAGGCTCCGGCAAACGAACAGAATTTTGCCACACTGGTAGAAATGCTGAACGCAATGGAAGTCCGTGAGGATGATGAGTCGTTCAAAAATGCCGTTGACCTTCTCTTTGACGCGCTGGAACAGAAAGACCCGGATCATTTTGCCCTGCGTCAATATAAGAAATATAAGCTCGCTGCCGGAAAAACAGCCAAGTCGATCCTTATTTCCTGTGCTTCCAGACTGGCTCCTTTTGACATTAAAGAAGTCAGGGAAATTACCATGTATGACGAACTGGATCTGGATATGCTGGGAGATGAACGGACTGCTCTTTTCCTTATTATGAGTGATACGGACGGGACCTTTGCATTTTTGATCAGTCTGATCTATTCCATTTTGTTTAACCGCTTGTGTGAGCGGGCGGATGATGTATATGGTGGAAGGCTTCCCATCCATGTGCGCTGCCTGATCGACGAGGCGGCAAATATCGGGCAGATCCCGAACCTGGAGCGTCTTATGGCGACCATCCGAAGCCGTGAGATCTCTGCCTGCCTGGTGCTGCAGGCGCAAAGCCAGCTCAAAGCCCTGTATAAAGACAACATGGACACCATCATCGGTAACTGTGACGCCTCCCTTTTCTTAGGAGGCAAAGAAGAAACCACCTTAAAAAGCTGGAACTCCCTATTGGGGAAAGAGACCATCGACCTGTATAACACCAGTGTCACAAAGGGCAATCAGGAATCCCACGGACAAAATTTTCAAAAGCTGGGAAAGGATCTGATGTCGGTGGATGAACTGGCAGTCATGGACGGGGGTAAATGTCTGTTGCAGATCAGGGGTGTGCGGCCGTTCCTCTCCCGGAAATACGATATAACCAAACACCCAAATTACAAACTGCTTTCCGATTTTAATGAGAAGAACGCTTTTAATATCGAAAAGTTTCTTTCTACCCGGATGCCGATGCGTCCCGGTGAACGATACCGCAATTATGAAGTCACAGCCGAAGATCTGGCTTCCCAGACTTTATAAAGTTGTTCCTGCCTGTCAAAGCATGACGCCCTGGCAGGCTTTGTTTTTGTCACGATGAAAGGAGGATTTTTTGAGGATTCGTGATTCTCCCTGAAAAGTAAATAACCGCAGGATTTTTCCTGCCCCATGCCGCCGTGCTGTTTGAAACAGATTTTTTCTAAAAACAGTGCGGCGGCTTTTTTTGTTTCCGGCCTGATACGGCCATATCACAAATTAAAATTTCTGAAATTAAAGGAGGAACATTATGGCATTTTTTGCAAGCGCGATTGATACTTTGAAGATCCTTGTGATCGCCCTGGGCGCAGGTCTGGGCGCATGGGGTGTTATCAACCTCTTGGAAGGCTATGGCAATGACAATCCCGGTGCCAATGCTTATGTTTAGTAAAAAGCAAAACCAAAATACAAGCATAGACAGTAGCCTACCACTATTCCGCAGCCTAAAAGAACTTGCAAAAATATGCTATAATTTTCAAAACAGCCGCACATTTGATGTGGCTAAACCGTTATACATAATGAAAGGAGGTCTTGAACGCTATGGATTTGGAAGAACAATATGACAAAATATACCGCTACTGTTATTTCAAAGTCCGCCATTGTCAAACGGCAGAGGATATAACGCAGGAAACATTTCTGCGATTTTTCAATAAGCAGTTAAGCCTTAACAGCGACAAAGAACTTCCTTATCTCTACACGATTGCCCGTAATTTATGTATTGAAGAATACCGAAAAGGAAGCAAAGAAAAATCATGTGAGATAAACGAGGAATTGAGCTATGACCCAACACAGGAGTGGATAGACAGCATTGCAATAAAAAACCTCATTTACAAACTTCCGCAGGACGAACAGGAATTGTTGCTGCTTCGATATGCAAATGATGTTCCCATAGCTTCGATATGCAAGATTACAGGACTTTCCCGTTTTGCCATATACCGAAAAACCGCAAGGATATTAAAATATCTCAAAACGGAGTTACAGAAAGGAGGCTTTTCAGATGAATAGAGAACTAAAAAAAAACAGATTGCTAAAGCGTTTGACGCACCTACGCCGGGTCGCAAGGTTCAGTTTATCCATTCGCTGCCCCGCCCGCATATCAGTACCAAAACATTTATATGCAGCCAAATTCCCTTTATCAAGAAAAGCGTATGGCTAATGTCTATATTGATACGTTTTTGCCCGTAGCATGGGCGGCTTCTTTTGCAAGTGAAAATACGGTATGGATTGTATCTGCATTTACCCCTTTTCTTGCATTGCTGCTTATTGCAGAAAGCACAAAATCTGCCATATACGGAATGAATGAGTTAGAAATGTCTGCCCGGTTTTCCTTAAAGAGTGTTGTTTTGGCAAGGTTGATTATTTTAGGTGTTTTCAACTTTGGGATTTTTTGTATCATAATTCCGGTCTGCCATGTTGCAAAACAGTATTTCCTTTATGCAGACAGGTGTATATTTGTTTGTTCCGTATCTATTGACAACAAGTATCAGCCTATATCTTGTGCGACGTTTCCGTAATAAAGAAGTCATTTATGGGTGCATGGCGGTAGCTGTTTTTGTAAGCGGGGTAAATATGACGCTTCGCTATATGGCAGACTTTTTATTCCAGACAAATTACTTGGTATGGTGGATAGTAGCAGCTTTATTCCTGTTTGGAATTACTGCAAAAGAATTTTACCATACATTCAAAAAAAAAACGGAGGGATTTATATGGAACTTTGCATTGACAGACTGACAAAACAGTATGAAAACAAAATAGCCGTTGACCGGGTAAGCCTACAACTGACAAACGGTGTCTATGGTCTGCTTGGGGCAAACGGCGCAGGGAAAACTACTTTTATGCGTATGCTTTGCGGTATTTTGAAACCCACAAGCGGTACGGTTACTTTTGACGGAATGGACGTATCTTCCGAGGAATACCGGGCGGAATTGGGATATCTTCCGCAGGACTTCGGTTATTACCCGGATTTTAACGGCATGGATTTTCTCTTATATATGGCTTCATTAAAAGGACTGACAAAAGACAGAAGCAAAAAACGAAAATCAAAAAAACTTCTGGAATTGGTGAGCCTTTCCGACGTAGCCAAAAAAGAAAATTGCAACCTATTCCGGCGGCATGAAGCAAAGGCTTGGCATTGCGCAGGCACTACTAAATGACCCGAAAATCATCATTTTAGATGAGCCTACTGCCGGGTTGATCCCAAAGAGCGTGTGCGCTTCCGTAATCTGATTAAAGAATTGGGTACGGAAAGCATTGTTTTACTGTCCACCCATATCGTATCAGATATTGAGCATATCGCAGATACGGTGCTTATGATGAAAGCAGGACAGATTGTATTTAATGGCTCTGCTGATGAAATCGACGACTTGGAGAAATTTTATCTTGATGAATTTGAGGAGGAGTGATTATGCTTACGCTATATAAGTTTGAACTGCGAAAGATTATCAGCAGAAAAATTGTTTGGATTACAGGCGGCGTCCTGCTTGTAGGACTTGTTATTTGGGGTATAGCAAGTGCTGTACTTCCGCAAAATAGGGAATATTCCGACAGTTCCCTAAATGGATATGCAGCAAATCGGGCAGAACAGGAAGCCGCAGAGCAGATCTCCGGCAGAGCGATAGACCAAAAACTGATTGACGAAATGCGCCCTGCGTATGAGGATTTTATTTTTAACGGAAATTACAAAGAAGCACTCCCGTACTTAGATGTATATAATTTCATTGGCAGAACATTGGGGACACAAGCAGGCGCGGAAATATTAGTATGTGATAGCGAAGCATTTTATGAAAAATTAAATGCACAGTTAGAAGCAAATACCCCGGCAGGGCTGACCGAAAGTATTTCATTTGACGAGCCGATTGTTTATCACGGATATTTTGACGGTTGGCGGCAAATTGCAGATATGATGAAATTGATTACCTGTATGGAAATCATGTTTATTGCAATCTGTCTTTCAACGGTATTTACCGTGGAGCATACCCGAAAAAACAGACCAGGTAATCCTTTGTACCCGCCTTGGGAAGAAGAAATTATATGCAGCGAAAACCCTTGCGGGATTGACGGTAGGTGTAGGTTTTACGCTGCTTCTTTCTCTGCTCATGTTCGGAATAATTGCTTTTTTATATGGATTTGACGGATATGATACGATACTGCAATTTGTTCTGTTGCGCCCGTTTAATCTTACCGTGGGACAGGCAGCTTTGATTTTAGTTGGATTCTCCTTTGCCGGAGCTGCATTGATTAGCATATTTACCATGATGTTATCAGAGGTAACGAAAAATAGCATTGCTACCATTGGAATTATAACGGGTGTTCTCCTTGTTACAATGTTCATTATGGAAATGTCCGCAAACCTCAAACTGCTTTCTGAAATTTGGTATCTGCTTCCGAGTAATCTTGTTTCGCTTAACGGGGCATTTCGTTATTCTATGTTTCATGTGGGCGGCAGTCCTTTAGCAGCTTATCAGTATGCGCCGATTGTATATTTGGTGTTGGCTGTCATTTTCGCTTTGATTGGAAAACTGACATACAAATCGCTATCAGATTAACGGTAGATAAATGTAACTCCGTAACGGGTAGCGCAACCAGGCGAAGCAGTCAACGGCAAACTTAACGGGCATAAATGCCCGCCGTTGACAGCCCCGCCCGTCTTTGCAGGAGGGTAATCAAGGGGCGACAGCAAGGAGTGCTGCCGCCCCCTATGATTATAATACAGCCCGTCAACCATGCACAGCCCATTGTGGAGGAAAGGGGGATTTTCTATGACCTGCACAGAAGAATACAAGGAGCATATCGAGTACACGTTCCATGCCTTTTGCGTTGTCGTTATCCGCAACGCCAAGTACACCGCCTTGCGGGCTTGGAGCCGGAAATACAAAAGAGAAATATCCCTTGAATACCTCACAGAAGAAAAGCACCACCCATTAGGCACAAATGATAAATGTTTTCAAGCCCCGGAGCCGGACGAGGAATACATACTGAACCTTTGCGGTGATACAGTTATCTTAAACAACGGGCTGCTGGTACAAGCCGCCTCTCCCGTCTACCGGTTGAGGAACAGGAAATGCTTTACCTGTCCTTTTACCACCGTCTTTCACAGGAGAAAATCGGGGAAACGGTACGGGCGCAGCCGCAGCGCCACCGGCTACCATATCCGAAAAGCCCTACGGCAGCTCCAAGCGGAAATGGAGGGAATGGCATATGAGAAATAATAGACTTCTCCCCTATGAAACAATCGTCCAAGCCGCCAGCGGGGAGCCGGAGGCGGTCAATACCATTTTGCAGCATTACCGGCGGCACATATATTTCTCCGCTTTCGTAAACGGGCAGTTTAACCCGGACGCAGAGGACTACATCACACAAACGCTGCTTGCCGCAATCTTCAAATTCCGTTTTAGAGAATGACGGCACAGCCCACAACTGAATACCCCACCGTCACCGGCGGCAGCGAAAAGCAGTAAGTCTGAAAAAGATTTGCTGCTTTTTTCTTTATCCGTTTGGCAAAATCGCAAAGTCATCCGTAGTAGGTAGGTGAAGCCGGAAACAAAAAATTTTCTGCGGCGGTAGCCAAATCTGCATTTTCTGTATTTCTAAGGCAAAGGAAAATTTGAGAAAATTCCCGGCAAGCGGGTAGCTGGCGGCCTTTGAAATGTATCTTTAGCGGAAAGAAAGAACTGCGGGTAAAAATCGCCCCACGCCGTAAGATTTTTGCAGAAATCCGGCCAAAACAGGCGGCAGCTATACGAGTAGTAAGTGCAAGGGGAAATCTACGGCTTACTTAGAGCAAGTTTCTACCACGGTGCCAAAATCCGCAATTCTGCGGTTTTGCCCCTCGCGGGAAACTTGTTGGGGAGTGCCTTCCCCAAACCCTGCTTGCGGCTTACGCCGCTTAAAAAATCCTTCAAAATATTTTTTCGGATTTTTCAAAAACAGTTCCGCTTCACACCCTGTTTTTCTCCTATTAGTGAGAGGACACCACGCACAGAAAGGAGGTCTGCCGACCTATGAAAAGATACAACACGCCGCACCGCAGCCGGGTAGTCAAAACACGCATGACCGAGGAAGAATACGCCGAGTTTGCCCAACGGCTTTCTGCTTACAACATGAGCCAAGCCGAGTTTATCCGGCAAGCTATAACCGGGGCAGCCATACGCCCCATCATAACCGTTTCCTCCTGTCAATGACGAGCTGCTTGCCGCTGTCGGGAAGCTGACCGCCGAATACGGCAGGATCGGCGGCAACTTAAACCAGATAGCCCGGACGCTGAACAAGTGGCACAGCCCCTACCCGCAGCTTGCCGGGGAGGTACGGGCGGCGGTTTCCGACCTTGCTGCCCTAAAGTTTGAAGTTTTGCAGAAAGTGGGTGACGCTGTTGGCAACATTCAA
>VOFJ01003531.1_pt1 | contig 16043 bp, 20 predicted proteins | sample 5384081 | NCBI WGS metagenome assembly VOFJ01 (sample SAMN12384729, study PRJNA508395) | human gut metagenome | isolation source: healthy gut I | host: Homo sapiens
TCAGTACTTCGTTCAGTTACGTATTGCTAGCACAACTCCGTTACGCATTTTGTCGGTATGCGCTTTATGCTGGCGGACTTCTGTTAATACCTTTTTTTTGATATATCAGAAGATCGATTGGATTTCTAATTTGAAAGAGTGGCGTTATATGTTGTTATTCGGTTTTTTGCAGACGTTTATACAGTACGGTTTTTTTTTTATGGGATTAAATAAAAGTCCCCGCTGCCATATCTGCAATTATCATCGGAGGCGGTCCGTTTTTTGTTGCTGTTATGGCTCATTTCACTATGGGAAATGATCGAATGTCGTTTCGTAAGATTTTGGCTATTGTTTTAGGTATGGCCGGAATCGTATTTATAAGTTTTGCAAAAAGGAGGTTCTATTCATACTGACATTTCGTTTTATTATGGAGTCATATTTGATTATCAGTAATATTGTAGGAGCATCTACTAATATTATAGTTGCCAAGAACAGAAACAAAGTTTCTCCGGTTATGCTCACTGCATTTGCTAATTTTTCTGGCGGATTAATTCTGTATATTGTATCGTTTTTACAGAAGATTGGTATGTAAAAACCTTATTCATTAGAGTTTTATATTGCATGGATATGGTTGGCGTTGATTCCGGCAGTCGGATTTTCCATTTGGTATTCGTTGCTTAAGAGACCAGAAGTGAAAGTTTCTGAATTGAACATGTGGAAATTTGTCGTACCGGTTGCCGGTGTTGTTTTAAGTTGGTTGCTTGTTCGGGTGAATATCCCGATTTGTATTCGATATTGGGTATTTTTATTATAACGGTAGCTTTGCTGATTTTACAGAGGCAACCAAATGAAAAAAATGATGATATCGTGCGTCAATAAATAATTATTCGTTTCTAATTAAAGACTTGTTTTAGAGTCTATCTGATATTTTCCTTGGGTCGAATTTGGAAAATCTCCTCGAAATAACATTCAAAAATATCTGTACAAGATTTAGACAGGCTTTGGACAAAAAAATGATTTTTTCTATGATATTTACGCAGCTATATGTTATATATTTTTTGATATATAATATTTAGAAGTTATGGTATCTATAAAAATCAAATTACGTCATTCATCTGTTTCGGAGTTCCCGGAACAGTGGTTTATGTATTGCATGAAGGCATGAGGTCTGTCCGGATTGCAACAGAGTATAAATTGTTCCCTGAAGAATGGGATGAAAAAGTCCCAGTCTGTCGTTTTTAGAGAAAAAATATCGGTTTTCGTACGTAACGGATATAGACCTCCGAATAAAGAACGATGTATCTGCTTTACAAAAAATATAATTAAATCGTTTCCAAATTATTCGGCAAAGGATATCTTACAAGCATTTCATATACATAGACAAGATAAATCTTTTTCCTTGCTTTTATGGATAAACAGATAAGATCATTGATAAAGAACGGATGTTTGGGAACGGCCCGGAATTATATGTGCACGAGAAATAGCTTTTGCTTCGTTTCTTCATAATCAAGACATTGAGTTTTTATTTAATGACAGAAGATTTTATTCTTGAATATGATTCATGGTTGAGAAAGAAAGGGTATAACCCGTAATTCTGTATCTTTTTATATGCGTATATTGCGATCTGTGTATAATAAAGCTGCTGCAAAAATGTTTTTTAATCCTGAAAATATATTCAGGAAAGTATATACCGGAGTAGATCGCACACGAAAGAGAGCTGTCAATGAGGAAATCATTGTTCGTTTAAGCAATTTGGATTTATCCGAACATAAGGCTTTGGATTATGCCAGGGGATATATTTATTTTTAGTTTTTATACGAGAGGAATGGTTTTTTTGTCGATATTGCTTATCTCAGAAAAAGCAATATAAGAAATGGGTTCATACAATATATTCGTCGTAAGACCGGACAGATTATCAATATTCGTATCGAATCATGTATGAAAAAGATAATGGACCATTACAAAACAAAAAGTGAATATATATTTCCTATTATTACATCTTCAGACAAAGAAAAAATAGCATATCGGCAATATCAAAATTCACTGAGTTATTATAACAAACAGCTCAAAAAAATTTCCGATTTATTAGGACTGCCTTCTCCTCTTACCTCATACGTTGCACGCCCATACATGGGCTACAGCCGCAAGAAATAAAAATATACCTCTTTTTGTTATAAGTGCCGGTATGGGACATACATCCGAAAAACTACGCAAATTTATTTGGCATCCTTAGACAATTCTATTATAGATGAGGCTAATAAATTTATTATTAGTTCTTTATATTATGAAGGGGATAATTCTAGGAAAAAAGAAAAAAAAGGAAAAGTATAGTCTATATAAAAATATCTGTTTCTATCACAGAAGTAGGACTTTATTATCTTGTGTATATAATTAATTGATTAATAGCATATTAATTTATTGTAACGCAAAAAAAAAAATAGTTCCTAATATATTTTTATTTGACTATATAATATAATATTTGCAATAAATGCTACAACTCATTATACAATAACCTTTATTTTTACTATTCGAATAATGATTTATACCTGATTAGAATTTAAATTACTTACTTGCAAAATATTGATTTTCAGCATATGTGATTTTAATAGCAAAAAAAAATGTTTATTATTTAATTGGATAAACAAACTTATTTATCTAAATTTGGACACGTTTAAGTCCTACTTCTGTGATAGAAACAGGATTCAGAGCTGAAGGTGTGTTTTATATTATACAGCCAAACGATTGTTAGTCAGGGATATATATATTTCTGGTGTCCCTAAAGAACATTCTTTTTGTAAAAATTAATATTTGGGAAAAGTTGTTGTAGTTATTGATATTATATAGTTATGATTTCAAAGTCTATGAATTTAGAACTTGTTCAAAGTTTTACCGAAGTAGGATAGAATTTTAAAAGCCGTCTAAATTTTGCCCGAGTCTGTTTTGAGAACTTCTTGAAATAGTAATTGGCTTAGTTTTTAGAAGGGTCAGAAGATTCAAAAACTATCTTATCTTAGGAGTACAGGTTCTTGGTGTATTATTTACAAAAAATATAATCTCTGGTATATAAATTACACATCTAAGATATTAAGTAAGAGAAGTCTCGATGTGAATCGCGATCATCTTTGGGATATGAGAATATCCTTAAATAATCCCTTTTTATACCGGAGATTATTTTATGAAAAATTTTGGAGCAGAAAGAAAACATAGAGTTAAAAAAACAAGAGGGTATAGCATGGTATGCTATACGTGTTACTTATAACCGGAAATGATATTCAAAGAATATCTCGACGGTCATAATGTTGAAAATTTTATACCGATGCACTATGAAAGCACGGATTTAGGAGCTAAAAAATCACGAAAATTAGTACCGATTATACATAATCTTGTTTTTGTCCATTCGACAAAAGGAGTATAGATACATTCAAGTCTGAACTTGAAGTCCGTTTGCCTATTCGATATATTATGGATAAGGCAACAGGCCGTCCGATTATAATTCCCGATAAGCAAATGCAAGATTTCATTTGCAGTGTCGGGCACGTATGACGATCAGCTCGTTTATCTCGATCCTGTTTCGGTAATATTGAAAAAAAAGGAGATAAGGTCAGAATTACGGAGGAATTTTTTCGGAGTAGAAGGTGTTTTTGTACGAGTTAAGGGCGATAGGAGGGTAGTCGTTTCTATTCAAGGGATAATGGCCGTTGCAACCGCATTTATACATCCTTCGTTGATCGAAAAAATAGAATAGTAAGGAATTTAAATAGTATGAATAAAATAATAAAGATTAAGCTTATGCAGATCAAGTATATATTAGAATTTTACTTGTTATTGTACTTTTCAGTTCATGTGATTCGTCTAAAAAAGGTCGTATATTTTCAGGATCTTAAGCCGGGGAATATCTGAGCAATTGATAGCATCGACTCAAATTACGTTCCGACCGGAAGATAAGCTTTCTATCGTTGTCAGCAGTAAAGATCCTCAATTAGCAAGTCTGTTCAATTTGCCTATAGCCTCTTTTCGTGCAGGATTAGCATCGGGGGCGCAAAATTCCCTAATCAAGAAATGTCGGTATATACTGTCGATGCTCAAGGAGATATTGAATTTCCGTTTTAGGAAAAAATTCGTGTGGCAGGAATGACCCGCTCCGAGCTTGCCGGATACATCAAGGACCGGCTTATTAAGGAAAATCTGATAAAAGATCCGTCGTTACGGTAGAATTTATGAATCTCAGTGTTTTTGTATTAGAGAGGTCAATAAACCGGGGCGCATTAATATCGATCGGGACAGAATTACCGTTCTTGATGCAATCAGTATGGCCGGGGATCTCGATATACGGAAACGGAATCCCGTATATGTGCTGAGAAAAGGAGGGGGATAAAGAGACCGCTTATCAACTCGACTTGTGTTCTGCAAAACAGATTTATTCTTCTCCGGCATATTATCTTCAGCAGAACGATGTAATATATGTCGAACCTAATTCAGTCCGGCACGTCAATCTACGGTCAACGGTAATAATGTCCGTTCTACATCTTTCTGGATGTCATTGGCCTCATTGCTGACCACTATTACCCTGCTTATTGTTAAATAACTATTTTGATATTAAATAAAAAATATGGCTGCTGTTCAAAATAATCCGAAATCGAAGCAATCTGAAGAGTTTATGCGAATACAAGATTTGCTATACCTTTGTGCATCCAATTGGTATTGGTTTGCCCTATCTCTGATGATTACATTAGAGCTGCTTTTCTTGTATATTAAAGTAACGCCTCCGGTGTATACCCGGTCGGCTTCAATACTCATTAAAGAAGACTCAAAAAGGGAAGTCCCTCTCCGCAGATGCCGGATCATTTGCCGATTTGGGACTGATTCAAGCAAATACGAATGTAAATAATGAAATTATTTCATTGCAGTCTCCGGCAATCATGACCGATGTCGTAAAGCGTTTGCATCTGAATATGGATTATCATGTTGACGGAGGCTTTTACCGGAAGTGTTATATGGTCGTACTTTACCGATAAATGTTGTCTATAGATACCCGAACGATAATGAGTCGTCAGCGCTGACCGTAAAAATTTTGGCAGATAGTACCGTAGAACTGTCTGATTTTATACGGAATGGTGAAGAATTGCCCGGAAAATTGCTAAAAGGACAACTGAGAGATACGATTATGACACCGTTGGAAAAAGTAACAATATGTCCCACGCCTTATTATACTTCACAATTTTCTCAACCTATATATGTTTCCCGTTCGTCTTTATAGTGCAGTCCGCCGTTATGCTCGAATCTATCTGTCGTACTGAATGATGAAAAATCTACGGTTGTCGATCTGTCATTCAAAGACGTTTCTATCCAGCGGGCCGAAGATATTCTGAATACGTTGATTGCTGTATATAATGAAAATTGGGTAAAAGATAAAAAAATCAGATAGCGATCAGCACTTCTATGTTTATCAACGAACGCTTAGGAGTTATTGAAAAGAATTGGGAAGTGTAGATGAGGACATATCTTCGTATAAGAGCGAACATCTTTTTGCCCGATGTGCAAGCGGCATCCAGTATGTATATGGCACAGGTCAGTGAAACCGATGCTCAATTATTGGCATTGAACAATCAGCTTTATATGGCTCGCTATATTCGCAATTATTTAGGAGGAGAGTCGAACAAATACCAGCTTTTGCCGGCCAATTCGGGTATAGAAAACTCTAACCTCGGAGATCAGATTACAGAATACAATAACAAATTGCTTCAGCGCAACAGTTTGGTTGCAAACAGCAGTGACCAGAACCCTTTGGTTATCGATCTCGACCATGCATTGGGCTGCTATGCGCGAAGCAATTATCGCGTCTATAGATAATCAGGTTGTCACCTTAAATGCACAAATAAAAAATCTCGAACGCAGCGGACAGCAGACGACTACTGTATTGCTGAAAAGCCCTGCTCAGGCCAAATATCTGCTTTCGGTCGAACGCCAACAAAAAGTAAAAAGAATCGCTTTATCTATACTTACTTCAAAAACGTGAAGAGAACGAACTTTCTCAAGCGTTTACGGCATATAATACCCGTATTATCACTCCGGCGGGAGGAAGCATGTTGCCTACAGCCCCGCTGAAAAAGAATATCTTGTTGGTTGCCTTTGTAGCAGGTCTGTTGATGCCTGCAATAGTCATATTCATTGCAGAGAATATGAATACAAAAAGTTAGGGGACGTAAAGATTTAGAAAATATGACAATTCCTTTTGTCGGAGAAATACCGTTGGCATATCATCAGGACAAACAGGGTTCGATATTCGGAAAAAGAAATTACCGGAAACACATACGATTGTAGTTAAAGAAAAAAGCCGAAATCTTGTCAACGAAGCATTTAGAGTTGTACGCACCAATCTTGAATTCATGTTGGGTAAAAGAAGGACAATCCCGGGTTATCATGGTTACGTCTGCAAATCCGGGTAGCGGAAAGACTTTTTATTACCATGAATCTGGCAAAAAAGTCTTGCAATTAAAGGTAAAAAGATATTGGTTATTGACCCCTCGATATGAGAAAAGCCTCTTTAAGCTCGTATGTCGATTCTCCCCGAATAGGAATTTCAAATTATTTGAGCGGGCAAGTAGAAAATTTTTCTGAAATTATAGTCAAAGGCAAGGTTTATCCGGTTTAGATGTAATACCGGTAGGCACGATACCTCCAAATCCGACCGAGCTGTTATTTGATCTGCGCTTAGAACAAATGTTGAGTACATTAAAGACCGAATATGACTGCATCTTTATCGATTGTCCTCCGGTAGAGATAGTTGCAGATGCTTCTATTATCAATAAATTATCGGATATGACACTGTTTATTATCCGGTCAGGCTTATTAGATCGCAGCATGCTTTATGAAATAGAAGGATTTTATACAGATCAAAAGATATAAAAACATGGCTGTTATCCTGAACGGCACATCCGAAGCATATGGTCATTATGGATATCGGTATGGGTACAGATACGGTTATAATTATGGATATGGCAAAGGTTATTCTGAAGAAAATTAGACTTGACACCATATTATTGCAAATATTAAAAAATGAAAGGTATTGTATTAGCAGGCGGTTCGGGCACAAGGTTGTATCCGATCACTAAGGGAGTGAGTAAGCAGCTTCTCCCGATTTATGACAAACCGATGATTTATTATCCTATATCGGTGTTGATGTTGGCCGGAATCCGGGACATTTTGGTAATATCTCCCGGTCGATCTGCCCGGATTCAAGAGATTGTTAGGAGACGGTTCTGATTACGGAGTACATTTCGAATATGCCGAACAGCCCAGTCCGGACGGTCTGGCTCAGGCCTTTATTATCGGTGAAAAAATTCATAGGAGACGATTCGGTTTGTCTGGTTCTCGGAGATAATATCTTTTATGGACAAAGTTTTACCCGAATGTTGCAAGACGCTGTACGTACGGCAGACGAAGACAAGAAAGCTACGGTTTTTCGGTTATTGGGTCGCCGATCCTGAGCGGTATGGCGTTGCAGAGTTTGACAAAGACGGTAATTGTATGTCGATCGAAGAGAAACCGGAAAAGCCTAAATCCAACTACGCAGTTGTAGGACTCTATTTTTATCCTAATCGTGTAGTCGATATTGCCAAAAATATAAAGCCTTCGGCAAGAGGAGAACTGGAAATTACTACGGTAAATCAGGCTTTTCTGAATGATCGAGAATTAAAAGTGCAGACATTAGGACGTGGATTTTGCCTGGTTAGACACAGGTACGCACGATTCATTAAGTGAAGCTTCAACCTTTGTCGAAGTCATTGAGAAGCGACAAGGGCTGAAAGTCGCCTGCCTCGAAGGCATAGCTCTTCGCAAAGGTTGGATCACTGCCGATAAAATGCGTGATTTGGCGCAACCGATGCTTAAAAATCAATACGGACAATATTTGCTGAAAGTCATTAATGAATTGGGATTGGAATAATGGAAGTAATAAAAACGGACATAGACAGGGGTGGTTATTATAGAACCGCGAATTTTCAGCGATGAACGGGGATATTTTTTTTCGAATCATTCTCTCAGCGTGAATTTGAAGAAAAAGTGTGTAAAACCGTTTTCGTCCAAGATAATGAGTCGAAATCTTCGTATGGCGTTTTGCGCGGATTGCATTTTCAGAAACCGCCTTATGCCCAGAGTAAATTGGTGCGAGTACTTAAAGGTGCAGTATTGGATGTCGCCGTCGATATTCGCAAAGGTTCTCCCTCATTCGGAAAACATGTAGCCGTAGAACTTTCGGGAGAGAATCACCGTCAGTTTTTTATTCCGCGCGGATTTGCGCACGGATTCAGCGTCTTGAGCGATGAAGTCATATTTCAGTATAAATGCGACGCATTTTATGCCCCGCAGAGCGAGGGCGCTTTGGCATGGGATGATCCTGATTTGGGGATAGATTGGAAAATACCGTCCGATAAAGTAATACTCTCGGAAAAAGACCGGCATCATTGTCGTTTGCACGATGCGTCATGGCTGTTCGATTATAACGAAAATTATATTGATGATGAATATATATTAGTAACAGGCGCAAACGGGCAACTCGGAAATGAAATGCGCCGTGTATCGAAAAAGTTCGGGCAACCATTATGTTTTTACCGACGTAGCGGAATTGATATTACCGATCTGAATGCTATTCGCCGGATAATCGATAAAGAGAATATACAAGTAATTGTAAACTGTGCTGCATATACCAATGTCGATAAAGCAGAAGACGATTATGCAACAGCCGATTTGCTGAACAATAAGGCTGTCGAGAACCTGTCGATGGCAGCCAAGGAGTCAGATTCGACTCTGATACACATCTCTACCGATTACGTTTTTAAAGGAGACCGAATATCCCTTGTCACGAAGATTGGACGACCGATCCGTTGGGAGTTTACGGAATCACCAAGTTGGCGGGAGAAAAAGCCATATTGGAGTCGGGATGCCGCTATCTGATCTTTCGTACGGCATGGCTCTATTCCCCGTTCGGGAACAATTTTGTAAAGACCATGCAACGTCTTACATCAGAGAGAGAAACCCTGAATGTCGTGTTCGATCAAGTCGGTACACCGACCTATGCCGGTGATTTGGCGGCATTGATCTACAAAATCATAGAAAACAATTTTCTAAATCGGCAAGGTATCTATCATTTCAGCAATGAAGGGGTATGTTCTTGGTATGATTTTGCAAAAGAGATATGCGCACTTTTCCGAAACTGTTGTGATATACAACCTTGTCACAGCGACGAATTTCCAAGTAAAGTAAAACGTCCGCATTTTTCGGTATTGATAAAACAAAAGTAAAAAAAAAAGACATTCGGCATAACAGTTCCGTATTGGAAAGACTCTTTAGTAAAATGCATAGAAGAACTTAAACAAAAATAATCGATCATGAAATTTAAACGCAATATCATCATTACCGGAGGCGCCGGATTTATAGGATCGCATGTCGTTCGCTTGTTTGTCAATAAATATCCTGATTACCACATTATCAATCTCGATAAACTGACTTATGCCGGTAATCTGGCCAATTTGAAGGATATAGAGGACAAACCGAACTATATTTTTGTAAAAGCGGATATATGCGATTTTCCCGGAATGCAGGAGTTGGTGAAACAGTACGAAGCAGATGGCATTATCCATTTGGCAGCAGAAAGTCACGTAGATCGTAGCATTAAAGACCCTTTCACCTTTGCCCGCACCAATGTTATGGGTACATTGAGCCTGTTGCAGGCAGTAAAAGAATACTGGGAATCTTTACCCGAAGGCTATGCCGGAAAACGTTTTTATCATATTTCTACCGATGAAGTATATGGAGCTTTGGAACTCACACATCCCGAAGGGATAAAACCACCATTCACAACGACAGCATCCTCCATAGAACACCATCTTGCCTATGGCAAAGATTTCTTTTATGAAGATACGAAATACAATCCGCACAGTCCCTATTCAGCATCGAAAGCATCGAGCGACCATTTTGTGCGGGCATTTCACGATACTTACGGTATGCCGACCATCGTTACCAATTGCAGCAACAATTATGGGCCATACCAGTTCCCCGAAAAACTGATACCTCTGTTTATCAATAATATCCGTCATCGTAAACCTTTACCGGTATATGGCAAAGGTGAAAATGTGCGCGACTGGCTCTATGTGGTAGACCACGCTCGAGCCATCGATATGATTTTCCATAAAGGCAAGATAGCCGATACTTACAATATCGGAGGATTTAACGAATGGAAAAATATTGACATTATCAAAGTCATCATCAAAACGGTCGATCGTCTGTTAGGCAATCCCGAAGGTTATTCTTTGGACCTGATTACCTACGTTACCGACCGCAAAGGACACGATTTGCGTTATGCCATAGACAGCACCAAACTGAAAAATGAACTCGGTTGGGAACCCAGCTTGCAATTCGAGGAAGGCATTGAGAAAACAGTCCGTTGGTATCTCGATAATCAGGAATGGATAGATAACATCACTTCCGGTGAGTATGAGAAATATTACAAGGAGATGTATAAAGAAAAAGATAAATCGTAGGCTTTTTGATTGAATTGGGCAAAATGGAACTGAAAAAAAAAATACTATATAGCGGTTTTCTAACCACTTCTCTGTATATATTCCAATTTATTACATACCCATACGTGGCACGTGTACTTGGGGTAACTAATATTGGTATCTGTAATTATGTACAGAGTATCGTGCAGTATTTTTGCCTTTTCAGTATGTTAGGAATTACATCTCTTGGCGTTCGGGAAATTGCGAAATGCAATGGAGACAAACTTAAATTAAATCAAACTTTCTCTCGGTTATTTACCCTAAACGCTATATTCACATCGATTGCATTAGCCATTTATTTCCTGTTGATAGAGACTATTCCAAATTTCACCCAATATAGGAAATTACTTTTTATATAGGTGCAACACAAATTTTTTTTGGAACATTTACCGTTGAATGGCTTTTCCGTGGTCTGGAAGAATTTAAATATATTACGATAAGAACCTTATTTGTTCGTTTGATTTATGTCATATCGATATTCTTATTTGTCAGTGAAAGTGATGATTATATCATTTATTTCTTGATATACTCTGCAATGATTATCGCCAATGGAGTGATAAATTGGAGTTATGGAAAGAGGTTTGTCAAATTTTCATTCCAACCATTATCATCAATTAAATGTTATGTAAAAAGCCATTGATATTTTTGGGCTCCCAACTAATTCTTACCTACCTCTATATACGACTTTCAATACTGTGTACTTGGGAATAGTTTGTGGTGATACACAAGTTGGATATTATACTACAGCTACTAAAATAGAAAAACATTATATTGGCTCTATACTCTTCATTCACACTTGTGATGATGCCACGTATCAGTTCGTTGATGGAATCTGAACAGCAAGAGGATATCAAGCGGATGTTGCAAAGTTCGTTCAATTTACTTTTTGCATTTGTATTTCCTTGTATATTCTTTTTCAGAATTTTATGCAAACGAGTTGGTGTATTTAGTTGCTGGGGAATGGATATGAAGGGGCTATTCTTCCCATGAGAATTGTAATGCCGTTAATGTTGATTGTTGGATTGGAACAAATACTTATCGTACAAATTTTGATGCCAAGTCGGTCCGATAGGCAAGTATTCATCAATTCTGTTATAGGTGCGACATGTAGTATCTTGTTGAATGTGTTGCTCGTTTCTAAACTGAAAGCGTTGGATCTTCAATTGTTTGGTTCATCAGTGAATTAGCAGTAATGACTACAGCTCTTTATTTTGTAAAAACAGAAATATTACGATGTTGAATTTTTGCAAATATGGTAAAAGCATCTCCTTTTCCTTTATGCCTATATTACTGATCTATTATCTTATATCAAAGACTGTGGAACAAGATTGGATCGGTTTTTCATTAGGCTTTATACTTACATTGATGTATTGTCATCTTACATTGTCGTACATAGTCAAAAATAACGTATATATCACATTTGTTGAATCGTTAATTCCAAACAAAATACAAAAAAATGAGAGTACCTGTAATACTTCTCAATTACAATTCATCGTTTGATTGTCGTAAATGCATTTCATATTTAAAACGACAGCAAGGTATTGAGTTGGAAATCATCATTGTGGATAACTGTTCACAAGATGATGATTGTAACGAAGTCAAACGGTTATGTCAAGAACAAAGCTGTACATTTATCCAAGCATCTGAAAATCTCGGATACAACGCTGGTAACAACATTGGGTTACGCTATGCAAGTTCTCGCAATTACGAGTATGCCCTTATAGCTAATCCTGATATGGAGTTTCCACAACATAATTATGTAGATAGTCTTTTTTGTTCATAATGAACGAAAAGCGAGAAGTTGCTGTTTGTGGCTCAAATATTATTAGTCCTGATGGTATGCGTCAAAGTCCTAAAAGATTTACAACCTATTACGAAGAATTGCTATGGCCATTTCAAAGTATATGGAGGAAATTATCAAAGAAACACCTGATACTTGATGCTCAAAATCAATATTGTGACATACTTATGGGTAGCTGTATCTTAGTGAGAATGGATTTTATTGAAAAAAATAGGATATTTTGATGAGAATGTGTTTCTTTATTGTGAAGAAGTAATTTTAGGAAAGCAAGTAAAGGATATGGGAATGAAGATGTATTATTTCAATGATATTTACAGCTGTACATGCTCATATTCCATCTCGAAAAGGTTCTTTTGTAAAACGTCATGATATTTATTGGAAAAGTCGTTGGTATTATCTGACTAACTATTCTAGTTATTCTCATTCACAAATGATTCTTTTGTATTTATCGAAAAAGATACATTATATTTTTAAACGCTTGCAGTTCTAATATGTGGCATCAAATAGGTAAAGACAATTCATCAGTATCTATCAAACAGGCCGTATTCTGCATATATATTACATTGATGGCCGTACAGATTGTACCAATCGAAGGATTTTCTGTAAGTCCTGTAAAAGTGGTAGCGATGTCTTTTGCTCCATTATTGAGTCTGTTTTGGGGATATTTTTAATAATATAACTAATTCCATTTTCTATGGTATAATAAACTTACTGATAATGATAGTTTGTGCATTATTAGCTTCTTCTTTAGTCGCATGGGACAGAATAGGTTATCGAGCCATGTATATACTCATGTTTATTTGTGTGAATGGCATTATATATGATGGTAGTATAACACTTCCTTTTCTTAAGCGATTACTTGTTATACTAACAATATCTTACGGTATCATATTTATAATACAACATATATTATTTTTATCAGGCATACGACAAGTCCCTTTTTTTTGAATTATTATGCATCGGTAACAATGGCTGGAGTATTTAAACCTAATGGATTGGCGATTGAACCATCTCACGCTGCAAGGATACTGACTGTGATGTACTGGGGAATATTGAAGTTAACAGAAATTGCTCAAGGTCAAAAAGTTGACATTTAACAGTGCAATTAAAGAACTACCTTATTGTAGTATATTGTTTTTCTTTCCATGATAGCTATGGGATCTGCTACAGCAATGATAGGTATTTTTGCTGATATTTTTATATTTTTCAATCAATATTGTTTTTTTCCTATTAGGTTTGATTATTTTTATATTAATAATGAATGTTGAAATAGATAATAGCCAGGTTCATAGAATACAAAATGTATTAAATAGTTTTTTCTCTGATGATGTTGCAGAAACATTAAAGAAAAAGGAGGGTAGCGGAGCAGTACGAATTATGCCTTTTTATAAACACACTCAGAATGGATTTTTTTCATTAGATACTTGGATTGGACAAAGGTATTGTCAACCACAATTCTAATTTTATTGACAGAGTGTTTTCAGAAAGCAGATATATCAGGAGATATTACTAGTTTTTGGGTTGCTGTCATATATCGCATCACTTGTTTTTGTTTTTAAATGTTGTATTAGAAAACTATGCTCAATGGAAACCTTGTTTTTCTTGTTCTTAGCCACATTTAGTGTGGGTAGTGTAATTACACATGGTTAATGTTTATGATTTTTGCAGCCATAAAATATTTCGAGAATCAAGCCTTAGAGAGGATGAGTTCAAAAACAATAAATTATAAACTCTATGAATAGTATAGAATCATTATTAACGAAAATGTTCAATATTATGGATAAGGAGTTCAGGCATCCTTATATTGTAATGAACTAAATACGATGAAGTTCCTTACAAACTTCCGTCTGATTTGGATATGTCCATTACCCTGAAGATTTTTAATAGGCTTGATACCATTATCCCTAACATTGCAAAAGGAATCAATCTCATAATCGTTCAAAAGATTTGGCATGGTTATCAAAAAAAAATGCGCATACATGTTATCCCCAATTGAGCCAGAAGGTCGATTTAGGCTTCAATTGGACTTTTTACTGATTTTAGCGTAAAACATACGCCATTACTTATATCATATAAAGATATGCAGGTGGAAACTCGAAAATACGGACGTTTACTGTTCCAAGCTATCGAATGGGTATGTTTTTCTATTAATGAGGCGTATTTTCAAAAATGATTTTGATAAGGAACATTTCAGTGCCATTCAAAAAAAAGCAATGACGGGTGATAAGGAAGGATGTTTTTCTTATCTCAAAAATTTTTTTGACATTACAACTGCAGATCAAATCAATAATTATGTGGAGAGAGGAGATGCTATAAGATTAAAAAGCTATACAACCTATATTATGGAAAAAAAAATTACAGACTCTATCTCGCAAGAATTCATGGGGTATATATAAATTACGTTTTCATTTAGCAGAATCCAAACGAAAGTGGTTCAGAATTAAATATCCCGTTGGTATTTGCGCTGCGCTTTTGTCTCCGGATGAGGTGGTAAAAAGTTCTATATTCGAAAAATAAATAAAGAGACATGTTGGGGGCTTTCTATGGTATTTCCCGAATGTATCCGTCCACACATATTAAAAAATCCAGGAATGCTTAATCCCTAAATCCGGTACCTGAATCGTCTGACAATAAATCCACATGGGGAAAAAAGCCCAACGGACTTATCAAATCGTTAATTCGTTATTTTTTATTATAATGTAGATTATATTTTGGGATATAATTTATTAGTCAGAAAAAAAAAGTGTATTCAAAAGCAGCTTGTCGTTTTGACAGATACTAATATGACTACTTTGTTGATATGAAGCGATATCGATATTCATTTCCAAAGTGGCTTCCTAAGGCATTTAGTTGGTCTATCCCGAATCCTGATATTATATTTATTTTTGGATGGTACCAGAGATATTGTACGAGCGTAAAAAAAGAATTATCATTGGATGAAATTTCAAGACAGATAGTTGAATATCGAAAAATTGCTCAGAGATACCAAAATGCGGTAATCATAAATGTTGATAAGACATTAAGATAGTAGTGAGGATGTAACACATCAAATCCTTTACGAAAGGCTGAGAACAGCGTGCAATGAATATTTGTTTGGATGCCCAATGGACTGCCATTATAAAACTATTTTACATGAGAACTATTATAGTATCGAAGCATTCTGTGAGCCATTGAAAGGATCTGAACCTGCTGTAGGTTGGAATTTGGGTGTTACAATTGGGGGAAACGTAATAGAGTACATGTTATAACTCCTCGAGCTAATAATCAGGGAAGTCATTGAACAGCACTTACCGGGAATCTTATTAGTAATATCATATTTCACTATTATGACACTCCAACTTATATCAAAAAAACTAAAAAATAAAGATAAAAGGTTTGTATTTTCTATAATTTTTTTTGTTGGCAGATAGGATTATAAATGTGGCAAAGCGGATTATAAAAAGAAGAACATATCGATTATATCTTACATTTGACTTTTGGTAGTATGTGGATGCCTACATTCTTACCTATCTTAAGCCCTAAGTTTATTTGGGGGCCAATGGGAGGTGGAGAATGTGTGCCGCCGTTTCTCATTTATCGGTGTGTTACCATTCAAGCAGAGAATCGTGCAGATGTTCCGATATATTCTCAATTATTCTACTATTATAAATCCATTGGAAAATATTACTTCCTGCATGCAAAGCAAAAGTTATTCTTGCTCGTACTCT
>VOFJ01003193.1_pt1 | contig 16034 bp, 34 predicted proteins | sample 5384081 | NCBI WGS metagenome assembly VOFJ01 (sample SAMN12384729, study PRJNA508395) | human gut metagenome | isolation source: healthy gut I | host: Homo sapiens
GTGATCCAGCGTACCTACTCACGTTATGAACGAGGGGAAAGAATCATCCCTCCCGATGTCTTATGCAAAATTGCAGACTTCTATAATGTAAGTGTAGATTATCTGCTGGAACGCACAGATACAAAAGCAGCCTTATCCTCCCTCACTGCTCTCCAGAAAAACAAAAGACACCTAGCGCACTGTGCCAGGTGTCTTTTTGTTTTCTGTCTCAGATTATTTTTTCCTATATGAAAATAAATTTCCTGCTGCCCACAGAATGGTACCTGCAGCAATACATACGTCAGACAGATTAAATACTATCTTACGAATTTCTTTTTTTGTTCTTCACATTCAGGCTCACATAATCTGTAACATATCCTTTATTTTGACGATCTGTGTAGTTGGACATTCCACCACCCAGGATCATGGCAAGACCTGCTCTGCTGTTTATTTCCGCCGTGGAGAAGCTGGTGCCAGTATTCCCCTGCCACACAGCCCATACCGGCTGCTGCAAGCTCCTGGCAATTCTCCCTGCCGATTTTACCTTACCAAGAATCTTATCTTTATTGTGACAGTTCCGAAGGAGCAGTCTGCCTCCCAGTACTTCTTCTTGTGCTTCCCTGAAGGCGGGTACTGTCAATATGTTCTTTTTATCTTATAATCCAGCAGAAAGATTCCGCCGGCAATTGTTAGCGAAAGCATACATGCAGCCTCCTTATTTACCAGGAAAATCCTCGACCACTTTTCTCAGCTTCTGTTGAGGCCTTTTTCTTCCTCTGCACCTGCCTCATTCTCTGCCTGCTTCTCTTCTGTCTCTTCTACAGGTTCTGCAGTCTCAGTGTCCACCACATTACCCCCTCAGCTTTCTCTCTGGTTCCGGAGTCGGGCATACAGAGCCACAGTATGGACAAAAGGAGACACTTCTGTCTACAGATTTTCCACATGCCGGACAGATTTTCCGTCCCTTCATCTCCGCTGCTGCATCCTTATATCCGTCAATAATATCCAGATGCTGCTCAAATCTCTTCACAGAACCCCTTTAAGAGCTTCTTCTACTTCTGCACCTTCTTTGTACTTCTCAAAGATCACATTTCCAATGTCTGCTTTCAGTTTTCTGTACCATCTGCTCTTCACTGGAAATCTTGCTTCTGATCTTCTGTGCCTCATAAAGCTGACCGGCTTTTTTTCCAAGATCCTTGGTTGTCCTTGTAATTGTGTCACTTAACTCGTCAAAAAAAAAATCGCGTGCCATAATACCATCTCCCTTTCATATAAAAAAGTGTTGTAACTATTCAGTACTTTTACGGCTAAAAGCTGTCTCCTGAACAGCTGCAAAGTGATGAAACACCTGTTTCCCTGTCTACTGTGCCATCCCGATCAGGGGAATTTCCTGTCCGCGAAGCAGGATTCTCGGACCGCCTGTACCTTCAATATATTCTCTGGTAATGATCACCTGTCCAATACTGTCATCTTTCGGGATCTCATACATAATATCCAGCATAAATTCCTCCAGAATGGCGCGCGCGAAGACCTCTGGCTCCAGTATGCTTCTCCAGTGCCTTGGCCGCAATCGCGTGAAGCGCATCCTCCTCATAATCCAGCTTCACCTCATCCAGGGCAAGGAGCTTCTGATACTGTTTCAGAATTGCATTCTTCGGTTCCTTCAGAATCTGCACTAACATATCCTCAGTCAGTCCTTCCGGTGTATATATAATCGGCAGACGTCCGATAAAGTCCGCAATCATGCCAGATGCACGGATATCATCTACTGTTACCTTCTCCAGAATATGTGGATCATTGTCATATTTGTCCTTCAGGTCTGCGTAAAAAGCCGATAGATGCCTGCTTATTCAGTCTCTCCTTGATAATATTCTCTCCAGATACGGGAATGCCCCTCCACAGATAAACAGAATATTTCTGGTATTTACCGTTACCATAGGAACCATGGCATTTTTGATGCTGGCTCCGACCGGCACCTCTACCTCGCTTCCCTCCAGAAGCTTCAAAAAAGTCCCTGCTGAACCGCTTCACCGCTTACATCACGCTGATTGGTGTTTTTTTTCTTGGCCAGCTTGTCAATCTCATCAATAAAGACAATCCCATGCTCTGCTTTCTCCATCATCATTATCTGCTGCAGCAAGAAGCTTGGAGATCACACTCTCAATATCGTCACCAATATAGCCTGCCTCTGTAAGAGAAGTCGCATCGGCAATAGCCAGCGGAACATCAAGCAGTTTGGCAAGTGTTTTGACCAGATAGGTCTTTCCGCATCCGGTAGGTCCGATCATCAGCATATTGGACTTCTCTATCTCAATCTCATCCATAGTGTCTGTAGCCACACGCTTATAATGATTATAGACAGCAACAGACATTACTTTCTTGGCTCTCCTGACCAATTACATATTCGTCAAGGCTTGCCTTGATCTTATGTGGTGCCGGGATCTTCTTAAGATCAATCTCTGGCCTGGCATCTTCTTTTTTTTCTTCTTTACTTTCTTCGGACGGGGAATTGCATCCCCGAATACTGCCCAGATTGATCATACTCACATTAGGCATATTAAGAAGATCGTTCAGATTCAGTCCGTTATTCATCTGCTGGGTCATGGTGTCAAAGCTTTTCTGCATACAATCATTACAGATATGTATATTGTTAGGAAGCTCGATCATTTTGCCTGCCTGGCTCTCCGGACGATGACAGAGAAAACAGAATTTCTCATAATCGCTGTCATCTTCGTGATCATCGTTCTTCTCTGTTATATCGCCATCGATGATTTCGTCTTTTTCATCGTCAAAATGTTCAGTCATATAATTATTTCCTTTCCTGCTGCTGTTATCAGGCTGACCAGCAGTCTTTTCCTATCTTATGTAAAAAATCATTTTTGTTTTTTTATTGTACCATACTTTTCTCTGATTTAGAAATTAACTTTTTATAAAATGTGAAAAAGGGGAGCCTTATCAGCTCCCCTTGCATATTACTGATTACCATCCGGTCTTGCACTCAATGTAACAGTTACTGTCGATTCCTCATACTCTCCGTTATTTAACCGTGCCACCTCAATTTCGATTTCTTCACCAGCTGAATAATACTGAAGCTTATCGTTGATATCAGCCTTACTTGAAACCTTCTGGCCATCCAGCTTGGTAATAATATCGCTTTTTCTGGATTCCGGCATTATCTGCTGCCTCTCCCGGATACACATCCATAACAAATGCACCAGATGGCATATTATACATCTGGATTGCTTCTCTGGAAAGATCGGCGAATTTAACTCCCAGATAGCCAATCTGTGACTCATCTGAAACTTTATCCCTTGTCTTACGATTCATAAGTTCTTCCAGAATGGGCTGTGCCTTGGAAATCGGAATGGCATATCCGGTTCCTCTATACTGCTTGATGCAATTTTGGCACAGTTAATTCCAATCAATTCTCCCTGCATATTTAAAAGGGCACCACCACTGTTGCCAGGATTAATTGCTGCATCTGTCTGGATCAGCTCCTCATAAGTATTGGAATCGGACTGAACAGTGCGATCCAGGGCACTTACCCAGCCAGATGTTACAGTCTGACCATAACCAAGTGCATTACCAATGGCAACCACCTGCTCGCCAACAGCAAGATCATCCGAATTGCCAAGCTGGGCAATTTTAATCTGGCTCATGGTTTCTTCCGGAATGTCACTTTTTTTTCAACTGCAATCACCGCAAGGTCTGTATCCTCGTCAGTTCCTTTTTTATCTTTGCGGAAACTGCACCATCAATATTCAAGTCTCCATTTCCATTTACATAATTCTCAGTTTCCTGTTCTGCACTTACCACATCACTTCCGATAAAGCAGACACTCAGTGTAGTGGCGCCCTCCACTACATGATTGTTGGTAGCAATGAGAAGTTCGTCATCATTCTCTCCGACAATAATACCAGAACCGCTTCCTGTGCTGGGATATTCCATTCCATAGCCGAAAAAGCTGCGAATTTCCTGCATGCTTACTGAAGTGATTGCCACGACTGAGGGCATTGCAGCCTGGGCAACCCCTGCAACGGACCTTTTTCATTTGCTACGATTTCTGCATTGATGCCTTCGCCTGCATCTGTGCTTTCTTCTGCCGTGGTACTGGCAGATGCTGAAGAAGTAAAGTGTCTCTGCAGACCCTACTGCAGTCTGAGTTTCTTTCTTAAAATATTTATCCGACACCATATTCACTGCCTGAAATACCAGACCTGCCACCAGACCAAAAAATCACAGCCAGCGTAATAGTATTTCCTGCTTTCCTTCCAAAACCGGAAGATGCTGCCTTATCATTATGAAGTCTGTGATGTCTTCCTTTCTTTTTTTCCTCAGGCTTCTTCTCCTGTTCATCAACCTGATAATGCGCATATCTGGGTTCCGAAGATTTGGACTCAAAACCGCTGTCTTTGGATGAATTTCCGGAAGTATCTGAATTATTGCTGGAAGCGTAATAATTTCCATTGTCTGTGCTTCCTGCACCATCTGAATTTCTGCTGCTGGTATATTTGTAATGATAAGTTACATTTTTTCATTCAATTCATCTTCGGGGCCGCTGTCTGATCCGATGCAGCCGATCCGGATTCATCTGTATTCTCTGGCTGTTGGGAGCTGCCATCCGTTTTCTCTGGCTCCTGTCCCCAATTCCATTCATCACTCATTTTCTGCTCCCTTCTATGTTCATAAACAGTGCTGCTGTTCACGTTGGAATCTGCAGCATTCTGTAACATTTTCTTTTTATTTATGATACAAGTTTAGCAAGCAATTGTGTTGAAAATGTGATAGATTCATTAAGAAAAGGTGACACGAAAAAAGTGTCACCTTTCATAGCCACAGTCCCTGTTCACGAAGTGCATAACTGTAAAAACACTGAACAGTTACTCGTTTTTCCAATATTCACGGTTCATAGTACAAAACAGAATCACCTTTTTCGGCAGCTTTTTATATCTTTTTCCAAGAAAATATCCCATATATTTGAAGCCACTTTGCCCTGCCAGCTTGGGAATCTGCCAGATATGCCCCCTGTTTTTATAAGATAAGCCAGGCTCTTTTTCACAAGGCGAAGTCCCTCTCCCTCTGCTGGTACTCCCTCAAAAATCTCCGGATGATCTGCCTGGGAAACACCCAGATCAAAATTCCGGTGAAACTGCTGTCTGCATGAATAATTGTGTGAATGGATCACACAGGCATCTGCAGCATAGGCAATTCCATATCCCTGCTTTGCCATAGTTCCTGCATAGATCATGTCTTCATTAAAAATAGCTTTTTTACAAAACCGCCAATTTCCTCATAAATACTTTTCTTATAAGCTGCACACACATTGGAGCAAAAATAAGTTTTTATTCCATATATGCCAGTATCTTTTTTCCCATTTTATAGAAGAAGTTTCGGATAATTAAATCTTCTGGTGTATTTTTTTCCAGGTAAGCACAGTCCTCCTGAGCCAGCTGTCTTGCGTAGGCAGCTCCAACTTTGGAATTTTCCTGCAGGGGACGGATCAGATTTCCAATCAGATTTCTGTCTGCCGGAACTGCATCCTGAGTCATAAATACCAGAATATCTGAATCAGACAGTCTTGCTCCCCTGGCATCTGGTTCCACCGTGGTCAAAATCTGCCTTTTTCAAATGTACCACGTTCACTTTTGGAAATTTTTTCTCCCAGGCCGTGTTCCAGAATTTTTCTTCTGTATTCATAACAAGAATTTTTTCCACTGGATAATTCTGTGTGGAAAGAGAATCCAACAACTTCTCAAATTCATTTCCCGGACGGTATGCGGGAATAATTATGTCAACTGTTTCCATAGTATCTCTCCTCTTTCAGGCTCAGCACGAATAAATATACTTTCGTAATATAGTAACAATGCTGGCAGAGCGCACGTCTTTTTCGCGAAAAAGGGACCACTTCCTTTCGGATGGTCCCTTTAAATTTTCAATCATGGAATATTTATCTACTGATCAATATCCGCTTCCATCTTCGAAACCGCCATCGCCGGAGCTGTCTCCACTATAATCTCCGCCGCTTGTAGTCTCCTCCATTATCGTAACTGCTTCCAGAATCACTTCCACTGTCTTAACTGCCATCGCTATAATCGCCGCTATCGTCTCCACTATAGTCGTTTCCGTTGTCATAGCTATTGTCGTAGCTGCTGTCATAGCTATTGTCGTAATCGCTTCCACCATAATCGTTGTAATCATAGTTTCCGCTTCCGTCACCCCTGCCATACAATATCAGAAGAATTTCCTGCTTCATTACTTGCAATCGGAGACTGGTCAACCCAGGTATCTGCACCGCCTACAAGCTCAATGATCCGGGCATTCGCCTCCACAATGTTCTGTGACGGCTGGTAATTCTCGTCAGCACCATACAGAAACTTATGAAGTTCCTTTACATTATCCTCCAGCGTGTCTGCAACAACCATGCTGGCCTTCTTCACATCCGCAAATTTGTACTTGGCTGGGAAACCGGTAGTATCCGCAATGTTATACCCCATCAGCGTCGGAATCAGGTTCAGAATCTCAGTCCTTCGTGATGGATGTGGAAATCATAGGAAATACCTCGTCCATAATATTGAAAATGGTGGTAATTCCTGCTGCCTTTGCTTTGTCAACCATCATTCCGATCACACGGCGCTGACGCTCAGTACGTCCCATATCCATGCTTGCAGTGTAACGGATACGACAGTAAGAAACTGACTGTACACCATTCAGATGGTATGTTCCAAGGATTTCCTCCTCGTTCTCCGGCTTGGGATCCGGCAGTTCTACTGGCGTGTAGCTTTTGCCGGTCTCCTGGGAAGTTTCTATACAATAGTCATTCATAAACACCATTTCCGCATAGGAAAGAGGAATATCAAGACCGCCAAGTGCATCTATTGCAGCTACCATTGCATTAAAATTAACAGTTACGTAATCCGTAATTTTCAGGTCAAGCATGGTATTCAGCATGGAAATGGCCTGTTCCGGACCACCATATGCGTAAGCAGCATTTGCCTTGGTATAAGTATCATTTCCAATATCCAGAAGGAGTATCACGATATACGGAAGCAAGCTTCACCTCTTTGGTATCATTATTAATACTTGCAATGATAATGGTATCACTGTTCTGTGCATCAAGCGCAGCATTCTTGGAACGCTGGTCGATTCCGAAAAGTGCATAAGTTGTATAGCCAGACATCTGTGGTGCTGTCACATTCGTAACAATCTTGCTCTCATCCAGCTGAGGTGTCTCAATCTTGTTCAATCTGGAATCAATCTGTCCATATACATACAATCCGCCAATAAACAGCAAAAAGACAGATAATTTCCACAATAAACAAAGCAGTCCTCTTTTTTTCTACCAGGTCTTGCCATTTTTCTTTCCTTTCTCAATACGCATTCTTATTAATGAATCCTTTAAAGATCGTCATAAACATTATCTTGATATCAAGCCCTACAGTCCAGTTCTCGATATAGTAAAGATCACACTCAATCCTCTTGCGGATGGAAGTGTCACCTCTGTATCCGTTTACCTGTGCCCATCCGGTCAGCCCGGGTCTTACCTGGTGCTTCACCATATATCTCGGAATCTCTTCACGGAACTTTTCCACAAAAAATGGTCTCTCAGGTCTTGGCCCTACCAGACTCATATCTCCCTTTAAAATATTAAAAAGCTGGGGGAAGTTCATCAAGGCTGGTTCTTCGCATAAATCTGCCGATTGCTGTAACCCTGGGATCATTTTTTACTGTCCAGGCTTTCTTCTCCTCTGCCTCCGGCTGAATCTCCATAGAACGGAATTTATACATCCAGAACGTCTGATTATGGAGACCCACACGTTCCTGACGATAGATCAATGGTCCAGGAGAAGTGAGCTTTTATCAGCGCACATAGTACCAGCATGATCGGCGACGCCACAATGATTCCAATAATGGAGCCACAGATATCCATTATTCTTTTTTATCATGGCATTAAAAGTATTACTAAGAGGAACATACCGGATATTGATCACCGGAAGTCCCAGAATATCCTCTGTATATGGTTTCGGTAGGAATAATCTTGTTATAATCCGGAATAAATTTTGTGTGTACTCCGGACTTTTCACACATTGCAACAATCTCCTCCAGACGATAGTATTCACTTAAACCCAATGTGATTGCAATCTCGTCAAGCCTGTTCTCCGGCAGGATCACGTTTAGATTGGCAATTCTTCCGATCACCTTGACGCCTTTATACATGGTACCTGCAGTAATATTGTCATCCAGAATGCCTCTTACCACATATCCCCACTGAGGGTTCTGCTGAATGCGGTCAATATACTCTTCTGCTGCCCGGCTGTACCCAACCAGCACTACCTGTTTCTGGTTCAGTCCTTTCTTTCGCATTTTGCGCAGGCTGTAGAAAATGAACATTCTTGCTCCCCAGCTTGCCACAATGCAGATTCCATAAAACATATACAGTACAGAACGGAAATATCGCCTTCTTCAATGGTATACAAAATAAATGTAGTGATCAGAATACCAAGAGAATTGGCTTTTTACAATATTAGACAGCACAAGACGTCTTCCCTGCATCCGCATTGGTTCATACAGTGAAAACGCATGATACAGCAGAATATATGCCGGCAGGATAAATACCAGTGCAGACATATACTGCTGGAAGCTTCTGGCCCGGACAGCATTTGCTGCAAAAGGTCCGATAAATCTCAGCGCCCAGGCAAACATATAAGATAACGTAATTACACAGGCATCTATAACGACATGGAGCCGACTGAAGTTCTTCTGATTATCTTTAATCAATCTCTGCCACCTCTGCCCTTCTTCACATGTTGCTGGGTCTGTCACTCACAGCAACCTTCACAAACCTGTTCCTGCTGCGCGTTTCATCCACATCTCACGCTTTAAGCACTATCTGGTCTGTGACTTTCTCTATCTTATAATAGATAAAACAGAATTGCAATAAATTCTTCATACATTAATGTGAAAAAAAGTTACGAAATACTAACGAATCACTTCTGCACAAACTTTTTTTTATACCATAAATCTGGTAAATTATATTCCACCACAATTCCAGCTGGATTCTTGCATATCTTCCAAGATTTCTCATGTGGAACTTCACTTTTTATTTCTGTGACTGATCTGGAATCCATTTTTAATTCCAGCCACATACTCCCCTGCCCATTCCCTTCTGGAAAAAAAACAGGATCTTCATGCCAAAGCCCGGCACCAGAAAAGGAAGATTCAAAATAATCTGAAGAACCGGCATATTTTTGTAGATCAGATAAATATTATTTCTTGAAGAATATCTGGTCTTAAACTGATTGTATCTGGATCCGCTTGTTCCGCTGCCTACATGATAGACCAGTGCAGCTGGCACATACCAGTTCTCATACCCAAAGATCCTGGCACGATAGCCCACATCAATATCTTCCAGATATGCAAAATGCTCTTCATCAAAATATCCGATTTTCTCAAAAACCTTCTTACGGTAAATAGCTGCGCCGGCGCATGAAGCAAATATCCGCCCTTCCTTCTCAAAGGAATGAATATCCTTGCCTTTGCCCCGGGCATATGCCCAGCCAAGAGCAGAATAATAATTTCCTGCATCATCCAGTTTATTCCGGTCATGATAACAGATCATCCTTGCACTGCAGGAGAATGCCTTCTTATGACGCTTTATAGCTGCCAGCATTTCTCCCACAAAATTCTTATCTACTTCTGTATCGTTATTCAAAAGGAGCACATAAGGTGTCCGTGATGCATAAATCCCCTCATTTACAGCTCTTGAAAAGCCGAAATTATCTGGCAGCTCCACAATGTGTACCCAGGGAAAGTTCCCCATTACAAAGGCAACGCTTCCATCTGAGGATCCATTGTCCACCAGAATGGTCTCAAAATTCTGAAACGCCTGCTGCTCCAGGCTTGAAAGCACACCCTCCAGATATGCCATCCCATTATAATTGGGAATAATGACTGATACTTCCTGCATAATGTCTTCTTAGTCTTCCTCCTTTTTGCCGGTCATGCCCGGAAGTGGTCTTAAAGGAATAATTCCACTTGGTCAGGGAAAGATTCTTATTATAATTGGGATCACCGTTCTTCAGAATATCGATCCAGTTACATCTCATATATTCGATTTCCCGCTGGAAACGTCTGACTTTCACCTCATTGTTCTCTGCTCCGCGGGTCTTGGATTCCATATGGTAAAGCCTTGCATAAGGATCATAAACCACCAGATAACCTGCTTTCGTAGTCTTCAGGCACAGATCCACATCGTTAAAGGCGACTGCAAGTTCTTCTGTGAAGCCGCCCACTTTTTTTCAAAAGCACTGCGCTTCATCATCATACAGGCTGCAGTTACAGCGCTCATATCCTGTAAAATAGACGCCTTGTGGAGATATCCGGTACGATCCGCAGGCATATCCACAAACATATGACCTGCAATTCCACCAATTCCGATCACACAGCCTGCGTGCTGGATGGTATTGTCCGGATAGATCAGTTTCACACCTACTGCTCCTACTTCTCTTCGCTGACACACACCCAAAGCATTTCTCCCATCCAGTCCTCTGTAATGACCGTTACATCATTATTTAGAAAAAAGGAGATATTCACCTCTGGCATTTTTGACCCCAAAGTTGTTGATCGCGGAATAGTTGAATTCCTTTTTCCAGCAGATCAGATGGATCCTGGGATCCTCTGAAATCTTCCTGTAATAATGAAAAATCTCATCTGTAGTGCTGTTATTCTCCACGATAATGATCTCATAATTGTCGTAGAGTGTGTTCTTCTTAATAGATTCTAGGCATTTCTCCAGAGTTTCCTTCTCGTCTTTATTGGGAATGATAATGGAAACAAGCGGATGTCCCTGTACCGGGTATTTCACTCTGTAAAATCCAAGATCCGGAGTATGGCTTACAGTGCCTTTTACTCCAGTCCTCTCAAGATGCGCCTCGATAGCACGTTTGCCTGCTTCAAAAGCGTACAACTTACTTGCAGGATTATCAGCAGTATATGCCTTGTGGGTACGCCAATGGTACAAAAGCTCCGGTACATGCACCACTTCCCTGGCTTTTTTCCACACAACGGAAAATAAAATCATAATCCTGTGCACCGTCAAATTCCCTGCGGAATCCGCCCACTTCTTCTACCAGCTGCCGCCGCACAAAAAAAAGTGACAAATATAGTTATTGGAACGAAGCAGATCAATATTAAAATCCGGCTTCAGATGCGGCTGAAAATGCTCGTCCAGTTCAGCAGTCACTTTATCCTCATCTGTGTATACTGCATCCCCATGCTCATGCTGGTTCAGTGCATTCACAACCTCGTAAAGAGCATTTGGCGCAAGAAGATCATCATGATCCAGAAGCCCCACAAATTCTCCCTTTGCCATGGCAAATGCAGCATTGGTGTTCTCTGCAATCCCTTTATTCTCAGTGAGCTCCTGCCAGCGTACTCTCCTGTCCCTGCTGCTGTATTCTTCCAGCACTTTTCTCATAGACTGATCTTCCGGACTTCCATTGGCAATGCAAAGCTCCCAGCTCTTCTCATAGGTCTGTGCTTCCAGTGAATCGATCATCTGCCGCAAAAGAATAATTCCGGAGTACGATAAGCCGGAACTACCACGCTGATAAGAGGTGCGTAAGCAAATTTTTTTTTTTCTTTCTTTTGTTTGTCAAGGACCGTCTGGTCCGGCACATATGCCGCGTACCAGGGACCATAAGGGGATCTCCTCCGGCTCAAAGCGCTCGTGCAGCCGTATCCAGAACTCCCTGGGACCATAATGTCTTCAGATACAAAAGTCCCTTCTGGATCATGTAAGGAGATAATTTTTTGAAGAAACGAGACCACTGGATCCGTCCCTCTGATCCGTTTTTATCGCTCATATTAAAATCCTTTGCTTTTATAATGACCCTATTTTAACATTGAAGAAACAATTTTGCAAGGAAGCTGTAAAAAGAAAGGTTGAATTGAACCACATTTTAGGATATGATTATATTTGTATTATATTTTTTTTATTTTACAGGAAAAATATACTATATGTTATACTTGCAGCAGAATTGTATCTGCACTGTCAGAAAGAGTGTTACGATGCTGTTCACAGACATCACTGCAGATACCATTATTTTTTTTAATACAGGAGTTCATTATACTATGAAAAAGCGAAAAGATAACCTCAGTTTTTTCTGGCTCTTGGTCTTTTCGCATCTCTTCTTTTTCCAGGTTCCCATATCTGCAGAAGAGGCAGACCAGAGTGCAGCAGTTGAAGCATCAGGTACCATATCTACCAATTCCATTTCCGGATGGCCCCAGGCTTCCGATATTTCTTCTGAAGCGGCTGTAGTCATGGAGAATACCACCAATACCATTCTCTATTCCAAGAATGCAGACGAAGTACTTTTTCCCCTGGAAGTACAGTCAAGATCATGACCTGTCTTCTGGCTCTTGAAAATACACAGCTCACAGATGAGGTTACCATGACCGCCACCGGAGTTTCCGGTGTCACAGACAGTGGTGCCAGTATTTCCTCACAGGTTGACGAGGTCTTCACTGTAGAGCAGTGCCTGTATGCCATCATGGTTGCCTCTGCCAATGATATCGCACTGCAGGTAGCTGAACATGTGGGAGGTTCTTTGGATGCTTTTGTACAGAAGATGAATACCCGGGCACAGGAGCTTGGATGTACCAATACCGTATTCACGAATCCCACCGGACTTCCGGATGACAACCAGCACACTACAGCCCCGACATGGCGCTGATCATGCAAGCCGCCATCCAGAATGAGTCTTTCAGAACCATCGCAGCAGCCACCAGCTACACGATCCCTGCCACCAATAAAGCGGCAGCCCGTAACCTGACCAGCAAATTCACCATGACAGATACTGGCAGCACTGGATTTTACGAAAGGATGTATCGGCGGTAAGGAAGGTTATACGGAAGCCTCCGGAAGTACACTGGTATGTGCAGCCCAACGAAATGGCATGACTCTGATCAGCGTAGTCTGAAAGGTGCTTCCGGTCAGACAGCTCGATGCAGCCTCTATTCTCCAATTATGGATTCGATCAGTTTGTAACTTTATCCCTTGGAGACAGCGATTTCAGCATTATCTCCGGCGGTGACGTAGTAGTTCCAGCCGGCACCGGTGCCGATAGCCTTACCACAGAAGATTCCCAGAACGGCGACCAGATTGACCCGCACCTACCTTTTTAACGGCACTTCTGTGGGATCTGCAGTCCTTGAAGTTGTTCAGTCTGATGATACTGCTTCCGTCCAGGAAGGTCAGCAGCACATGCAGGCGGCCAAGGACTACTCCGATAATCACACTGAAATTCCGTATTTTGTAATTGCCGGTGTATTCTTACTTCTTCTGATTCTTTTGATCTGGAGGATCGTGAAAATTGTAAAATCTAATAAAAAAAGCCCAGTCAGGACAGGGTATCTTCCTCTCCCGACTGGGTTTTTTATATTAGTTCTGCATCAAACTATTTCATCCTTCTTCTCATACGCCATCCTGAATGCACAATCCCCTCTCACAATACTCAGATTCGGATTGTAATACGGATCACCCTTTTTCAGAAAATCTCTGTAACGTTCCCGGAAATGATCCACCTCTTTCTGAAGACGCGCCTTCTTCTCCGGCGTATTCTCCAGTCCGCGTGACTTAGATTCATAATGGTACAGGCAGGCCTCCGGAGTAAATACAACCAATTTACCAAGTGCCCTTGCCCTAAGACAGAAGTCAATATCATTCAGTCCCACTGCAAAGCTTTCATCCAGCCCATGAAGTTCCTCAAAAACGCTTCGCTTCACCATCAGACAGGCGCCTGTTACTGCACTCTCATCCTGTGTAGTTGCCAGTCTCCACAAATATCCTGTGGCATATCTGTCATATCCGGTAAGAATATGTCCTGCAAAACCTGCGATTCCTACCACGACACCAGCATGCTGAACCGTATTATCCGGGTAAAGGAGCTTGGCACCTACAATGCCCACATCCTCTCTCTGGCAATAGCCCATCATGTTCTCCAGCCACTCTGGAGTAATAACCTCTGTATCATTATTGAGCAGAAGGAAATAATCTCCATCCGCATATTTTGCACCAAAATTGTTGATTGCTGAATAGTTGAAGGGACCATCCCATGTAACCACTTTTACCTGAGGATACCGTTTCTCAAGTTTCTCATAATAGTGGAAGGTCTCTTCCCTTCTCACTGTTATTCTCAATTACGATAATCTGGATATTTTTCCAGGTGCTCTTCTCCAGAATGGAAGTCACACATTTATTCAGATCCTCTGTATGATCCTTATTCGGGAATCAGAATTGATACCTTCGGGTCACCCTCTATAACAAAACGGGTTCTGAAAACGACCGGGCATCCAGTGTATTCCACCTCTGCCTTAATTTCCCATGCGCTCATAATGCCCTGCAAGTGCCTTTTTCTCCTGCGATCACTGCATATGGCTTGTCATCCGGATTTCCCGCTGTGGAACCCTCATGGCTTCTCCAGTGATACAGAATTTTGGGAATATGGCGGATTTTCTCACTGTCTGTATGCTCCGTGCAGCGAAGCAGAAAATCAAAGTCCTGAGAACCGTCATATTCTGGCCGCAGAAGCCCTGTTCGGTCGAGAAGCGTTCTCTTTACAACCACCAGATGGCAGATATAATTTACGCAGCACAGATAATCAGGGTTAAAATCCGGCTTAAAATGAGGGAAAAGCCGATTTCCTCTTATATCAATAATATCCTCATCAGAATAAATAAGATCCGCCTCCGGATGCTGTGAAATCTCCTTTGCCATCTGATAAAAAGCTTCCTCTGCCAGGGTATCATCATGATCTGCAAATGCAATATAATTTCCAGTGGCAATTCCAATAGCAGCATTTGTATTGTCTGAAATCTGCAGCTGTTTGTCATTGAAAACAACTTTGATCCTTGGATCCTTTTTTTCTGATACTCTTCCAGAATACTGCGGATTGGAGAATCTGCTCCGCTTCCATCTGAAAGACAAAGTTCCCAGTTGCTGTATGTCTGCGCCAGCACAGAATCCACACAAGAGCCTTCAAAAGATACTTATCCGTCTTATAGAGAGGAACCACAAGGCTAAACTTAATGTTCTCTGAAAAACAGTCTTTCTCTGCTGATTCAGTTCTTTCTTAGTAACCCTGTTCTCCTTCAGCCAGGTCTGATAAAGTCCGTCTCCCTTGCTCAACGCTTCCAGCTTGATCAGAGACTTCGGATCACAGTATGAATACCATTGGAACGATAATTCTCCATTGCCTTTTTCGAATAAAGGCTGGCTTTTTGCCTTTAAAGCGTTCGCCCTTTGAAATACCAATCTGGTAGACTGCCTTTTTTCCGTTCTCATCCTTTGCAACAAGATAAGCCTTCTTTCCAGATACATTTTCTGCCTGGATATGGAATCCGCAATCCTTATTCACTTCGCATTCCCGAAACATTTCAGCCACGTCCATTCGGGTATTCCGCTTCAGGGTTATTTTCACAGGCTTTTTATTTTCATCATATACCTGCAGGGAAACCGGGTGTGTAGTTCCTACTGCCCAGCCGGCAAGGATAACCTTCTTCTGTTCTCTGACTATAGATTCCCCATCTACAAAAAGCTGAGGTTTTCCCTGTTTTCTCATAAGATCCGGGGTTTTCATCTTATACCAGAGGAAACGCTCCTTTCCATTAACAGCGTACACCTCAAGTTTTTTTTTTGTAATTCTGCAGATTTTCAGGCAGGGTAACTAATACCTCCACCCATTTGCCTCCTGGATTTTTCGTCTCCACAGCTCTCATAAATCCGGTCATCACAGTAATCAGGTTTGTCTCCAGAAGGAAGGCGGATACCATCCAGATAACACTCGATATCTGCTTCCTTTGAAACCCTTCCTGTGATCATATATTTGTAATTATCATTCAAAAAGAAACCGTTCTTTTTTCAACCAGCATTACCTTTTGATTCATTCTACTTTCCTTTCTTTTGCAGAAGATTCTGACCATTTTTCAGACGGCCCACTGCTTCTCTCGCCCGCTCTCCAAGCACTCCTTTAAGACTGTGACTTCTCACCTCAAGG
>VOFJ01000723.1_pt1 | contig 16013 bp, 24 predicted proteins | sample 5384081 | NCBI WGS metagenome assembly VOFJ01 (sample SAMN12384729, study PRJNA508395) | human gut metagenome | isolation source: healthy gut I | host: Homo sapiens
AATATTTTTGATTACTTAAAGTACTCTCCTTTTATGTATTGCTTGCATTTTATTTTTTCTGTGATAGAATGAAAACAAAGAGGAAAGCCGAACGGCTGACCACGTTAGTTATTTTCTAAAATAACCCATGACCTTGCCGTGGGGCGGTTATTTTTTATGTATGCAATCAGTAAGGATACAACAATACTTGTAAAGGTTAACCCTATCATCGTATTTCGTAGTCCGACATATTACATCACCCCTCTCGAGGTTCAACCGCTCTCGACTCGTCCTCTTGTGATTATCATTTTACCACAAAAAATCGATGAAAAACAAGTGTTCTTTTTCTGCGTCACACGCAAGATCCGAACACGCAGCAACCGAAAGGAGAAATTCTGTGGCTTACGACGGAATCGTTACCCGGGCAGTCGTCCGGGAACTGCAAAACAACATTTTACTGGGAAAAATCGAAAAGGTTTATCAGCCGGAGGCGGATGAACTGGTCTTTCATATTCACACCAAAAAGCGGCAACCGCAAGCTCTTCGCCTCCGCAGGCTCGGCACATGCGCGGCTGCATTTCATCGAATCAATCCGGTCAATCCGCCGGCGCCGCTTTCGTTCTGCATGCTGCTGCGCAAGCATCTGCAGGGCGGGCGCATTACCGCTGTCAAGCAAAAAAGGATTCGGAACGTATCATCGAGATCTCACTCGAAACCCTAAATGAACTCGGCTTTACGGTTTCCAAAAAGCTGATCTTTGAGATCATGGGCAAGCACAGCAATATCGTGCTGGTCGATCTGGCAAGCGGCAAGATCATCGACGCCATCAAGCGGGTTTCCTTTGATGTCAACCGCGTGCGGCAGATCCTGCCGGGTCTTGCTTATCAATACCCACCGGCACAGGATAAAACGCCGTTCCGCGAGATCACCGCGGAGGCGGTCGCCGCTGCCGCCGGACAGCAAAGCGATCCTGCAGAGCATCGGTGGTATTTCTCCGCCTTTGCCGGAGAACTGGCGCTGCACACAGGTGCGGACCGAGCCGCCTATATTTTGAACAGGTCAAGGCGCAGATTGAGGCAGGCATCCCTGCCGCCTATGTTTACGAGGATGACAAACAGCATCCGGTAGAAATTCTATCCGGTACCGCTGACCGACTACGAAGCTTAAGCTGCGCGGAACTGTCCTTTGACAGCATGAGTGCCGCGCTCGCCTATTATTTTTTTCCAAAAAGAATCCTCGAATCAAGGTCGGCAAAAATCGCACGACCTGATCAAAGCGGTAACGGCAAGTCTTGATAAGATGTACCTAAAAGAAAAACGTCTCTCCGAGGATCTGCTCAGGCGGAGAACTCCGAAGATTTGAGGCTGTTCGGCGAACTCTTGACCGCAAATCTGCATCTGGTGCAGCCGGGCATGCGCGCCGTTCGCGTCCTCAACTATTACGATGGCAAGGAGATCGAGATCCCGCTGGACGTCAAACTGCCGCCTGCCAAGAACGCGCAGCATTATTTTAAAAAAGTACGCAAAGGCCAAGACTGCCGTCAAGGAAAAGCAGATCCAGCTCTCAGAGAACGACAATGAGATCAATTATCTGGAATCGGTCCTTGCGTTTCTGGAAACACTGAGGGACGTCAAGGAGATCGAGGCGCTACGTACGGAACTGGTTGAAACCGGATACTTGCGCCGCCGCAAACAGGCCGGCGGCTTCCGCGAAAAAAATACAAACCGGAGCCATACAAATACACGCTGACCAACGGTATGACCGTTCTCGTCGGCCGCAACAATAAAGAAAACGACATTCTGACACTCAAGACTGCAGGCAATAAAGATCTATGGCTGCATACCAAGGATATTCCCCGGTTCCCACGTCATCGTGCAGTGCGGCGGCATCCAACCGGACGAAGCAGCCATCTTTGAGGCAGCCGCCATCGCCGCCTATCACAGCAAGGCGCGCGGCTCTGAAAACGTGCCGGTCGATTACGTTCCTGTCAAATACGTCAAAAACCGGCAGGTGCCAAACCCCGGCATGGTCATCTTCACCAATAACCGCACCGTATGGGTCAACCCCAAGCTGCCGGAGCAGGAAACAAAAAGCGTAAAGCCTTTTCATCAAAAAACCAAACAAAAGCAGAGAGCCGATAAACGGCTCTCTTTTTGTCGAAGCTTTGCTTATTCTTCGTCGTCTTCCTCATAATCGTCTTCCACATCGTCTGCAGGCGCATCCAGCGTCTGCTTGATGCTGAGGCTGATTCTCTTTCTCTCGGTATCGATGTCGAGAATCTTCGCATCTACAGTCTGTCAACGGTTAATTCGTCCGCGATGTCATTCACTCTCTTGTGCGCAACCTCGGAGATATGTACCAGTCCGTCAAGACCCGGTTCCAGTTCAACGAATGCACCGTATTCTTTAATCTGCACAACCTTACCGGTTACGACCTGTCCGATCTGATATTTTCGTTGATCACAGACCATGGCTCCGGTGTTGTCTGCTTTAAGCCCAAGGAAATTTTACCCTTTTTCATCATTCATGGATAAAATCTTAACCTTAACCTTTGTCGCCAATGGAGAGTACTTCCTGCGGGTGCTTCAGCTTGCCCCAGGAAATTTCAGAAATATGAACAGTCCGTCGATGCCGCCCAAGTCAACAAATGCACCGTAGTCGGTAAATCTCATAACAGTACCTTCTACGATATCGCCGACCTGCAGCTTGTCCCAGACTTCTTTCATTCTCTGTTCTTTTTTTCCTCTGTAAGAATGATCTTGTGGGAGAATACAGCTCTGCCTCTCTTCTGATCACTCTGGTGACCTTACCGGAATATCTTGTCCGATAAACTCTTCCGCGTTTTCAACAATTTGTCGGAAAGCTGGGACAGAGGAATAAATCCCGGATACTTTTTATATGCCGCAATTACGCCACCATTCACCTGCTTAACCACTTTCACGTTAATGATAGATTTGTTTTCAAGCTTCAACAATTTCATTCCAGTGTTCATTCACTTCTAATTTCTTCTTAGAAAGTAAAAATCACGCCGTCACCGTCATCTGTCTTGATAACTTTCGCCTGGATCTCATCGCCCTCTTTTAAATAAATCTGTCAGCTTCTGGTCTCCTTCCAATGTTACTTCTTCTTTTGGAATCACTCCGTCTTTTTTTTTGCATCCCATGTTAACGATGATCTCTTTATCAGTAACTTGATGTACCTTTCCGTTAACAGTTTCGCCGATTCGCGGTAGTCTTAAGGACTTTTCGATGTCGTCCATTAAGTCCATCATGTTCATTTCAGTGATGTTTTCACTCATGTTAGCAATAACCTCCTTAATAACGCATTCAGGTGTTGACGCACCTGCTGCAACTCCTATTTTATTATATTTTGCGATTTTGTTGCAATGGTAAATCTTCGATTTTTTCAAAAAAATATACTTTTTTTTTTTTGCGATTTCGGCGAGTTTTGCGTATTGGAGCTGTTATGCCCCCTCCGATGACAAATAAAGCAATCACATTTTTGCCAGTTTCATACAGCTGTTCTGCCGCAGTGTCGTTGCATTGCAGATGGTATGCTATGGATTTGTGCTTTCCGGCCGCTGCAAAGACCGCCGTCACTTCATCGAGCAGCTCGCGGCGAATCGTCGTCTGGCAGACGACAAACAGGTTGTCCGCATGTATGCGGCGTGCCTCTTTCAGCAGTATGCACCACCAGCGCAGTGTTCTCAGCCATTGATGCCGCGCACCTCCGGATGCGCCGCACGCCAAGGATCACGATCTGATAGCCTGCGCGGCATAAGCCTCCTCTACTAGGTCGTGGATTTTTTACAAACGGACAGGTCGCGTCCACGATATGAATGCCGCGCCCGGCTGCCTCTGTAAAGAAGTCCTTCGACTCTCCGTGTGAGCGCGATCAGTGTATCCGCCGCCGCCACCTCTTCCAAATGCGCGGCACGCCTTGCGCTCGGCATCGTGGTCACTGTCCGGTTGGGATCAGCGGACCTCCCAGGTGTACAGCGCGCCTGTCGTTTTGCCTGCAGCGCTTTTGTTCGATCTCTCTTTCCGTTTTTTCGGGCCTGTTTGACGCCGAAACAAACCGATTCTGCGCAAATGGGTTGTTTCATATCACGTTTCTTCCTCTGACCTTTATCCCGGCAGCGATAAACCGCTGACGTTCTCCTTCGCCTCCTGCAAAGCCTGCAGAGGCGCTTTCTTTTTTGCTCTGTCTCACCCGGACTCGTGCTGAATACTTCGATCTCGACAACCCTCGTCTTGATGCCTTTCGCAAAGCATCAGACAACTCCTGCCGCCTTTGCGTCAAAAAGCGCCGAACTGCAGCACGTAGCCTTCCTTCTGCTGCTTGCCGTCTGCTGCTTCCGCTGCGGCTTTCTCGCGTCTGTTTGCCCTGCGGCGTCTGCCTGATTTGCAGCGGGGCGTTCGCTTGACTTACGGCATTCGCCTGGTCGGCTTGATGGTTTCCTTTTGCAGAGTCTTGCTGCGCGAGAGGTTTTCGCCGCATCTTTGATTTTTGTTCCGCCAGCTTTGCACAGGACTTCTCCTCTGCATTGTAGCCGATCAGCGGTCCGATGACAAAACGCGCGATCAAGAATCCGAGTCCGACGGTCGAAACTATTTATACCAAAGAACAGCCATAATTTCATCCCTCGAATTTTCAACTGCGGTTTTTTCTTTTTCTGACTTTTTCGTCTGATTTTCCTGCCCGTCATCGCGCTTCCTCCTCGCAAGTCCATGTTTTTTCACAAATCTGGTCTTACATATATCTATGTAGACTTGACGAGGTTTATGTCCGTACTTTTTTCGAGCACAAGGGGTGATCGGAGCATCAGCGTGCGTCTCAGCACAGCCCACTGACTGCGATCTCCTCCCGCCATTGCTGCAAACTGCCGAGGACCTGTTCATTGCCGCAGGAACGCATCTGCAAAAGATCCTGCAGCGCCGCAAGATAATCAGCGCCGCAAGGCGATGTCAAACGCTTCGACTGAGCAAGCGGTCGCGTATCGCCAGGGTTTCCATTCTGCCCTTTGTCGGTTAAAAACAAAGCTTGCATCTCCGTATAATCCCGTTTGGCGGTACAAAGTATCCATGCTCAACACATAATCAGCAGGAAAGCAGATGATCCCTGCATATATCCTGCATCCGCAGCAGCGCCGGCGGCTCGAAGCGCCTGATCCGCAGTCAAATGTTGACATTGGCGCAGGCACTGCAGACCTGGTATGGTACACGCCGAAGCAGTATTTCCTGCCGCGGTAAAGATCCATCGGCGACCTGCGCGGTATGCCGCCGAGCAAAACACCCTGATGCAGACCGATGCCAGACGCTCTTTTGAGTCATTGTGTCACCGTATTTTTTCAACATTATCCTCCTCCGCAGACCAGACACGCCGTATAGCCCTTACCCTGCGCATCTCTGCTCCATTTCCAGCACACCAAGGTTTGCCGTCCTCATACTGCCGTACATAGCGGCAGTCTTTTGTGATAGCGGTATCCGTATTTGGGAAATACGATAACCGGAACACTGTCTTCCCCTTCGGAGAAAGCATGCGCCGGCAAGGCTGATAGGTACGCGCAGCGCCTGTAAAGCCTCTGCACAAAAAGTCCCTGTGTAAAGCAGATTTTACCATAAATACCAATGGGATTGCGCACTTCGAAAATCGCCTCCGTATCGACAGCAATCAGCTCTTCCATCGTCGTGTTTCGTCCTGCAGTTTCGTAAAGATGTCAAAGTTTCGTATTCGGAACTGCTGCTGCAACGGGGATTGTCCTTGGGACCGCCGCAGCCATATTCCATTCGCAAAGGGAAACTACGTTCAAATCATGATATGCGTTTAAGGCTATCTTTCTCGTTTCCTGACAGGTCCTATATCCGATGTTTTCGCAGATGCCGATGATGCGAATCACCAATGCCAGCGCAATGACACAAAGAATGAAAACCGGCAGCGTCAAGGCGGCCTCCACCAGATAGCTGCCTCTTTTATGCCTGCTCCCTCTTGTTTCGTGCCCGTTTTGTCATAAGTTTCTGTAAATTCATATGCTTTTCCATTGATACGCAGCGTGTAATGCAAGCCTGTGTAATAGTCCGCCAACAAAAAACCTCGTTGTACAGATATTTGAGATTGATCTGCATCAGATCCATCATGCGCAAAAACCCGCGTTTCCTGCGGCAGCGCCGCGACGAAAATCTTCAGATACGCCTCATAGCTCTGTCCTTCGATGGTCTGCGGTGATAAAGCCGCTCTGCAGCGGATCGGCAGGCTCCCCCCTGCTTTCCCCCGCCGCCATTCCCTCGTTCCGCATCGTCTCCGCTGAAGTCGAGCGCCAGCGTTTTCCAGGGAAATCGCCCAGTTGTCGTCCTGCTTGATGAGTGGGACTCGTTCGCCTGCCTCCAAAATCCGCAGATCATTTTTCGGCCTCCAGAAGCGCCCAGCTTTCGAGGATCAAAGCCTGTGTCAGCGCCGCTGCCGGTCCCGGCGAGATCGCCTGCGCCGCTGCCATCGCAGCCTCTTTTTGGCGGGGGCAGCTGTAAAGATAAGCAAGATTCAGACCGTTTCGCACGATTTTGAGCATACGGCGTACATAAGTTTTTGCCCGTTCGTCATCCGGCTTGCCGCTGAGCAGATACTCGACTTCATTTTGAAAAAAGGTTTCTCCCAGTGACGCCGCCGTTTCTGCGTCTGTCTGCGCGTGACGAAAATAGGTAAAGATGTACTTTTTGTATCTGCAGCCTTGGATACCATTTGCGAAAGAGATTTCTGTTTTGATCTGCCGGATCAGCGCTGTCAGATCCACGCCTCTGCTGCTCCTGCAGACGGCAGGCTATCCAGAATCCAGCGACTGCTGATCCTCCGATTGGTCTCTGTGCTTGCAGCGGAGGCGGTCTCCTGCGGCGGCGCAGGCAGCGGCTGCGGTTTGACGCCGGACAGCACTGCCGCCCGAATCTGCCGCTCAAAAATATCTGTTTCTGTGATGCCAAAGCCGTCCAGCGTTGCCGCTGCGCCCTGCTGATGCAGATGGATTTGCCGCGGCAGGTATAGTCCGCGTATAGATTCAGTTTACGCTCTGCCAGCAGCGGATCGGCGTAAAGGCAAAGATGCCATAGCGTTCTTGAGCGTACGGTCATACTCGCCCAGAATGCTGCGCCCCCAAAGGGCACCGAAGCTGCGGACGGTACTGCCGATGGCTGCCTGACCGGAGGCGTAAATCACCGCATAGACCAGGATCATCATCGCACAGAGACTGATGGTCAGCAGAATGATGTAGGAACCCCTTTTATTATGTAGCCGTTTCAATCGATGTCCTCCTGCCCGCTGCCTTCGATCCCCCTGCTGCACGCGGTCCTGCAAGCGGATCAATTGCTTTCCATCGGCGTGAAGATCTGATAGCGGTTTTCGTCATGCGTTTCGATCTGCATCGAAAGCGCCTGATAAAACTGCATCATCAGGGCGATCAGTGCAAGCATAATCAGGAAGGTCAGCGGGGAATAACAGTGTCGCTTCTATGAATTTCATGTATTATCCCTGCACTCCCTTAGAATTTTGCATTGCTGAGGGAACCGAAGGTATCCTCGACAAAGTCTGTGATCTGTGTCTTGAAAATCAGCCCCAGCGTCACCGCAATCGCGATGAGGATCGCTACCTGGATCATTTCCATGCCGCGGCGATTCATCCGCAGCCGTTTTCTTATCCACTTCGCTCTATTTTTCATTTTATCTCCTTTCTTGTCGTTTGTTTTTCCTTTTTCTCGTGAGCACCTTCTGTGCCTGCGAGAGGCAAAGCTACATCTGCATCATCGCGGGCGCTGCGGTCATGATGATCAAGGCGATCAGGAAGATGCCCAGCGGGAAAACTCATCTTGCTCTCTGCCATTCTGATTCTGGCAAGCGTGATCTGCTTGCGGGCAGTCCAAAGCGCCTCACTCTGCTCCTGCAGCTTCTCCCACAGGGGGCGCTGCCTTTACTCTGATTTTCTTCCAGAATCCCTGTCACGCGGTTTAGCTCCTTCACATGGGAGAACCGGCTGAACCTGCGAAATGCCGTCAGCAGACTTTCTCCGGTTCTGGCGGTATCCTGCCGCAGCTTAACAAAGGATTCTGTGAAATAATTCTTTTCCTTTTGGGGCAGCAGCTCGTAGCCATCTGCGATCCGCTGCAGCGCATCCGCAAGAACCATGCCGCTGCCGGTAAGCAGCAAAAGCTGGTTGAGAAAGCCCGGCAAAGCATACAGGATCTCCGTCTGCTGCTTCTCCTGCAATTTTTGTTCTTAGATCTCAATTTGATTGATCCTTTCCATCATCCAGAACGCGCAGGCAATGAGCAGTACGGCAAAAGGTCGTGATGATCAGGCCGCTGCGCGTTTCATACATCACCTGCAGATAGGCGGGCGTGGTCACACGCATCAGCAGCACCATGGCAAACGGCGCCGCCGCAACGATCCGGCTCTCAAAGGCTTTCTGCGCCATCATGGTCTTGAGTTCAGCTTCGAGCTGAATCTTTATCCCCCGATGATTGTTGCCGCGCGATTCATTGCACGCGCCAGATCTCCGCCCGATGCTCTGCAAATCTCATAGACATTGACAAAATCCGCAATGTCCGCCAACCCGCTTCGCATGGCAAAGTCGCGCAAGACCGGCAGCTCGTCCTCTCCGCCGTGCTGCATACGCTTAAGCATGTAGGACAGCTCCTGCATCATATCATCTTTTTCATCATAAGTACTGCGGCAGAAGCTTTGCGCTTCCGCAAGCCTTCTGTCATCGGTCTGCCTGCGGAGACCGCCGAGGAAAGCGCATAGAGCACGTCGCGAAACTGCAGGAGCAGCGCCTCCTGTCTCCGGCTTTGCACATGCCTGCGGTAAAGCGGAAAAATCCAAGCAGCAATGCACTGCACAGCAAGGCGACACCGATGCGGTCATAAACAAAAGGCCAATGCTGCTTCCGGCGGCCAGCACATAAGCAGTAAACCGCAGTCTGCTCTCAAACGTCAGCGCTGCATGCGCATAATCCCTGCACATCAGAAGCTCCTTTCAAATTCATCTTTCTGGTCTGCATCAGCGCCCGTCCGGTCGGCGTCAGGCTCTGCTGTTTGTCCAGCTGCATCAGGGGATTCAGCACAAACTTTCCGTCACTGTAATCCACAAAGTTCCACGATGTCCGTCACCTTGCGCTGACCGCCCTCCAGTTTTTCAATATGTACCATAATGTCAATACCTGCTGCGATCTGCGCGCGAATGGCGTCGATCGCCAGCGGCATCGCCATCAGATACATGGATTCCAGCCGTTTCAGCATGCCCTCCACCGAGTTTCCATGTCCTGTGCTCATCCCGGCATGTCCGGTGTTCATGCCGTTGAGCATGTCCATGACCTCCCTGCCGCGCACCTCACCGACAATGATGTGGTCCGACGCATACGCAGGCTGCTGCGAATGAGGTCTGCCATCGTCACGCGCCCGTTCCTTGCCTGCCGCATTGCTGCTGCGGCATTCCATATGGACGATATTTTCGATTTCCGCATCTTGAGCTCCATACTGTCCTCAACGACAACCACACGCTCCTGCCGGGGATCGCCTCCGCAAGCGCATTCAATAAAGTCGTCTTTCCGGACGAAGTGCCGCCGCTGACAAAGAGATTATAGCCGCTGCGCACTAGCTGCCGAAGCAATTTCGCGCCGCTGTGCGAAATGGTATCATTGGCCTCCAGATCCGCAAGGTGCATGAACCCTTCCGAAAACTTTCGGATCGTCAGTGCGGGTCCGTTGATCGCAACGTTTTTTGTAGACGCCGTTCACACGCGAGCCGTCCGGCAGCCGCGCATCCACGATCGGGTGCAGTTCATTGATCTCCCGATGCACCTGCCCGGCGATGCTGCGCAGCACCTCCTCCAATTCACCGGTAGAATCAAAGCAATAGGGATAGCGCTCGATCTTGCCATGTCGTTCGACAAAAAAAATATTCTCCGGTCCGTTGACCATGATCTCCGTCACGTCTGCATCCTGCAGCAGTGGGTCTAAAAGATTCAGTTTGCGTCTGGTCTTCCAGAAAATCTTCTGCATGCAGTGCTGCAGGGCAGGCGGCGGCATACAGAAAGCCTCCGGATCGTCAAAGATCGTTTCTGTGATCAGCTCCTGCGCCCGTTCATCATCCAGCTCCGTTTCCTGAGAGAAACGCAGACGGACTTTCGCCAGATTTTCTTCCAAAAAGTATTTCTCTCCGTTGTTTTTTGCTGTGCCTGCATAGGCAGCATCACCTCCTTTTTCCCTTATTTAGATTTTTCTTACATATCATAAGCAAAAAATTTAGCCGTTTCGCCAGCCGCCGAATGTCTCTTGCAAAATTCCCCCTGCTGAGAAATTTCTATGTATGCACCGGAGGTCGCGTTTTCGTCCTGCAGCAAAAAAACTGTCCGGGTCCTCCGACAAGAGCACATGCGCCGTTGCTGCTGTGGTACCCAGTGCTGCGGTTTTCAATGAAAAAAAACGATCTCGCCTTCTGCTGTTTCGCTCTCTTCGTTTTCTACGCAGCGCAGCCGCTTCCCTGCTCCGTTGGCTGCGCCTGTCCAGCACATTGCAGATATGAAATCGCCTGCCCTGCGCGGACACAGGTGCGCCGGTACCGCAATCTGCCGAATCCAATCGAAGTCTCCGCTGCAGGCAAGCAGCTTCTCAAAGCTGCGTATCTCTGCAGCCGCAAATAATACAGACCACTGCTGTCCCGCGCAAGATAGGGCTGCAGTCTGCATGGCAGGCGTACAGCGCAGACGATATTCTAGCTCCGCGACGGACGAAGCGGCGGTTCAGTGATGCAGGTATAGGTCTGCCAGCCGCTGTCATGTTTCCTGCAAAAAGCATCCGGCGGCACCAATTCCAGATAGAGAGACCCGACCGTCTGCATGCCTGCCAGCAGCCGCGCCATCGTCAGACTGACCGCAGTGACCCCGGCGCCGCCCTGATCCGCACAGAAGGACAGGATCAGCAGACTCCGGTTTCAGCAAAAAACTTTTTCCGGTTTTTTGCTCGTAAGCGATCGCCAGCATCTCCAGAATCCGCGGGCACAGGCAGGAAGCACTCCTTTCTCTGCAATTTCAAAAACGTAATGTCCCTCCGGAGCAGTCCAGCTGGACAGTTCTCTGTCACTGAGCTAACAATGTCACAGCCACCGTAAAGGCGATAGCCGTCCGCCGTATCATTCCATTCGCAGAATTCACCTTTGCCGCAGATCTCGATCTCCAGTCCGCTGCAGAGTTCGCACAGCCGCTGTGCCAGTCGCTGTGCATAGGCGCGATCCCGCATTTCCACTCACCAACTTGATCTTTTCCGTTTCCTTCACCTCCTTTCCAGCCCCTTCTTATACTAACAATATATTACATATTGCAGTATTTGTCAACCATTATTTTCTAAATTATCCAAAGAAATCATTGAACGTAATTTCTGATAGCCTCGACAGCGTGCCGATCCTGTCTACAAGCCCCATTTCTGCGGCTTCCGGTCCGAACAGCAAGGTACCGACATCGTTCGCCATATTATCCTCGTACAGTTCATTTTTGCTTCGATATCTGCGCGCGATGGGGGAATGCTCGACAATAAAGTCCACCACGCGTTCCTGCGTTTTGATCATATATGCAAAGGTCGGCTCAGCCGTAATCGGTCCCGCTGGTGCGGATCGGATGCAGGGGTCATCGTTGCAGACTTTCGCCACAAAAGTATAATCCGCCGAAACCGCCAGCGGGATCCCGATGCTGTGACCGCCGCCGAGCACCAGAGAAACCGTCGAGATGCCCGACCAACTCCGCGCCAGCGCAAGACCCGCCTCCCATCACCGCCGACCGTATTCAAGATTAAGAGCAGCCCCCGGATCTGCGGATTTTCCTCCACAGCGATCAGTTCCGGAATCAGATGCTCGTACTTGGTCGTCTTATTATCCTGCGGCAGAACGGAATGCCCTCGATGCTGCCGATGATGGTGATATACTGCAGATCACCTTAAAAATTCGATGTTATGCCGAGCAGCCCCGCTCCTTGATCAGCGCCGCGGCGTCCTCTGCCGTCCGTCCTGCCTCCGTCTGCTTGTCCTTTTTCTTTTTCCTCGCTCATATTCTCCTCCCTTTTTCGTAAACTGTAAAGAACCGCTTTTGATTTGATTTGTTCTTGTTGTTCAACTGAAGGTATTATGTAAAGGGAGCCTGGAAATATGCGACTGACGGGAAATCGGCGATAAAGAGATCGTAGACCTTTGCAAACGGCAGCATGCACGGCAAGCTTTGGGACGGAGATTTTTGAGGAAAGCACAGGCATGATTCACGCCCTGTTGGTGCCGGACTCTTGAGGGTCGTCGCAGTTATTCAATTTTGCAGATGATGACTGTATCATCTGCGTACCTTACAAGAATACCGTGAGTAAGTCCATACTTTTCCCAGTCTGTCCAGTGTATTAAGTAGATGTTTGCCAACGGAGATATAACTGAACCTTGCTATTCCCCAGTTCGAAATTCAGCAAAGTACATTTCCGTATAATACCTCCTGATACTAACCATTGTCTTATCAGCTTCAATATCCTACGGTCTGATATCTTCTGCTCTGCCAGTTTCATCAGTTTATCTTCTTTGGTTTCATGTTATCAAAGAACTTCAATATTCGTCCTCTCGTCTCTCGCATTCGTGGAAGGTTCAGTGATACGATATCACTTGTTGATACTTCCTCTAATGATTTTAAGTACTGATTCCAAGTGCTTTGTTTCAGGACTCACTTCTGTTGTGGGCAATAACTTTAGCGCCAAATGCCTGAATACTTTTGTCGCCATGAGTCCAATCTGTCCAAGTCCGATAATTCCGACCGCCTTTCCCCGGCAGATTTCTTTTCCGCCAAGGCCTGCACTTCTTGTTCCACCATTTTTACAAGTCCGTCAGCTTTTACTACATGTCTTAATGCGTCAATCGCCATACCAATGATAAGCTTCCGGCAACTGTTCGGTTTGAGTACCCTGTCGCATTACAGATCATAATATTTTTCTCTTTACACTTGTCTGTTCCGATGTGGTCAATTCCTGTAAATGCTACAGATAACATCTTCAGTGCGTCCGCTTTCTCACACAACCTCTGTCGGATACGGAGTTGTTAGCAACCATAAATAATGTCTTGACCTTCACTTCTCTTGGCAAGTTCTGCCAGGATCTGTTGTTTTGCATCATAATATACGAATTCATGTCCCTTTTCTGTAATCGGTGCTGATAACTCATCAATAACTTTGATACTCAATTGGTTCTAATAATGCGATTTTTCATTTTTTTCACGCTCCCCTTCTGTCTGTATTTTGCATAAATATTATAACCTCATGTCAATACATGGATATACTAAAACTTAAATACATTTTTATCTATTTTTTTCAGGCTTTCTTAAATCCACCTCATAACGAAGCTTTTAATTTTTACTTTCCGGTTCTTGCCATCTCTCAACACTTCAGCTTTTTCAATTTGAAATAATTATGTCCGATTGCCGTAGCCAGTCTGCTATGTGGCTCATAAATCTCTCCTCTCACACCGGTATCTGGTGCGGTGTTATTCCTGTTCTTTTATATTAAAGCCCTGTTTTTATACCTGTAAAAAGTACCTGAAGTAATTTTTCACCATCTACAGGTTTTGTCAGATGTTCATTCATACCACGCTTTTTTGTCTTTCTCATGTATTTCTACAAATAAAATTTGCTGTCATGGCAATGATTGGGATACTTTTGCATCAGCACGTCCCAAGACTTCGAATCGTTTTGTTGCCTCAATTCCATCCATATTCGGCATCACTTAATATCCAAGGATTGCTTCGAGTTCGCCCCTCCCGGCTGTTTTTAAAATGCTTCTACTACCTGAAGTCCATCTCTCTTGCGACCTCTACGACTGCCTTATCTCCCCCTCTGTCATAGTATGTCCTCACACCTATAATTATCTCTAATCTACTATTACCACCATTTCGTTGATATGGATTTGGTGGAATATGCAGAAAAATATGTTATAATATCATCAGTATTTCTTACAACATTTAATTTCATCAAATTTTTAAATAACAGGTGCATTTTCCACAAAAGAAATAATATGGTTCAATAAAATAACATTTTTATTATTGCCAGGAGAAAACTGAGTTTCATGACAAAAGAAGATATTATCGAAGGCATATATCAGATATTAAAGAAGAAGAATACCGGCGTATGGGGTGTACCGAGCCAGTGCTCTGGCAGCTGTAGCCTTAAAGCCGCGGGTGCTGAAGTATGCGGGCGCGTACATATCAGGAGCAAGCGGAAGCATTATTGGCAAAAGTGTAATCGTTCGAACACCTTGAATCATTTAAAAGGAATCCGGTAAGCGCTGCAGCCATTGCCGGAGATGGCTAAAAGGCTTTGAGAAGTTATCTCTGATGTAACAGAAGCTTTGAAGGAATAAAGAAATGGCAAAGTATCTCAGAGAAGCCGAGATTGCAAATGAAACATATTGATAACGGCTGTATCTTCACGACATCATCGTTGAGAGGTTCTGCTAGTCGTATTGCCAACTGTCATACAAACATTGTTAAGAATTGAAAAAATGGAAAAAATCGCTTCACTATGTACCAGTTGAAGGTGCAAGCAGTTGACTGACCGTACTCTTTTGGATGTGGATTTTATTAATGACTGACATCACGACGATATCTTGAAATGCCTGTCCGTCAGATTGAAGATATAACAGCGCAATCGCCGATGAAAGGACTCGCCGGAAACGGAGTGCAAATATTGGAACTGTGCTTCTTAATACTTACGCTTAACGACGTCATAGCGCGGATCTTCCGGTCGTGCTCAACTCCGGAGGTGGAAATCGAAAGTGACCTGTTCTCCACTGGAATATGCAAAACTGCGAAGATAAGACTTACCGCGCTTTTGGCACTTTCCAATCTGATCTTAATCCACCAGAAAACTTCCGGAATCAGGCGCCTCTCTGCTTACTGCAGGCTGTCAGCGCCGGAGGCTGCCGGAAGCCGGAATCGCGCGCAATGCGGCGGTGGATATGAAGTAATCCGCCTTTCTTTGTCAACGCACTCGCGATCGTATCCGGTGTGACGGAGCAAAGCTTCGCAATGCGACCAAAAGTCCAGGAAACTTCCGTAGATGCCAGCGTGAATACCCAGATTTCTTCATATGTACCTGCAAGGCGACAGTTCTACCGCCTGATGACATCATCACAAAGGAATCGAAGGGGAACCATTGATATAGGGCGTCTCGGGGAAAAGACGGCAGAAAGAAACAAATGAAGAAATGTCGATTGGATTATATGATCAATGATTAATAAACAGGATTCATCTCAAAATTTCGAACGACGAATAGACATGATATTAATATCATCAAAAGCCTGCCAGGAAGCTTGTTCCATTTATGAGCGGATATCCTGCGCTGTTTAAGACACACCAGGGAATCAATGGCTGGGATATGACGAAGGGTAAAGATTATGCCCATGCTTATTAGATTTACAATTCCACTTATACTGGGAAATCTGTTCAACCGCGGCACCGTAGACAGCATTATTGTGGGACATTTGTCAGGCGCGGTCTGTTTATCTGCGATCAGTCACGACGACCGGTCATTCTGTTTCTGAATGGTCTGTGCAGGCGCGGTATTCTGATCGGCACGTACGGGCGAAAGATTACATTTCTCTCACGCGCCAGATCAGTACTGATTTCGGGATCTGTATTTTCTGTAATTCTGGCATTTCTCGGTATTTAGATTGCGAAATCACTTCTCAGATTGCCACAGGTAGTGCCATCTATTTTGGATATGACGACTTCTTACCCAGGACTTCCCATGTTTACATTTTATATAATTTTTCTCCAGGCGTGAAACCCTCGGAACAGTAATTCCACCACTGTATTTTTTGATCATAGATCGATTATGTTTTCTGGAGAATATGTTTTTATCATTAATACTGAAAAGCAGGAAGCTTAATGTTTTGCGCTTTATTGTTTCCATATCAAGTGAGGCACTGTGTTATTTTTCTGTATTATCTATGTGCAGAAAAAAAGTACCACTCAATTAGGAAGGAAAGAA
>VOFJ01000672.1_pt1 | contig 16011 bp, 23 predicted proteins | sample 5384081 | NCBI WGS metagenome assembly VOFJ01 (sample SAMN12384729, study PRJNA508395) | human gut metagenome | isolation source: healthy gut I | host: Homo sapiens
GAATGAAGGCGTTTGGTACTCAGACTTCTGGATGAAAGTATTGGTGGTAATCTTGCCTGTTTATACGGGAGTATTGGGAATGGTTGTATATTTGCTACTTGAAATGTCAGGTGTGATTAATCAAAAAAGGTACCGTCCAAATTTCGGAAATTCTGCTTTATTTACACGAAGCTTTGGACGGTGTATGATTCAATTAATTTGTTATATCTAGTAACTTTGCTACGTTATCCTCCTTCTCCGCCATTTGTTGATATTCTTTTATTAAACCTTCAAAGATATTTACTAAACGTGGAGAATAGTAACGGGCCTTGTCTCGGTATTTTGTAAATGTTTTTATATGATGTCGCTTGATGGTTCCTCCTTCAAACGGACTTCGTGTTGTCATCCCTCTTCGATTATATAATGCACAACGAATCTCAGAATCAATACGATTATCATTGAAATGTTCAACAAAAAAACGACAGAATATTTCTGATGGGTAATCTTTTGTCTTTTCTAAAATTACCAAGTATTCGTCCAATTATTGCTAGTCTCTTCAATTCCTCAAAATATTCAGATAAAGCGTTTTCATTTACTTCTCCAGTAGGGGGAAGAACATGGAACTTCGTGATAATTATGTATGAAACGATATGCCAATTGTGCCATTGCCAATTTTGACTCTATTTGTGTATTATCTTTAGGATATTCTTCTTCAACCCCATCTTCTGCCTTAAAAACCAGAGCGTATATTTCCATTAATAAGGAAGGATCTTTGTTGATTTCTTGCATAAGATGTATCTCATGTGTATTCATATAGTGGCACAAATTGTCATACATTATAAATTCCATTTGAAGCAGTATAGACTTTTGGGTATTGTCTTTAGGCAAAGAAATAGTCTTTAGAACTTCTGAAATTTCATATATGTGGTTTCTTAAGACATCCCATGCTCCATTTGCTATCATTTCGTGTAATATGCGAATCTTAATATCTGTAGCTATAATATTTTCATTATTTTTTTATTTGAATAATGTGAAGAATGTCTGTATATCTTTTAACTGAGCATAGTTTCCATATAATATTGCCATATTCTTCTTCAGGACTATTTAATATGTTCACATCTTCCCAGTATTCTTTTTCTACATCTTTACTTAAAGTACTAGCAAAGTCAGCCAGTGTCTGTTGATACCCAGGAGCAGATAATATAATGGAGATATGTTTTTGAGAAATAGAGCTTAATTCTTCTATTATGGACATATATGCAGATTCCCCCTGGCCAGAATAAACAGAAAAGAAATACCTGTTAACAAATGTTTTTGCTCAAATATCCATTGCAGTATTTTCTGTAAATCTCATCATGTATGTCTGTCCCATATAAATCAAAAATTGCATTTGCCACTCCTTCTTTGTGCTTAACAATTTCTGCAAATGACCAGACAGCATCTAATCCTTTTTTCATCTATTATTTGTTTGATAATTTTAGCTCTGGTTTCTCTTGTTTCCTTTTTTTTTCAGAGAAAATCATTATCATAATCCTTATAGTCAGGAGTCTTAATAAGAAAGTTCTCAAAAAGAGATACTTGTTCTTTATTAAGATGTCGTCAGATTCTATCTCGCTTAGTAGTTTCTCAAATGGAACTAATTCCTCTTTTTGACAACGCCCAATTAGATTCTTGGTATTGTAGATGCCAATTAATCTTTTCATGAAAACAATCTGTAATTTCTTCGTTCCCTTTTATTTTTGTCTTTGCACTTGCTTATTGCATCCAAAAACATTGTGCGACAACCTCTAAGATAATTATCAAATGATAAATTTACCATTTCCTTAATGTTCTCCACAGAAAATTCAGATGTCGCAAGTAGTAGTTGAACAATAGCTATTACATGCGTGGTGGGTATACTTGGTATGTAATTAGGCGCCTCTTTTCTTTCACGCATACGCCACCTAAAATGTGCATTTGGCATAAAAACTTGTTCTGAGAGTCCTTTTAGCAGCAATACACATAGTGATGATATGGTTTTTAGGATGCTTAGTTGCACAACTTTTTAGAATCTCCAAACGAGTTTCAAACGGAGCATACGTTTGTGGTAATCCGAATCGGTAAATACTCAACAAAGTATTTATAGGCTTATTTGCATAATTGCTGTCATTGCGATAAGAGCAAAGGTACATTAAAATATCTGTTGTGTCAAATAAGTATTGTTCGTCCCATGCCAAAGCCTCTAATGCAAATAGTAGTTCTGAGTAATATATTTCGGTTCCTGATGATACTAAAATCCTTATGCTTAACATCCATTATCTGATTTAGCAAAAGACTTCCTTTTTTGATGTCGTTTTGGATAAATTTTATAAAAGACGAAGAGAGGCTTCGACCAGCCATTGGAGATTATGGCGGTGCGTCAGATAGCGTTTCAAATTAAAGTCTTTGATTTTTCTCTCAATAAAGCTGTTGACCCAATCTTTATTATTTTGGTTACGACTTGTCACTATGGATAGTAACGTAAGACTTTGAAATACGCCTTCTTTTAATCGCCCAGAAAAAGCTTGCTTGTTTTGCCACCAGTGCAAACCCTTCTCGTTCATTTTTTCTTCGGCATCAGGATCGTCGTCTTGTAACACCCATTCTACTACTTCTGCAAATCTTTCTAAGTGGGATGAGGTAATATAGACAACTAATTGTTTTAACAAATCATAAGGTGATTTTATTTTCCATATTTTACCTATTCGAATTAGTGGAGTTTCATCAACAAATAGTAACGGAGTGATTTCTTCAATATAAGTATCATACTCCTTTGCCGTCATTAGTTTTACTAGATCTCTATCATCTTGCCAATCTTCATTCCATTCGCCCAGTAATAATGCAGGAATCATAAGACGGATATTTTCTGTTGTCTGCCAAACAGGTGTCTTATCCGTAAAATCCAAAAGGTTTCTCAATATGGATATGTCACGCATAGAGTCAACTGCAAGACTTCTTGCCTTGTCATCATTAATACCAATCTCAACAAGAGAACTTATAAAACCCTTCTCTATCTAATATGGGTAAATGTATCGTGCATGCATCATTACTTTTATCTGATGGGCATATACAAAAATAACGGTATGGCCACGAAAAACAACATAATGAGCATTTTCTTGAATGTCTGTAATAAATATCATTCCATTACAATTCTCCACGATGTCTTTATATGCTTCATTATTAGTTGCTATTACAGTGCGTTCTGTGAGTACACTACTTTCACTAATAATGGATGCAACCACAAAAGCTTTAGCTTCTTTTATTGATGCTGCTTCTACATATAAACAGCAGGGAGCATTACAGCTCTCTATCACTTTTTGTTTTTTCCGCTTCACGACCAGCAAGCAGAATGCTGGTATTCAATTTAATGTTATTGGGTCCCGAAGCCCATTGTTCCCAATACACAGAGCTTTTAGTAATGCCCCTATTCTTCAGTTGTTCAATTTGTGCTTTTATATTATTGGTATCTTCTAGTATCTCCTTAGCTGTAATACATTCTTCTTCCAATTTTAATGCCATTATCTGATGTTCATATTCTAAAAAGAACTGGTTGCACTCTGTATCATTCAGAATCTCTTCCGCCCATAGTCTAAGCAAATCATTTTCTCTTGATGACGGCCAATGGGTTTATGAGCGATGAAATCCTTTAATTGGGGTAAATATTTATCCATTTGTTCTCCTACAGCATTTTGAGTGTCTGGATTGTTAGTCCATTTATTAACAGCACTTTTGAAACATAATTCCAACTTTTCTTTCATGGATTTATGATTACTAAACCACTCAGTTGGAATAATACCTGCGATATAGGATATTACAAAACTTAATATAATTTCAGTGGGTTCCATATTGTAGATCTTTTATCACGTTATAAAATTAAAATTAAAATCTATTATAATGTCCAAGTTAGTGCCCTTATCACATCGCTTTACATTGTTCTTTATTTAATCGGTAAATAATGGTGCTGTATTCATTTGCTCTTTGTCACAGATTTCTGTTGTGGAGAAAACAGGATGTTAGAAACAGCCCCTGTTTTTCTATATAGAATTGGTAATAGAAATGGAAATATTTTTGACTACAAAGTTGGTATACTTAAATATAATCCAAACGAATGTACCATCAGTACCATACTCAGTTCTATTAATCCTATGGTTTTTACAGCAGTATCAGCCATGCGGCTGATACATGCCTCTTACTTTCAAAAAATTGGAATTAATGCTTCTATTGGTTATAGCATCTATAATATCTCTTCTTGTTGCTGATGTCAATTGTTTCATAATCTCATAATTTTTTCCATTGTTGTGTCTGTAAACGTCCTCCAAATCTTCAAGTCTATAGACTGATAGTCATCAAAAAGTTGGGTTACATATTCAATTTCGAAAACCAAGCGGAAGTCGTTCTTATTTTCACCTAGTTGACCTTCCTTGCGTGTGCCTACTCTGGCTATCTTTATCAAATACAAGTCACGAATGCCTTTGCCCTTTAAATATGGCATGAAGTAATACAACTTGTTGAGAGCGACTTTAGATGGAAATTTTTTACCTGTATAATAAATCTTGGCAGACTTATCAAGGTATTGTTCGAAGTTGTCTTTCTTAACAAGACTAACAAGCACATTCCTAGACTTGTCGATAAGATGCTTGTGAGGTGAAATAGCGTATTCAGCCATATCTTCACGAACAACATTATTCTCAATGATGTTATTATACTGATACTGTTCGAATAAGTCTAGGAAGTTTAGTTGAGTATATTTTGTCTTTTTCTCAACTTTTATTTCTTTCTTTTCAAGTGGCTCACGGCTTAAACGTCTGCCCATAATCTTATGCCAGATGGAACGGGCTGTATAAACTTCTTCCATACTAAATCCCATACCTTCATGAAGGATTATTCTATCAGTATAATCAAGAATCTCGTCAGCAGTTCTCTTCTGACGTAACATTCTGTCAATTCCAGTAAATAATTTCTCGTTCTCTATGCGATAAGGCATATAGATACCTCCAACCTCACTTGGCATGAGTTCCAAACAACCACCGCCAAAGTTGCGCCCAAGAATCTCTGCAAAGGTAAATGACAGAGAGTTATAGTAACTTGCCACGAATGCTTTCTTGTTTACTCCCTCTTTGATGAATACCCGGTGCATGGTATCAGTAGTGTAAGCCTTGGCCTCATTCAACACGAACTTCGGGTACTGGTTGTTGCGGCGAAGGAAAAGCGCATCAGAAAGTTTAATGGACGGAATTATATACCATTCATCACGTATCCCTGTTTTGTAGCCTTTGTTTATTCCTTTCTTCTCTCCGTTTTCAATATAAGCTTTTACACCATCATTTCCACTCTTTTTGACTCCTGAAGGGAAAACGAGAAGATGTGCTTTGGCACCTGCAGTCACATTTGCCAGCCAATCTTTTTCCGTAAAGCATAAGCTGCTAACCTGCACACTTCTGCCGACCATAGGTCTTGCATACTCTTTTAAATCGTATAAAGTTATTACAGACTCCGGTACTGTAAAGTAATCGTTAGCCCCGGTTGTAATTCCAACTTCTACATTTGCATAAGTAGAAATAGATGGCATATTGCACTTTACTTTCTCCAACAGGTCAAGCTCTTTCTTTTCAAGGAAATAGTATGTCCACTTATCAGTATGGAAATCAATCTTCTTGGTGGGAAATTTTAATTTATGAGGATTTAGTTTAAACAAAGCATCAGCATCTTTCACCTCAATGTGTTCAATCATATGCTCATCTGTACCATTCTTTTCACATAACAGCAGAACAACCTCTTGCTGTATTTCCTCAAAGACAAGATTCTCAAAAGAAATGATGTTTATCTTGTTAAAGTTCTTTGCAAGATATCGACGCAACTGTTGAGCATACTTGACCATAAGAAGCTCAGATGGGACAACAAACCCTATCTTTCCTGTCTCTTTCAGCAACTGACTGCAACCTACTACAAATGTGACCCAAGCATTCGTGAGTTTTGTTCTCTTTTAACCCAGAACGCTTGAATATTTCATCTGCTAGTTTTTGCTGCTCAGGATCATAATACTGATAACGAATGAACGGAGGATTTCCAACCACCAAGTCAAAACGCCTATCGTTATCAAGGCAGAAACGATGAAAGTCAGCATTGATTACTTCTGAATCATGCAAAGTTATTGCACGTGCCTTCTCGGCTTCTTTTTCTTCGTATTCAATTGCCGTAACACTATTATAGGACATCCCGTTGTTGCCAATGCATTCTAGGAACACACCGTCACCACAACTTGGCTCAAGTATATTCAAATCATTACAGCCATTAATTCCCCATTGCAGAATAAATTTGGCTATTGCAGGAGGAGTGTAATAAGCACCTCTCAGTTTCTGGTCTGTTGCATTTTCAATCAGTTGCATAAAGCTCTTTTATCTTAGGAATTAATGATACCTCATCATTTGTCATGCCGTAAAGATTGTTGATGGCATTCTGCTGTTCTTGCCTCAATGAATTAAAATTGGCGTTGTAACGGCACAAGGTTTCTTCGGTTCTTTGTCGCTTTGCCAATCTTATCGCCTAACTCAATAATTTGTTTCTGGCGATTGGCAATGTCATCATGAATATTTCGCTCATCTAGATTTGCAAAATCAATCTCACGAATCGGTATTTGATTCAGTACCTTTGTACCACGAGCTATATAGCCGCCACGGAAGATTTCGCCATAGAGAGAAGCAAGCCATTCACCTTGAGTTGAACCTAAGATGGCTTGTATGTAATAAATTGAATACTCACTGTCCGCAGGAACACTAACCACACAATACCCAGCGGTACCACCAGATGATACCAAGGTGCCATTATTGTCTATAGCATATTTATCTGCCTGTGACATCACTCCTACGATAATCTTTTCTTCTATTTCACACGCCTCCAAGCTTTGGTGTCTTCCGTAACGATACCACTCGTCTGCAGTGGCTGGCTTGGGTTGAATATCCCGAGATGCTTTGCTCAGCTCAGGTTTTGCTGCCATTAAGAATGCATAGAACAAAGGATAGTGTCTTTGAATAGTTGTAAGTGGAATCAACTGTAGACGACCATTTTGATTTTTCTTATATGGAAAGAATACACGGGCATTGGGCTTGAATGTGCGATAAGAACTCATGGAGTCTTCGCCCTGAATCGTTTTGTAATAGGGGTTTTGTTACTGCTTTTTCCACTTCATAGTCGTTGCCATCAAAAGCCTTAAAAAGTATAGGTCGTCCGTGTTTCAGATTTAGGAATAAAGACATAAACCTTATTTGCGCTTGTTTGGATTCCGTTAAAAATATAGTCATCGCCAACTATTTCTGACAGTGGTTTTGCATGAGTGGTTACCATATTTAGTAATGGAAGATGCTCGTCCGTACACAATACCCAAGTATCTGAATTAATGGTTGTTGATGAACGGTAGCAAAACTTATTAGCTTCGGCATTTTGGACTCTCCATCCCACAAGATTGCTCACTTCTGAATACTTAAAAAATTATCGTGCCGATTCTTTTCCAATACAATAATGCAAGTATAGGTTGACTTGTCTGCAAATACCTGATGAGCACCAAACGAAATCAAAGTTTTGAGATAACTATTGCCGGTTATAAGGTTTCGAAGTTTCTTTGCTGCTCCAACCTTCATGAATTTGCTTGGAACAATATAACCTAAACGTCCATTGGCTTTCAAAAGACACAATGCACGCTCTATGAAAAGAAAGTATTTGTCATACTGTCTGTAGGCACTCGTATACTTATTCCTCTTTTCGTAAAGAGATTTTTTTCCTTCGGAGTAAATTTCTTGATATCTTCGGTTTTCATATATGGAGGATTACCTACTATCAAGTCGAAGATTCTATCGCCAAAGTCAAAGGATTTACTTCGAGAGCATCAGCAGCAGGAACATCAGCAGTACTTAAAAAAGGCTGTTACCAAAGAATATATTATTTGAAAGGTCTGGTAATATTGGATGGAATGAAGACAAAGAGTTTATGTCTTCATCCTCAAGTAATTTAAGTAGCAATCCAAATTTACATGCTTCAACGGCGTTAAAGTCCTTATCAACGCCATAGATACAGTTCACCAACAAATTGCGTTTCATTTCGTATGGCAACTTATAAGTATCAATGCTCGTCTGAAGAAGTTTACTTCTGTCATTTTCAAGATAGTAATCGACTAATGAGTCATAGAGCAACTGATATAACTCCAACAAAAATGCGCCAGAACCACACGCTATATCTGCGCATTTCAGATCGTTGACTTCGTTTGCTGTCTTCCCTTGAATGATTTCAACGGCAGTTTGACGCAAGATTTCACGTACAACAAAATTTGGCGTAGTAACAATATCTCGTTCTGTATTCTCAGGTTTCTTAACAATCTTAAGTACTCCATCTACTACAGCAAGTTTCTCAGCTAGGAATATTTCATAAATGCGGCCAAGAATGTCTGATGAAAGTACCGTAAATGAGTATGGGCTTTCCGGGAAATAGAGTTGGGACGAATTATTGTCCAAAAGGAAGAACTGATATTTCCAATTACCTCCTCTGAAATAAGTTCCTCAAATAGACCTGAATTATACTTGTTATCCGCGTCCCTAAATTTCGCCACGAGTTCTTCGTGGCTATTATGGTCTGCAATTGTAAGCAGACGCTGATAAGTTTCAATATTTCTATCTTCGCAAACACGGAGAAAGAGTATTTTATTAATGTAGCTCTGTACGATATCCCCTAAATAATTTATATCTATATCAGAAACATAAGAAAGGATTTGTTGACCAAGCATCAAACGCCACTGATTGATTTGTTCCAAAAACATTGAGTCTACTGACTGGTGTATTACATTCAGTTCAACGTTATTCCAAACCTCTTCAAAGTGCCCTGTATATACAGATTCTTTTCCTATCAATTCAAGAAGTTCCTCTACAACATTTTCGTAGTCAGTATAATGATATGCTTTGATACGAGCTTTTAGTTAGAGTATCTCCGTCTTCTATTTTATATGAAGTGTCATAGATATATAAGTCCTCAAAGTTTAGACAGTACAGAAATCTTAAGGTTAGCCGTATAACCATAACGTCTAACCTGTTTGGCAGGATTATCATCGGTGCTGATATCTACACATGGTTTCTTTGCTTCTAAAAAAGAACTTACGTTCCCCAAAGAGTCGAAACGTATAATCCGGTTTCTTTGAATGAGTGGCGGCATTGGCTTTAAGTGATTCCTCCAGAAGCACCTCTCGCTCATTTGTTTTCTTGCCTGATATATTACGAATATCCCAACCAAGAGCTTCAAATAAAGGATCAAGAAACTCGTTTCTCACTTGTGTCTCGTTGAAATTTGAAGTTCTGTAGAAATCACGGTTCGACTTGTATTTCTCTACAAGGGCCTGTATAGTTTTCTTTATTTCTAGAATATCCATATTATTTTTCTTTTTGGGAAAATTTTTCCGAATGTTTGGTTGTTGTTGTCAATCCATGCTGTTGTTCCTTGCATTGCTGTGGCTGTACAGAAACTAGCTGCACCTGATGGTGAATGTTTCTTGGTTGTAACATTTACGTCTTGTAACAAGATGAGAAGCTCTCCATCATTCTGATAAGCTTTCTTGTTATTTCGAAATTCATCGCGCATCATACCGACTTCCTTAGGCATGCTTGACAAGTCTTTGGACAAAATCCTGCTGCCTGCTTTCAGGTAGTATTCATCTGTATCTGGATAGTAATGTAATGTAGCATGAACTCCTATATTATTCATATCTAAATGGAACTCATGATAATTTGCAGGCTTTATGGTCTCCTTGGGATTATCGAAAATTTCACAACCATAGAAACGGGTAAGAAACTGGATATCCTCAAAGAAAGCGTTCATCTCATTTTCTTTGTGTGGTGACAAAGTTTCCTTTTCGACCTTCTTGGTATTGTCAATCTCATAGTTGCCCGCTTCATTTGCAGCCTTTAACCCTAAATACTCCAAGTATTTTACTTCACTCTTATAAATCTCATTTGATTTAGAGATAAACACAAGTGCGGTATCCCAGTATTCCTTCTTCTGTTTGTGATCAATTACTCGATGAGTGAAATCATTTGTTTCACCAATATAACCGATGCGTTTTCCAGTATTAGGATGCGTACCGAGAAGTATATAAAACGAGTGCTGTTTTACCCACTTATGTTTGGCGCCTACTTCGGCCACTTTATCTTTGGGTAACACGAAACAAGCACATGAACGCTGGGTACCCATATCTATGATACGTGCACCATTTAATGTATTATCGAGCAGTTCGGTATATACTGTAAGTATTGCCATAATGTTACAAAATTTGTCTGTAAGATTGCAATGAGGTTCTCTAAAATTATGCCATTCCTCGAAAAGCAAATCCTATTGTTTTTTCCTATGTCGGGTAATTCCTCGAAGCGAACAAGGGAGTCAAGAGTGGTATCAAGTATCTTGGATATTTGCATTAACATCTCCAATGTTGGTTGTGCTGCATTAGTACACCATTTACTTACAGTGGCAGGATCCTTGCCAACCTGTTCTGCAAGCCATTTATTTGTTTTGCCTTTCTCTACTAAGGCAACCTTGATACGATTGATTTTTCGTTCCATACTATAGCCTTTTTGAATGCATTGTTTGCAAAATTACAGTTTTTTTCTTGAAATCTTGCCAAATATGGATATTTTTCAAACAATCAGTCTATCTTATGGCGTTTTTTTTTCCAACTTTAGGTCGCGCACTTTTTGATTTTAAGGTATTAAGTGTCAGAGTTAGCTCATTGTGAGTGTCAGAGTCGGTATAAAAAGTGTCAGAATTTGGATTAAAGTATCTAAGCCGGTATCTAAGTCGACATGTGAATGACTAAGTTTCGTGTCAGAGTTGGAAATCAGTCTGTGTCAGAGTCTCCTTATAATCCGTATTTAGAATCACAATCCATTCATCATAAAAAGAAATTATCTGCGGCAACATTGCATTTTGTCCCCCAAAGCCATCGCTCAGATGTGTTTTGTCTGTCAAATGACTAAAATCAGCTATCATAGAGATTTGCTGATATTCTATCTGCAAAACCGTGAAACTCAAACCATTTGTTTTCGCATTGTTTTCGCAAAACGGAAATCAGCGACTTACGAACAAACGTAAGTCGCTGATTTTTTTATTAGTGGACCAGCCTGGGCTTGAACCAGGGACCTCCAGATTATGAGTCTGTTGCCAAGCACGACAAATCCTGCGGATTTATCGTGTGTAACCAACTGAGCTACAAGACCTTCTAAGCGTTCGTAAACCTGTTAATGAACTCTTATAAGAACGTATCGGTAAACCAGCGGTAAACATTCGTTCTCATTGCAAAGTTAGTCAATATTGCGCTGTTATGCAATAATTATATCTTATAATTGGAGTTGCTCCAATCACTTTTTTACCTACGTGGAAGTATTATAGTTTTTATAAAATCTCGTGCTTGGCAGAATCAGATTATTCATCATGCTGTATAAATCCGATTTTTCTGCGTGGCTTTTCTTCCAATTTCTTCTTAGCTTGCAGTTCTGCTAATGTCTGATTAATGAGTTCCAACTGCATTCGTGTATCATCATTAATGTCGTTGTAATCAGCGAACACTTCTTCGATGTAGTCTTTCAACTCTTTTACTTCGTTCTGCAACTCTGTTAGTTTGTCCGTCTTAGGTAATGCCACCATTTGGCGAACTGCAACAAAAGCACGCATGATGCCCATATTAATCTGAATTGCTGTTTTGGAGTTCAGCACACTACTTAGCATGGCTACCCCTAATTCAGTGAACGCATACGGATTACGTCTAACTCCCATCTTGATAGAATTGGAAGTCACAAATTGTGACCTCCAATTTTGTGTTTCCTCACTTGTCAGTTGAAACATAAAATCTTCGGGGGAAACGGTCTATATTGCGTTTTACGGCTTGATTCAACGCTTTCGTTTGAACTCCATACATTTCTGCTAAATCACGGTCAAGCATTACTTTCTGACCTCTGATTTCATATATTTTGCTTTGAATTATTTGTAATTGTTCCATTGATTAAATCTTTTATGTTGCAAAGATAACCAACTCTATATAATGTAAATAGAATGTATAGACAATATTTTAGAATATGGCATAAAAGTATTTCTGTATGATTAAAGCTCTTATTCTATTTTGGTTCGTTTTTGATTTTGGCTATTGCGTAATTTTGAATACAGTTGTATAACACATAGTTTTGTAGTTAATAAGATGTTTGTTTAGAACTGAAAAAGCCAACTTATCCGTAATTGGGTAGGTTGGCTTTTTTCTTAATTATTCTGCTCTTACATAAGTATCTAAAGTGTACCAGTTTTCATTTCCATCATCACCGACACATTCCAATACTAATTTTGTTTTATCTAAAGATTTTATCTTGGCAGTATCCCAGCAGTCCATTATATGAGGGGTAACGGTCAATGTTGTTCCTGATAGTGTAGGATAGTATGTAAAAGGGGCATTCTCCCATGAGCTTGAGCCATCTTGAAAATAATACTCTTTGAAAGTATATTTTCCATTTGAATTTTTAGTAATTTCTAATTTGGTTTCTTGCAAATCTGGATAACTTTCATCCCAAGTGTTTTTGTCGTTACTATTTTCAATGTAACCTTTTGAACTTTGCAATAGCCAAGTACCTTCAATACTGTAAGTTTCTCCTTGTTCTTCATCATCATCACTACTGCAAGAAGCAAAATTTACACTGATAAGAATTGCCATGATAGCTATTCCAATTAATCTGAATGCTTTCATTGTTGTTTTATTTTTAATATGAATCTATTTAATGTATTTATTCCCACTTAAAAGAATAAATTGTAATATCAGTTTCGGTACGAGTTTCTGTTACATTTCTTTCATCATCAGTAATAACACCGTCACCATTTTTATCTGTAAATGATTGTTTAGTAGTGTTCACGTATGTATATGTTACAGTGCAGCTTTCCACATATCCATCTTTATCTAATTTATATTCAAATTTAACTGTATCTTCATAAGTATATTCAGACTTACAAGTTTCCTTGAAATATTCATCATAATATTCATATATTTCAGTATCCTTACTAAATATCTGTTCGGGCAGTTGATTAGTGCGCATACCTACGAGTTCGGGATGTGAAGAAAATATAATCATCATCTAAAGCATCCCAGCCTTCATCTTCCATATTTGGGAACCATCCCTTACAAGTCTTGCCGTTGTAAGTGTATTCATAAACATGATTTTTCACTATTATTCTCTTTGTATATATGTTTTGTCATTTTCCCATTATCCCAAGTATAAGTATAGCTGCAATCGTCACCACTATGTCTTTCATCCGTTTCATCTACTTTAATTAATTGGTTGGATGAGTTATAGGTAAATGTCTTTTGAAGCTCCTTCGTTGTTCTGTTGTTTTCTCACTAAATTATCAGAAAGTGTGTATGTTCTTCTTGCATCTCCACGTTTTGTTGCAATAATGGTATTATTGCCCCACTAAGTGAAAATTGATAATATTGTTGTCTGAATGTCCATCCTCGTTATCAACAATGGATGTTAGCCTACTTTGATTGTCGTACGAGAATGTATATATACTGATATACCCATCATCAGATGTTTCTTTAATCTCCATTAGTTTCTTTTTGGTTGGTGATAATACCATCATCATTTTTGATTGGGTCATCGTCATCACTGCAAGAAGCAAAATTCACACACATTACTACGGCTAATAAAGCCATTCCAATTAATCTAAACGTTTTCATCTCTATTTTCTATTTGTGCTTTTCAGTACCCTCAAAAAGCAGTTATATTAAATAGAAAAGGTGTGGGTACATATTTGCTTTATCCTACATTCTGGTCTTCGCATTACCAATAGCATGGATAAAACAATAGCAACCCACACCAGTTTTGACAATATCTAAGAGCCTTATGGATATAAGGTAGGTATATATCAAATGGTGTGGTGCTATTGCTATCATCTTCACAGTCTTTCAAAGTTGCGAGATTTGATTTCAGAAGATAATTTCAATAACACCTTTCGTTAAATATGTCCTTTCAGTGCCTTAACGCATTAAGACTACCGAAATTGCTGCAAAGTTAGCGAAAGGTTTTGAATAGCTAAAGATAAAACGCTGATAAATGCAGTTCCAAGTGTTTCAAAACATATCTGTAGTAAGTAATTAGGTAGTATCAGCTTCTTTTCTTTGTAATTGCATAAGCAGGTACTTTTTTTGAACGGAGACTATAAGAAGATTTTTTCCCGAAAAAAGTACCCGTAGTTTCTACAGATTGAAAAATGAATCTCTATTATATATAAGGTATATAGGTTTACAGTCTAACTAAGTGATGAATGAAAGAAGTATCTAATCTTCATAGTAGGCACAAAAAAAGTCCGCAGATATTGCGAACTCTTTAAAAATCTGTTTACTACTTTACCTTTTTAATGGCTTGTATCAATTCATCAAGGTCTTCATTCTTAAAATATTTATCTCCTTTTATGGTTTGTGCCCTATAAATATCACAGTCATCTGTGGTTAGAACTGGATATAGGACATCTTCATATTTCAATTTGAGGACTGTAACCCCGAAAATCTTTGAGATAAACAACTCTGCCATTTCTCCCGTAAGACTGTTTTCTTTGCCTTTACCTGGGAACTCACCGTATAATAATACGTTACCTAAAGAGAATGTATCTTCCATATCTATTGCGTTTTTAGTTAATTAGCCCACAAAATTAATGATTCATTTGCAATTATAGCGGTATCTGTGAGGATAAATTTGCTCAAAATCGCACATGCTATAAGCTACAAGCCGTATTATGCCTTTTTTAAAAGATAATTTTCTTACGCTTGCACCAGTGCGAAATTAGCTACGTTACCGCAATCTGTTTGGCTTGGAAGTATGTCCTATCATATTTATATATAACCATTATTTACAGTTTCTCTTACATTGCAGTTTTTGAAAGTTACTGTATATTAGAGGAACGGGACAAAAGTTCTTTATTTCTGAGAATGGCATGATAATAACAGAAATTTCAAACTTTGTCCCTTTCTAAGCAATTAGTTAGAAGCTCAAACAGTCATAAGTATTTAATAGTTCTTCTTGTCTAAGTCCCAAGTATCTTTTTAGTTACGGTTACACTTGAATGATTAAATAATTCCATCAGTTTAACTAAAGCCAGTTCAGCATTTTCAGAGGATTCAAACACTTTCCTGCCAAAAGTCTTTCTAAGGGAATGGGTAGAGAAATGGTCTATCTTTAAATTGTACTTGCTTTTCAGCTCTTTAAGTACAATGTTTATCCACTGGATAGAATAGACCTTGTTCTTACCTTTCCCCGATAAAAAAACAGAACTCATTCAAGTTCTGAATATCCAAAGCAGTATAACAGTCATTAATGTGCTTCTGAAACTCCTTATTAATTCTCACTTCCCTACGTTTGCTGGTTTTCTTTTCGGTAATGGTAAACTTTGCATCCTTATTCAGAAGCATTTCCCAAGTAAGTTGCAATAGGTCAGAAATGCGTAAACCCAAGAATATGCCACACCCAACAAGCAGGCTTATTCTATAATTCTTATCCCTATATAACTTTCTTACCAAGTTTGTGGCACTGTCCCATTGTAGGCAGTCACTTGTTGTATAACTGTTCTTCAAACTCATATTGTTTCAATTTTGTAGGTTTAACTATGAAAGTGAAAGTAGATTCGGGAATCATTTTGTAATAGTCTGATTCTCAAATTACTTTCACTTCTATTGAAAAAAGTGTAACTATGATTGTATATAAATAAAGATGGATAAAATCAGTATCAGCAAAAAGGATTTATAATACCAATTATTATCAGTAGGAGAACTACCAATGTTCCCCATAGTATCAATTTTCCATCATCTTCCATTTTGTAGTATTTTTTAAGTGAATAAAAAGAAAGGACACCTAAATAAATAGATGTCCTCTCATTAATTAGTCAATAAACCATTTGTAATGCTCATCCCCATGTAGGGCTGCATTGATTCCAACAGCCATTTCAGTGGCATTCAAAGAG
>VOFJ01001866.1_pt1 | contig 16005 bp, 30 predicted proteins | sample 5384081 | NCBI WGS metagenome assembly VOFJ01 (sample SAMN12384729, study PRJNA508395) | human gut metagenome | isolation source: healthy gut I | host: Homo sapiens
TTATCATATCTTTCAAATCTTGTCAAGCACTTTTTCAAAAAGTTTTTCAGATTTTCAAGATCCTGTCTAAAGTTGTTTGTTTCTGTCGTTCTGTTCAAACGACTTGATTACTTTATCATAAGTTCAGTCATTTGTCAACAGTTAATTTAAATTTTCTGAAAACTATTTTTATTTTTCAGTATTTCAGAAGAAGCAATTCCTTGCGACAGCTTGTTTACTATACCACTATCGTAAGGAATCGTCAAGCACTTTTTTTACAAAAAAATCCATATTTTTTGTACAGGTTATCATTGCTTACTTTTTTTTCAAGTATTATTTCTCTATCTATTTTCACAAACGTAAACATAAAACCTATTTGCTCATAATATACCGGATGGCCTCCTGAATCTGTCTCACATAGACCAGATTAACCCCATCTGCTTTTTCCACTGAATTTCTGCATACCTCAGGCAGGATCACGGTGTCAAATCCCAGCTTTTTCGCCTCCTGCACTCTCTGCCCTGCCATACTTACAGCACGTACTTCTCCACTAAGTCCAATTTCACCAAAAGCCATCAATTTATCTGGAATTACAATATCTTTCATGCTGGATGCAATTGCCAGACAGATTCAAGATCAATAGCCGGTTCTGTCATCTTCATCCCTCCGGCAATATTTACATAGGCGTCAGAAGAAGCAAGATGAAGCCCAACTTTCTTCTCCAATACAGCCATGAGAAGATTGACCCTGTTAAAATCCGTTACCCACAGCAGTCCTTCTTGGAATACCAAAATTACTCTCACAAACCAATGCCTGAATTTCCACAAGGATCGGGCGTGTCCCCTCCATAGAACATGCCACAACACACCCCTGACGCGTTCTCAGGGCGTCCCTCTAAAAGATATTCCGAAGGGTTGGAAACCTCTTCAAGACCAGTTCCCTGCATTTCAAAAACGCCAATTTCATTGGTAGAACCAAATCGATTCTTCACCGCACGCAGGATCCGATAGGAAGCATGTCTGTCTCCTTCAAAATAAAGCACTGTATCCACCATATGTTCCAGCACTCTCGGACCTGCCACATTTCCCTCCTTGGTCACATGACCCACGATAAAAATGGACACTCCCATACCCTTAGCGATCTGCATCAGTACATTGGTAGATTCCCTCACCTGAGAAACACTCCCCGGTGCAGAACCATTTCTTCGTCAAACATAGTCTGAATGGAGTCCACAACAGCTACATCTGGTTTCTTTCGTTCCATTACTTCTCGTACAGTATCCAGATTGGTCTCACATAAAAGCTGAAGGTTTTCGTTGAAAAGTACCGATACGGTTAGCACGAAGTTTGATCTGACGCAAAGACTCCTCACCGGAAATATAGAGGACAGAATTTCCATTCTCAGCCAGATTCCGGCACACCTGTAAAAGAAGGGTGGATTTTCCAATACCCGGATCTCCTCCCACAAGAACCAAAGACCCGGGGACAATGCCGCCCCCGAGTACTCTGTCAAGTTCTCCTATTTTTCGTTGTCTGACGTTCATCCTCTTTCAGACTGATCTCCTTCAGAATCACCGGTTCAGACTGCTGCCTGGATACGGACTTACCGCCTCCTGATGCCTTTTTTTTCCCTGTGGATACAGGTTCTTCCCAAAGAATTCCATAGCCTTACAGCCAGGGCACTGTCCCATCCATTTCGAGGATTCGTAACCGCACTCCTGGCAAAAATATACCATTTTTTTATTTTTTAGCATTTTTCAATTTTTACATCAACAGCTGAGCCATTTCCAAGTTCTACGCTGAAAGAAAGCTTTCCGCCAAGGTTGGTCTCCATTTTGCCTGTGCTTGCTCCGTCAAGATATACTTCATACTCAGCTTCTGCTTCCAGTTCCACTGTGATCTGTGCATCCTCCGGACCTTCTACACGAAAGCTCATCTGGCTTCCATCCTGTGCAAGATCAAACACAGCGGTACCTGGCACGGATTCATATACGAACATTCCATTACGTTCCAGCTTGGTAATCTCCCTTAAATGTCTTTACTTTATACATATCTCCCTGATGCTGATAATCAGAAACCTTTGATTTTTGATTTTTCTCATAATCTCCAAAGCTGATGGTACCATTTTTCCTCTGTACGGATCAGTTCCTTTACTACTGCCATGATGCTTGTCCTCCCTAAGACTCTTTCGTTATGTTCTCCAGCGGATTTCTCCTCGCCAGATCCTTTTCACCGGTTCCCCGATGTTGTACATATTATATAATAAAACTTTTTTTTTTTGCCAGTACCTTACATAAAATTTATAGTAATTTTAGAAGATTACTGGTTACTTTTTCAAACCAGATCTTACTTCACAATAAAACGAATTTCTTTATTTCTATACTGTACCTGCACGATGTCTCCCCGCTTTGATCTTGCCCTCCAGGAGCTCATTTGCCAGCCGGTCTTCTATCTTGGACTGAATGGCCCGGCGAAGAGGTCTTGCACCGTATTTAGCATCAAATCCGGCTTCTGCAATATAATCTATCTGCAGAATTCGTCACATTCAGATGAATATCCATCTGTTCCTCACAACGTTTTTCCAGTGATTTTCAGAAGCAGGGAGTACAATTTTACGGATTTCCTCTTTATTCAGGGTGTGGAATACCATAATCTCGTCAATTCGATTCAGGAATTCCGGTTTGAAAAGACGACGCACTTCTTCCATAACGCCGGATTTCATTTTTTTCATAATCCTTTTTCTCATCTTTCTGGGAAATAAACCCAAGCTGCTTCGGTTCTACGATTGCCTGGGCGCCCGCATTGAAGTCATGATAATGATCGTCTGTTTAAAATCCACTTTTCTTCCGTGGGCATCTGTAATATGGCCGTCATCCAGCACCTGAAGCAAAATGTTAAACACATCCGGATGTGCTTTCTCGATTTCATCAAAAAAAGAATGACACTGTATGGATTTCTGCGCACTTTTTCGCTGAGCTGTCCACCTTCTTCATAGCCTACATATCCGGGCGGCGATCCGATCAGTTTTAGAAACACTATGTTTTTCCATATATTCGGACATATCTACACGGATCATAGCCTGTTCACTGCCAAACACAGCCTGAGCCAACGCCTTGGAAAGTTCTGTTTTCCCAACGCCTGTAGGTCCCAGAAACAGGAAAGAACCGATTGGACGGTTCGGATCCTTCAATCCCTACACGGCCACGTTTTACAGCCTGAGAAACAGCATGCACTGCTTCCTCCTGACCAATCACACGTTTATGAAGTTCTTTTCCAATTGAGCAAGACGTCTGGTTTCTCTCCTTCCGTCAGTCTTTGTACCGGAATTTTGGTCCAGTCGGATACAATGGAAGCTACAGCTTTTTCGTCCACTTTTCCGGATTTTCTCTGATTCTTCTTTTTCTTCTTCTTTTACTTGAAGCTGCTCAAGTCTGGCTTCTGCTTCCTTCTGTTTCTCCTGACATTCTTTGGCAAGACTTAAATAACCAGTTTTGATGGCACGCTCTTTTTCTCCTGAAGGATTTCTGAATCTCACGGCTTAAATCCTCAATCTCGGAAGAAGCCTGATATCCGGAAAGCTGTACCTTAGATGCGGCTTCATCAATCAGGTCGATTGCTTTATCCGGAAGGAATCTGTCGTTAATATAACGTACTGACATTTTAACTGCTGCTTCCAAGGCTTCATCTAATATTTCAACTTTATGATGTCTTTCATAGTATGGGCGAAGTCCTTTCAGGATCTCGTAAGCCTCCTCTTCAGAAGGCTCTTCCACGGTGACCGGCTGGAAAGCGTCGCTCCAGAGCGGCATCCTTCTCTATATATTTGCGGTACTCTTCCAGAGTGGTCGCATCTATGATCTGCAATTCTCCACGGGAAAGAGATGGCTTCAGAATATTGGAAGCGTCAAGGGCGCCTTCCGCTTCGCCAGCTCAATAATTGTATGAAGCTCGTCAATGAACAGAAGAATCCCCTGATTCTCACGTACTTCATCCACGACCTTACGGATACGTTCCTCAAATTCACCTCTGTACTTGCTTCCAGCCACCATTCCAGACAGATCCAGCACTACCAGACGCTTGTCTTTAATCGTCTCCGGAACACTACCTGCAAGAATCCTCTGGGCAAGCCCCTCTGCAATAGCAGTCTTGCCTACCCCGGGTTCGCCTACCAGACATGGATTGTTCTTGGTTCTGCGGCTTAAGATCTGAATCAGTCTGCTGATTTCCTTTTCTCTTCCACAACAGGATCCAGTTTGCCCTCTGCTGCCATCTGGGTCAGATCACGGCTGTACTGGTCAAGTGCCGGTGTCGGGCTGCCTCCGGGATTTTGCATGGCCTTGGCAGCCTGGAACTCTTCCTGAATAGACTCATTGTCATAGCCCATGGCTCCAAGGACTGCTGCATCAAGCTTCTGGATATTCACTCCCATCGTATATAAAAAGCCTGGTTCCAACACAGTCCGTCTCGCGGAGCATGGCAAGGAGCAAATGCTCCGTTCCGGCCTTCTCACAGCCAGAATTCTGTGCCTCTGCCACAGCACTTTCCAGAACCTTCTCTGTTCTCGGACTGTATACCGGCTTCATTTCAATCTCAGTTACATTTCCCACTTCTGCCGGAGTCACCAGCTTGTCGATCAGTTCCACCAGCTTCTTGCCATCTACCTGAAATTCCTCCAGGACTCTTCCGGCAGCGCCTTCTGTCTCACTTAAAAGTCCCAGCAAAAGATGTTCTGTACCAATATAGCCCAGTTCAAAGTCAATGGCTGCTGCCTTTGCCAGTGTCAGGGCTGTCTGAGCCTGTTTCGTAAATTTATTTCGCATTGATCAATTGTTCCTCCTTACGCTAGTGTACAAACAAGTTGATTTCTCGAACAATCTCGCTTTTATTTCTCATATTCATCCAAAATCTCATCTATAAGACTATGCACTTCTTCCCTGGTCACATTATTGCAGCAGCCTCTTGCCAGCGCAACACGCAAATTCTGCTTCAGTTCCTCCATAGCCCTTAATTTATCCACATCCAGGCAGATTACCGCGCCTTTTCTTCTGTCAATGGAGACAAATCCTTCCTGGCGTAACAAGGAATAGGCCTTGTTTACTGTATGCATATTAATTCCAATGCTATCCGCAAGCTGTCTGACAGATGGAAGGGGATCTCCTTCCTGCAGCCGGGATGTGGCAATTCCCATAATGATCTGATTCATCAGCTGGGTATAAAGTGCCTCGTCACTCTGGAAATCTATCTCTATTACCATTTTATCCCTCCCTCAAAAAAAATAGTGAATATTACAAAAACAAAGGGACCGGAGTCATACTGCCCCGGTCTCTTCCTGTCTTTCGTAATAAACACTTTGTCTAAATATAAGCCATCTGCAAAGCTGGCAGCGCTCCCTATTCCTACTGAACCGGTGTCTCAGCTGCCGGTGCTTCTTCTGCCTTTACTTCACCCCTTTGATGCCTTAGTCTCCTGAGCTGCTGCCTCAGCAGGCGCATTCTCAGCCGGTGCTGCAGCTGGAGGGATCTCAACACCCAGAATCTTTCCAAGCTGTACTCTGTCAAGGATCAGATTGAATCCCATCGGGTTGATCACAAATGCCTTCTTTGCCTGGTTAATGATAAGACCTGGCAGTTTGGCAAATGGAACCTTGGCTGCCCGAAGCTTCTTGCCTCTTGCAAATTTATCAAATTCCATAACATCTGTAAAAAGCCGGCTGAAGAATATCACCCTGTTTGTTCTTAAGATATGGAATGTTAACCTTGGTCGGGTCTTCCGGATCAGTAGCCATAGCTACCAGGAATTCGGATTTCTTAAGATTCACGATCAGCTCCTCTTCCATTTCACGAAGGTTCACAGTGCGCTCCCTCTTTCTTAATCGGGCGACGGAGCTCCTGCATAAAATAGATACCGGAAAGCTGAAGAGTGGAATTAAAAAGCGGCTGCTTCTTCGGTTCAAGTTGGCTGAAATCTGCCTGTCTGGCAATTCTGGTAAGCTCAACCTCAATCTGATTCTCTCCATCAACCCATACTACACTGTTTACACCGATTGCATAAAGTGTGCCGTAGAATCTTGGGTAGTCTTTCTTCTCATATTTCATTCCCATAAGAAGAATCTTATCCTCTAATTTCTTCTTGCCAAATGCTTTAATCTCTTCTTCTGTGGCAAATACCCACACTGATCATTAAAGCTCTCCCTGATCGCAAATTACATATGGAAGCTTCGTAGCCTGTGAATATGCTACAAAGATTTCGTCTCTTGTCTGTAATTCCTTAATTGCTTCCTGTTCAGTGATTCCCATGTCATTATCCTCTCAGTCCTGGTTTCCTGCTGTCGTATACGAAAATTCTATGAACCTTGTCCTGTCTGGCAGATTTCAAAACATATCGACAAAAACCTAATATAGGTTTTTATTTTATAACAAAATTGCAAAAAAGTAAAAGTCTAACCGTCAGTGTTTTTATGCAATTTTACCGCGTTCCTGGCATCCACTGATCCGACAAGCTTCTCTTATTTTGTCATAAATTCTACGATCTTATCAAGCTGTGCCAGCTGGTCTTCTTTCAGGGCAGACTTTACCGTTACCGTCTCTTCATAGATTTCCATATCTTTCATACCAGAAAGGATCTCCTTCATCTGCTTACCTGCAGTAGAAGCCCAGGTACCGTTTTCCAGAACTGCCACTTTTTCTCTTCTGCAGATTGTGGGCAGCAAGTTCATGAAGCAGGGTTTCCATCTTCGGGAAAAGTCCTGCATTATAAGTCGGGCAGGCAAATACGATTCTGTCACAGCGGAATGCTTCCGCTACCAGATAGGAAGGATCTGTTACAGAAACATCATAAACCTTCACATTCTTCTCCCCTGCATCTGCCAGTCTGCCTGCCAGAACATCAGCTGCATTCTCCGTATTTCCATAAATGGAGGCATACATAACCACAACATTATGGTCTTCGAGGGGTATAAGTGCTCCATTTCTGATATTTGTCAATAAACCATCCAAGATCCTCTCTCCAGATAGGACCATGAAGTTGGGCAGATCATGGCGATATCAAGTGTAAGGGCCTTTTTCAGGGCACTCTGAACCGGTCCGCCGTATTTTCCAACAATATTTACCAGATATCTTCTGGCGTCATCCAGCCACTCTTCTTTTAAAGTTTACTTCATCTGCAAACACATTTCCATTCAGCGCCCCAAAAAGTACCAAAAAGCATCTGCGCTGAAAAGCACTTTGTCATATGCATCGTATGTAACCATTGCCTCCGGCCAGTGAACCATGGGGATCATGGCAAACGCAAGGGTATGTTTACCTGTACTGATGGTATCTCCCTCTTTGATCACAACTGCATGGGCGTCCACGTCAAAGGTAAAGAACTGTTTCATCATGTTAAAGGTCTTGGCATTTCCACAACCTTCACTTCCGGGAATCTTCTTACCACCTCTTCCACAATTGCACAATGATCTGGTTCCATATGGTTTACGATCATATAATCCAAAGGTCTGTTTCCAAGAACATGCTCCAGATTTTCAAAAAACTGTCCGCTTACAGACTTGTCAACTGTATCCAGAAGCACGGTCTGCTCATCCAGGATCACATAAGAGTTGTAGGAAACTCCTCTTGGAATCGGGTAAATATTTTCAAAAAGGGCAAGTCTTCTGTCACTTGCACCGATCCAGTATAAATCTTCGTTTACTTTCTTCACATTGTACATAATGGTTCCTCCTAATGCTTTTGCTAAACAAATTCTGCAATACAGAATTCTCTGACTTTTGTATTTTCATCCTGTCGGGACTTCTATAACCAAAAACAGACAGGAAACACTCTTGTCTCCTGCCTATTTTATACCACTTAATTATGCTTCGTCAATTGCTTTTCCAATATCATGGCGCATATATTTATTTGCGAAAGTGATCCACTCTGTTGCCGCATAGGCATTTTTCTGGCCTCTTTCAGATTGCTGCCTGTGGCTGTGATTCCTACAACACGCCCACCATTTGTAACGATCTGTCCATCCTTAAACTTGGTTCCGGCATGGAAACAGTAATATCCCTCTTTATCCTTGAAATTCTCAAATCCATACATCGGGATTTCTTTCTCATATTTCACCGGATATCCGTCACTTGCGAGAACTACACAAACAGCGGCATTGTCCTCAAACTGAAGATCGATCTGATCCAGAGTTCCATCAATGCAGGCTTCCATAACTTCTACAATGTCGTTCTTCATACGCGGAAGAACAACCTGTGCTTCCGGATCTCCGAAACGGGCATTGTATTCCAGTACCTTCGGACCATCTGCTGTCAGCATCAGACCAAAGAAAAAATGATTCCTTTAAATTCTCTTCCTTCAGCGGCCATTGCATCCACAGTTGGCTGATATACATATTTTTTACAGAACTCATCCACTTCTCTTTTGTGTAGAAAGGACTGGGGAGAAAAGGTTCCCATTCCGCCTGTATTTAAGCCCTGGTCACCGTCCTTTGCACGCTTATGATCCTGTGCGGAGGTCATGGTTTTGATTGTTTTTTCCATCTACAAAAGAAAGAACGGAAACTTCACGACCAGTCATAAATTCCTCAATAACCATAGGTATTTCCGGCGCTTCCAAACTTCTTATCTTCCATGATCTCTTTCACACCAGCCTTCTGCTTCCTGAAGATTCTGACAGATCAGAACACCTTTTCCAAGAGCAAGTCCGTCTGCTTTGAGGACGATAGGGAATTTTGCTTCGGTGCGAAGATAAACCAGTGCCTTTTCGGGTCATCAAAATTCTCGTACGCTGCCGTAGGAATGTTGTATTTCTTCATCAGATCCTTGGAAAATGCTTTGGAGCCTTCCAGGATCGCTGCATTTTTACGAGGTCCGAATACCCGTAAACCTGCGGGATTCAAACTCGTCTACTATACACCGCCAACCAGAGGATCATCCATTCCAATAATAGTAAGGTCTATCTGATTTTCTTTTGCAAAATCAGCAAGTTTTTCAAATTCCATAGCACCAATGTTCACGCACTCTGCGTACTATGCAATTCCCGCCTTGCCTGGTGCACAATAAATTTTATCTACCTTAGGACATTTCGCAACACTCCATGCGATTGCATGCTCTCTTCCGCCGCTTCCTACGATCAGTACTTTCATAATCTCCTCCTTAATCGCTGATAGTCACAATATGATCTTCTACCGAAATCTTTCCATTGGCAATAAGATTAATTGCTTTCGGAAGGATCTTCCACTCTGCCTTTTCCATTACACTTCTCTGAAGAGACTGGGGGGTATCATCCGGCTCGATTTTTACTGCTTTCTGCAAAATAATAGGGCCGGTATCTGTACCTGTATCCACGAAATGAACAGTAGCACCTGTTACCTTCACTCCTTTTTTAAGGCAGCTTCATGAACATGAAGTCCATAAGTATCCGGTTCCACCGCAAAAAGGATGGGATCAGGGGATGGATGGATGTTGATAATCTTATTTGGAAATGCCTCCACGATCATAGGTGGAATTGCAACAAGATAGCCAGCAAGAACAATCAAGTTCTGCACCGCTTTCCTGCAATTTCTTTAACAGTGCCTTATGAAATTCTTCACGTTTTTCAAATTCTTTTAGGGGAAATACAGACAGCCTCTATACCATGGTTCTTCGCTCTTTCCAGTGCGTAAGCATTTGGATTATTGCTGATCACAAGAGAAACTTCCGCGTTGGTGATCTGCCGGAATCAATGGCATCCAGAATTGCCTGGAGATTGGTACCGCCTCCTGATACCAGGACTGCCAGCTTTAGCATAAGGTCACTCCCTTTTCTCCTGCTTCAATACGTCCGACTACGTACGGTGTCTCACCTGCTGCCTTGATTGCTTCCATAGTCTTATCTACATCAGCCGGATCAACTGCCAGAACCATACCAAGTCCCATGTTGTAGGTGTTGTACATCATCTTTCTTCAATGTCTCCAGTCTTTTGCAAGAAGCTTAAAGATCGGAGGCACCGGATAACTGTCTTTCTCAATCACGGCTCTTGTGCCCTCTTTCAGCATACGAGGTACATTCTCATAGAAACCGCCGCCTGTGATATGGCTGCATGCTTGGATCAGTAACCCCTGCATCTTTAATGCTCTTAAGAGCTTTTACATAAATCTTGGTTGGTGCGAAGGGCCTCACCAAGGGTAGTTCCAAGTTCATCATAATATGTGTCCAGAGACTCTTTTTGTCATCTCAAACACTTTGCGGACAAGAGAAAAACCATTGCTGTGTACGCCTGAGGATGCCATTCCGATCAGAACATCTCCGGTATTTAAATTCTCTCCTGTAATCAGGTCTTTTTTATCAACAACGCCAACTGCAAATCCAGCCAGGTCATACTCGTCTACCGGATAAAATCCTGGCATCTCAGCAGTTTCGCCGCCGATGAGGGCTGCGCTTGACTGGCTGCAGCCTTCTGCAACACCTTTTACGATCTCAGCAATCTTCTCTGGATAGTTCTTTCCACAGGCAATGTAGTCCAGGAAAGAAAAGAGGTTCTCCGCCTGCACATGCAATATCGTTTACGCACATTGCCACACAGTCGATTCCAACAGTGTCATGTTTATCCATAATAAATGCCAGTTTCAGCTTGGTTCCAACTCCGTCAGTTCCGGAAACCAGTGTAGGCTCTTCCATATCCTTGAAGCTGTTCATGGAAAAAGCACCTGAGAATCCGCCGATTCCTCCAAGTACCTCTGGTCTCATAGTCTTTGCAATATGCTGTTTCATTAATTCTACTGATTTGTATCCTGCCTCAATATCAACGCCCGCGTTCTTGTAATCCATGCCTTTTTCCTCCCAGAATTTTATGGTTTCTATTATGGTGTTTATTATGGTTTTCATAAAAAGATCCTGCCTCGCAGGATTCTTCACCTGCATCAGCAGAAAGGGTTATTCTGTCCCTGCTGTATAACTCTATTTTGTATAAGCCTTATGTCCCACTTCCTGTAATTTCGCATCCTTGGCTTCGACCTGCTCCTTCAGCTCCCTGGCTGTAGGCTTTCAGACGTGCAAGAAGCTCCGGATCGGATGTTGCAAGAATCTTCGCTGCAAGAAGACCGGCATTTGCCCCTCCGTTTATTGCAACAGTTGCTACCGGAATACCAGATGGCATCTGTACGATGGAATACAGGGAATCTCTTCCCCAAGTGATGTAGTGTGCATAGGAATTCCGATAACAGGCATCGGGAAAATCGCTGCGCACATTCCTGGTAAATGTGCTGCCATACCGGCACCTGCAATGATAACCTTAAATCCTTTTTCCTCAGCTGTCTTTTGCATAATCAAAGAACACGTCCGGCTCTCTGTGTGCGGAGATGATACGCATTTCGTAATCAATCCCAAGTTTCTCCAGAATGTCTGCTGCCTTGCTCATTACCGGCATATCTGAATCACTGCCCATTACAATTCCTACTTTTGGCATAATATTCTCCCTTTTTTAGTTATATTTAGAACTACTATTCGCGTAAATTCTACTAAGAATAACATTTTCTGTCAATACGATTGGGGCAAACCACCATTCCATAAATTCTAAAGAAAAATTTTGTAGGGCTAATTAATTTTGCTGTTAGATTTTAAACTTTCCTTTATTCCTCAAAAGGTTTATTCAGTTCTTCTGTTCCGGCCAGCACAAATCTGCCATCCTCAATAATCGAGATTTTCTCCCCATTCTTTTCCAAGAGCACAGATGCTTCCCAGTTCCTCATACGGAATTGTGATATCTGTATGGCAGCCAAAGTACGCCTTGCTTATATCTTCTTTTCTCAGAATGGAGATTTCATTATCTCTTGCAATGATCTCTTTTCCATCCGGATTGTACATGGCAGTATCCTCAGACCAGCTGTAACAGGTATCGCCCACTGCAAAATGAGGTCCCATTTTTTCTGCGATCAGAATAGGCAGCTTATCTGCAATATTGTATTTCTTCGCAGCTACATAAGCCGTAGTATTCGTTCCGATTGCAAATTCACCCATTGGAAGTGTTGGATGATGGAACAGGATATTATCTTCAATATATTTTTTTTATTCTCTTCTTCATTTTCAAAATTCCCGCAGGAATAGGATACAATTTTTCCATCTTTAAATTCAAGCTTCAGATCACGGAACTGAAGACCTTCCAGATATACCTGGCTTACGTGAAGAAGACCGTCTGTTCCGAAAAGGACCGGGGAAGTAAACACTTCGCCAACGGGAATATTTACATCCGCTACACAGTTCTCGAAATTGACTGCTTCGCCGGGTCTGTAAGAGTGTGCAGATGTATCCCTGAGATCTGTTTCATTCGCTCCTTTTCCCTTTACAGATACCCATTCTGCGGTATCCAGAGTATCGATAAGAGTCTGCTGGATTTTCTGGTAAAGCTGGTAATCCAAGGGTGTTGATTTTTCACAATCTGGCGGAAAATCTCCTCATAATCACCGCCGATTTCAGGAACCGGATATGCAATAATGGTAAAGCTTCTCTCATCACCTTTAATGTAGCGGTTTGTAATCTGTCCAGCTTCATTTTGCATCTCAATTTCCCAGCTTCTGCTGAGCATCACTGAACTGCCATGCCTCTTTTACACTCACTGGTGAAAACGGAGCTTCCCCCAAATACCTCAATGCAGGCCGGACCAGCGTGAACATACGCCAGTTCCTTATATTTCTCATAGGAAGTCTGCAGGGCACGAAGACGCTTCTGCACAAAAAATCCTGATCCAAAAAAGTGCCCCGTCCTGTCGATGATCATAGTCAAACTGCGGATTTGCAACAGCGCCTGTATAGCCAATTCTATAAGAGCCGCGCCTGTTTACCGCATGGGTTGGATAGCGATATATAACTGGCTTCAGTCCCATCTCCTCAAACTGAAGAACTGCCGCTTTTTACCATACGTTCAAAACCAAGGTTGTAGCGGATATTGACTGTTTTCTTTTTTGCTCAAGTCTTTGTGTCCATTTACAAATCCCAAACGGTAGCCCTCTGTATAGGTTCTTGCGCAGGAATCGATTTCTTCCTGGGAAAGACCGTTAAGAAATGCAGCCACCTCCAAGTTCATTCTCTGTAATGTATTCTCCAAACAGATACAGGTAACGAAGGTCTGAAAAATCAGAATTCATGATAATTTTTGCCGCAAAATCCAGTTCCGGGTCCACGCACTCTCTGGTGCGGTACTCTATCATATCCTGGCAGTAATCATTTGCATAGGAATTTAAAAATCCCCTCAATTCTTCCTCTGTAGGAACCTCTTCCCTGAGCAAAAGCGCCATAAACTTCCAGAAACAGCTCCAGAAGCACAGTTATGTCCCACAGCCTCTTTTCAAAGGCATAGACCACAATACCACGCAGCTCTGCATACAGGAAAGAAAAGTCTTTTCCGTATTCCCCAAGCTTTTCACAGGCATAAACCGGATTTCCGTAGCTGTTTCTATAATTTTCCGGAAGGATATCTGCATACAGATCACGATTCAGTTCTTTCCATTCATCTATAGATAAATCAGCCGCATCTGCAAGTTTCTCTTGGTTCCCTGGCTTCTCCCAAAAAATACAACGCCATCCATAATTTCCACATTTTTTTTTCAAGAAAAGCAGCTGTTTTCTGGAAAAAGTCCAGATATGGCATCTGTACTGCTTTCTCCTCTCTTTGATCTCACATACTCTTTCTTTTGCAAGAGCATAACGTTCCATCAGTAATTCGTCCACACGTTTCCCTCACTTTTCATTTTTTATACAAAGCTATCCGTCACGGCACCGACAGCGCCTGTTTGAATAATTTTTTTCCGCGATCAGCACACTTCTTATTCTTTTTAGGACATATCGTCGATCACATGTCCTTTTTTTCTACATGCTGGTCAATCAATTCCTGCATATATTCCCAGATTTTGGTGCTCCTCACCAGTACGGCGGTTTCGTGTGTAAATCTGACTTTTCTTCACGCCATGCTCTACCCAGCTGATTCCATCTGTAGCATTGTTCAGAAAAAGTGGCTGACTGTTGTCCAGCATGTGCGCATATTTGGCCTCTGGTGTTTCATAAGCTTCGAACTCTTCCCCAAAGATCATAAAGTCATTTTCCCTGGTCTTCTGGAAGAAGGCCGTAAATGCGCTGTGCAGCAGCTTCTTCTCTTGTATGCTGGGTAGCTCCCCCAACAGCGTCATAAGCATAGGTATCTCCGGCATCAATCTCTACCAGATCGTGAATCAGTACCATAGGAATGACTTTGGAAAGATCAACTTCCTCTGGTGCATATTCTTTCAAAAGTACTGCCATAAGTGCCAGGTGCCAGGAATGTTTCTGCATCGTTTTCCTTGCGTTTTCCATCCGCCAGATAGGTCTGACGCATAATATTTTTTTCACTTTATCTGCTTCCAGAATAAAGTCTAATTGCTTTTTAAACGTTCATCCATATATATTCCCTTTCCCCTGTCTGATCAATTATTATTGCTTTCAAACGTATTTCCGCAATACATACGCCGTGCTCTACAATCCAGTCGGTATACTCCGATCCACACAATCAGAAACAATCCATTGCTGATTGAACCGATAATGCTGGTTTTATGGCTTCTGCCCTCTTCAGAAAAGCTGAGCAGTCCCATAATAAATCCGTATACGGAAAGAAGGGTGGCAAATAAGCCCCCTCCTCCTACCAGAAACCCAAAGCTGTCATCCAAAAGATACGCCATGACAACAGCCGTTATAAACAACAAAAAGGACGCTGCCGCCAGACCGGCAGACAGCTTCCCTTTTTTCGCTTTTTTTCTTTGTAAATGAATATCTATATCTTCTTGCCATAATGGAACTTTCTCCCTAAATGGACATGTCTGCTTGCGCAAGCATGTCAAAATATGAAAGTCAGCTGCTGCCATACAATATCCATAAATCCGCTTAGGTAAGCATGGCTCATTCATGGCTGCTATCCAGGACTTTCCTTCGAATATGATGTTACTGTTCACTTCGTTCTCCGCAGCACGCTTCGCGATGCACAGAAATCATGCTTTGCATGATTTCGCGCCGCAACTCTCGGGTTTTCTGTGAACTTTGTTCACAAAAAACACCTCGCGGAATGTTACCAGTGAACAGTAACAATATGATTACAGACGAAAAAAGAACATACCCCAAAGGTTGCCCCCAGGGTGTTCAAAATCATATCATCCACATCGAAACAGCCAACCTCGTGACCAGCTGGATCACTTCCACAGTCAGACTTAATATAAATCCTGATACACAGATGAGAAAACCGCTGTTCATTCTTCGGAAAATAACAGGAAGGATAAACCCGAAAGGCAGGAAGCCTATCACATTTCCGAATATGTTGGAAAATACTGCAAATGTGCCAAGCTGCTCCCGGTATATCCAGAACCTTCTGATTTCCACAAAGGGAATCAGATTATACCTGTATACCCGTTGCGCCTCTGCCGCCCTTCCATATTCCTCTGAAAAGAACAGAAAATAGACAAGAAAGATTATATAGATGACGAACAGCAGGATTCCCATACGGCGAATTAAAGTCTTCGTTTCCTTTTTCAAAAAATCCCCTTAAATCATCATATCGGATTTGCCCTTCAGAAGTCTGGCACCGTTCACGATCATGAGAATACCAGTGGACACACCCGTCACCAGTGTGATGATCCCAAGTGCAATACTTCCGGCACCCACGCCAGATACGATTTTGTAAAGCTTTTTCACTCATCAGCATTTTCCTCCTTTTTATCATTATGCCGCCAGTTGCCGCAGCACACTTTCAGAGTTTTTAATGCTGCATAGAATTTTTCTTATTCTGCGCCGTACTGCTCATAGTATGCATCAATAGCAGCTTTTAATGTGTCATCAATGATGACTTTCCCTTTATACTCTTTGTTGTAAAGATGCTCTACTACCTCTGCCATAGTTACAATAGCAGTTGTCTTAAGGCCATATTTCTCCTCAATCTCCTTTTAAAGCGCTCTTGGTACCCTGTCCGCGCTCCATACGATCTACAGAAACCACAAGACCGATTGGGGGAAACGTCACCTTGAGCTTTGATGATCGGCAGCGTCTCCTGAAT
>VOFJ01000404.1_pt1 | contig 16001 bp, 31 predicted proteins | sample 5384081 | NCBI WGS metagenome assembly VOFJ01 (sample SAMN12384729, study PRJNA508395) | human gut metagenome | isolation source: healthy gut I | host: Homo sapiens
TTTTTACGAGGGAATATACGATTCTAAAAGGAACATCGTATCATCCACATATGGCATAACCAACTCCGTCGTCATGCGGTAAAGTCCCTGTCTCCAAGGTTTTCTACCTTAAAGTGTACTGGTGTCTCTCCCAAGATATCAACATATGCTTTTGCCTCATCCAGCCTGCCCGCCAGTGCCGATAAAAGTGCAAGGTGACATACCAGCATAGGATGAGCCTCTATCGTCTGTCTGTCCAGTTTATAAAACCAGCTGCGGCAGTCCCACAACACCGGCATCGCAAATGCATGTCCTAAGAACTCCTCTATGAGCGTTTCCGTCAGGTGTCCCTCTTTTTCTGCTGCCTTTATGATCCGCAGCATGTCTTTTCTTGTCCTCGGATAAATCGATTTTGTCTTTCCTGCCATGTTTCCACCCCTGATAAATGCACCTTTTCATAATTAAATTTTATTATAACATCCGTGCTTGTTCAAGCAAACTTATTCCTTGCCAAAATCAAACTTTAAACTAAACTTTTTCAACTCAAAAAAATAGCCATCCGGATGGTTAGTCCTGATGGCTTATGTGATAATATTGTTGGATTATCATTTATTCTTTTTACTCCGTCTCCCTCAGCCGCTCCACGATCGTCTGCTTTCCACCCACACAATAGACCACAAGCGGAACCCCCGCGCCGATCACGGTAAAGATCAGTGCCGCAAGCACGAGATGGACCGATGGTATACTGAAACCGGAAAAACCAGAACATTTTTTCAATCATCTTTCCCATAAACGGCTCAGATGCCACAACAAGAATAAGCGAAATGACAATCGCCGCAAACGTATACAACAGTCCCTCATACACAAGCATCCGCTTCAACTGGTGTCTGGTCATGCCAACCGACTGCAGCACAGCAAACTCCCTGCGCCTTTGCAATCATCCCCGTGAGGATGGCATTCAGGAAATTTAATGTTCCGACCACGGCGATCACACCGGAGAGAACACCTCCAAGCAGCAGAAACATCCCACGGAACGAATCAAACTCTTTTTCGTAGGAAAATTTCGATTCATAGCTGTACAGCGGCTCGACCTGTTCCGTATAATTTTTCAAAAAACTTTCCATTGCTCTTGCACTCTGATTGTTTTTCATATCAAACATCATATGCATGACATCTTTTGTCCCGGTATCTTTGATAAACGTATCGCTTCCAAGCACAAACTGCGGCGATCCATAATACCGGCAGCTCATCGCGGAAGGCACCAGAATCTCCGCCACCACCGTATAGGTTTTTGTGTATAATCATCTGCTTCCACGTCACATGCACCTTCGTAGCTGTCAATCTCTTCCTCCGGGATCTCTTTTCCAGTCTCTGCATTAAAATATTTCCAACTGTTTACATACCTGAGTGTCACCTGATCGCCCACCCCGACCCAGTTACTGTGATCAACTTTTTTGTCATAATCATCCTGCTTATAGACTGCCGCAATGGCATTCTCCTGATCCAGAGCTGTGACATCGCCTTTGAGCACCTTTACTTTCTGAAGCGGAAAATGCATCCATTCCATACAACTGAATATCGTCATAATAACTGCCATCATCTGCCTGTTCCTTCCAATTGAAATAACCCTTTTCCTGCTCTTTTTGTCATAGTATGTCCCATGGATGTAAAATACGCCAGCATATCTTTTTTCTTTATTTTTTCCAAAACCCGGGTTGTCTGTCCGTAGACACATCCACTCTCTTTAACGCCATTTTGCGCGAGCACGGTCTGCATTGCAGAATCTTCTACTGCTTCATCGGAAGAATGGAAGCCTTTCTGCACGTTAAAATAATCCGCATTGGCAAACACAAAGTCGCTCACACAGAAATGTTTCAAATACAGATCCATATCAAATCCGTTTGCAAACATAACGGTCAGATTTAAAAGAACAACCGCAAGGGAGAGGAAATGACAACAAGAACCGTTTTCTTCCGGTTCCGTCCCACGTTTGCCCATGCCATACGCCCCAAAGATGCCGGTTTTTTGCCGCTTTTGCTTTTTTCTGCCACAGTCTGCCTCCGTATAGCGCACCGCTTCGACCGGGGATACCTTTGCAGCGATCCTCCCCGGCTTATTGCAGGATAAAAATACGGTGACCAGTGAAAAAGTGCTGCTCCCACAAATACCCACGCATGCAATTTTATAACCGCTGTCGTGTAAGTCGTCTGTGCCATGACAGCCGGTGCCAGTCCCACGCCGATTCCAAATCCCAGAAGAAGTCCCGCCGGAATTCCAATAACTGATAAAAAGGACTGCCTGCAGCCGGATGATCCGCTTAAGCTGCCGCCCGGTCATGCCGATCGTTTTTAACAGTCCGTAGAACCGGATATCGTTGGTGACGGAGATCTGGAACACGTTGTAAATGACCAGGTAGCCGGTAAATACAATGAGCACAAGCAATGCCACAATGGCTGCAATGCTTTCCGCATTCAGATTGCTGCTCGACTGCGCACCGGTATAGCCCCAGTTTACACCAAATGCAATATAGCCCGGTTTGGAAGCATCTTTCTGACTGAAATCCACAGTCTCTGATCACCTGCCGCATATTTTTTTTCGATATGAAGTGCATTCCCAAACATAACGTCAAGTGACCATTTTCCACTCTCTTCATCCTCCCCGATCTCCACATGCTGCAATGTCTTTTTCACATAACTTTCTGGCACGATCACATTGCTTGCCTGGGAAACTCCGTTGTAATCCCACCAGCCGGAGAGAACAAACTCCTGCGTCACCGTTTTCGGTTCTGACTGACCTCCTCCGATCTGATACGTCACGGTAAATTTTGTGCCGATTTTGGGCTGTACTCCTAACAGTTTTAACACCCGGGTATCTGTCATCGCCTCATTGCTTCCCTCTTTTGGACGATGTCCGTGCGTTGGTGTGCAAAAATAATGTTTTACTTCATGCGCATCCATATAGCTGACTTCCACCTGTGTCTTGCGAAATGCATCCCCGGTTCCCATTCCTAAAAACAACCGCGCACCTGTCTCCCGAATGAGCGGATCTTTTTTTTTTTAAGGTTTCCATCTGTTCTTCCGTCAGTTTCTTAAAAGACCCGTGCGCATCGCCTCCGGCCATAAGAAAGTTGGACTGCTGGAACGAATCATTGATGGAAATTGCAATCGTAAACAGCGCGGTAAACAGCATCGTGGTCAGCATAATTGCAATCACGGCAATCAGGTTTCTCATTTTAAAAGCCCGCAGACTGCGCACGGCAACGGTACGCACACAGGCACGGTTTTTACCTGCATCATAATGCCTCACCTGCTTTCCCGGTCACAATCCGTCCATCCTCGATACGAATGATCCGGTCTGCAAGCTGGGCGATCTCCTCGTTGTGCGTGATCATCACAATGGTCTGCGCAAATTTGGTGCTAGTTGTTTTGAGCAGCCCCATCACATCCTGTGAGGTACGGCTGTCGAGATTTCCGGTCGGTTCATCTGCTAATAAAATCGCCGGTTTGGCTGCGAGTGCCCGCGCGATCGCCACGCGCTGCTGCTGTCCTCCCGGAAAGCTGGTTTGGCAGCACGTTTAATTTTTCTTTCAGTCCGAGTGCCTCTGCAATCTCCCCGATAAATGCATTGTCCACGGTTTTTCCGTCAAGCTGCAGCGGCAGCACAATGTTTTCATAGACAGACAGCACCGGAACTAAATTAAAGGACTGAAAGACAAATCCGATTTTTCTTCTGCGGAAAATCGTCAGTTCTTCATCCTTTAATGCAAAGATGTCCTTGCCGTCCACATAGACTTTTGCCGGATGTTGCCCGGTCGAGTCCTCCAAGCATATGTAAAAGCGTCGATTTTCCTGATCCGGAGGTTCCTACCACCGCGACAAATTCTCCGTTTTCCACCGACAGGTTTACCCCCGCCAGCGCGTGCACGGCGGTCTCCCCCGTGCCATACTGTTTTTTCAAATCTCTGGTTTCCAAAATGACCATCCTGTAATCTCCTTTTTTGCTCCTGATTTGGCATTTCCTGCCTTCTTTTAAGATTGTCGCACAGAATTCTTTTTCGAGAATCTGTCCCGGAGACAAAAGATTCTTACAGTTTTTTGACACAATTGCCGTTGGAAAATACAGCCCAAACGTTGAGCCTTTCCCCGGCGTGGACGAAAGCCGGATATATCCGCCCTGCTGCTGCATGATAAAACGTGCCAGATACAGTCCGATCCCCACACCGCTCTTTTCGGCAACCGCGTTTCCCCGGTAAAAACGCCCAAATACCGCCGCATGCTCCTCCTCACCGATGCCGATTCCCGTATCCGTCACTTCCACGCAGGCAAACAGTTCATAGGAACAGAGTTTTATGGTAATCCCTCCTGTGTTCGTATATTTGATCGCATTATCGAGAATATTTCCCAGTGCTTCCATGACCATTTCTTATCAAAGTACGCATAAACCGGTGCGTCTTTCTCTGCTTTTTTCGTCCCGGAAAACGCAATCGCAAGTCCTTTGGCGGCTGCTTTTTCCCGGTAACTTTCCATACCGTCTACCACCAGTTCTGTCAGCGGGCTGCCGGATTGGATGCAACACAAAAACGCCTGTCTCAAGCCTTGAAAGTTTGACAAGCGCATCCATTAAAAACTGTAATTTTTTTCACTCTGCTGCCGCAGCTTTTTTACGGAATCCTGTGCTGCTTCCCCCAGCGGTTCTTCCTCCAGCAGTTCCGTATACAATAAAATATTTGAAAGCGGCGTCCGCGTCTGATGGGAAATATCTGCAATCAGTTCCTTGATTTTTTTCCCTCTCCACGTCTATGCTTCGCACTGAAAGTTCCGATGCCGCCAGATACTGCGCCAGACGGTTTTCCAGCGATGACTGCCGCGACTCATCAAATGTGGTCTCGGAAAAGGTGCCGTTTATCGCCGCCTCAAGCATATCGGAAAGTCCATCCATCACCTGTTTCTGCCGGTGTCTGAAGAAAAATGCTGCTGCAAGCACACTCCCCTGCCGCAAGCAATATAATTACAAAATATCCGATCATACTTCCCATACATATCCGATCCCATTACACGGTCCGGATCTGCTCCTTTGCCTGTAATTTATCCCGCAGCCGCTTGATGGCAACCGAAAGCGCGTTTTCATCCACGTACACCGCGCCATCGGTCCAGATGCGATCCATCAAAGTTTCCCGCGGTACGGTCATCCCGACATGCTGCACAAGAAGCGCCAGAAGTTTCTGCTCGGTTTTTTAACTCCACTTCCTGTCCGCTTACGGTAAAACGCATATTTGTAAAATCAAACTTCCAGATACTGCCCTCCCAGATCTGTGTGTTTTGTGTGCTTTCTTTCTGCATCTGCGCCGTCCGGTTCCGAAGCTGGGTGTTTACCCGCGCCCGGAGTACCGCCAGACTGAACGGCTTTGTGATGTAATCATTTGCTCCCTGCTCCAGTCCGCTTACAATATCCATTTCCAGATCGTTTGCCGTAAGTAAGATCACCGGAAGATCCGAGGTTCTGCGGATCTCCTGCAGCAGATCAAAACCACTCCCATCCGGCAGATTCACATCGAGAATCAGCAGATCTGTCTGGTTCTGGTGCAGATGCTGTCTGGTCTCCTGTATGTTTTTACAACATAGCACCTGCCGGTTTTTCTCCTGTAATGCGCGCTGCAGTCCCTGTGCGAGTGCCATATCGTCTTCCGTGATCAGAAGATGCATGATTTTTTTCTTCCATTGGTTTCTTCCTGTTCTGTTTAGTTTTGTTGCGGGATTTGTTTCAATCCTGCAAAAAGACGGAGCTTAACGCTTATTGCTTTTTATCATTTTCAATCACACAGGAATGTTCTTTCGTCTTCTTATCATAATTGATTCCTACGAGCAGAATATTTCCTGTATACTGCTCTAACGATTGCGGATACTTTCTGTCTTTTATCTGTTGTAAGGCGGTATCCGCAGTTTTATTCCATTTCAGTTCCACAACCAGTGCCGGATAATCAGCTTTATATTCCGGTTTTGGAATATAAACAAAATCCGCAAAACCACGGCCGGTCGGCAATTCCCGGACGGGTTTAAAATAGTACTGCATGGAACTTAAGTATGCGATCGTAAGTACACTGCTGAGCGAATTTTCATCATGGTACATAATCGTTGAAGAATACCCGGTATGAATTTTCTCAATCCCCTTTGCAACCTCCATTCCATCTTTTTTCCAGCGTTGCATCTAATAACGCTGACGATTCTTTTTGAAATGTCATCATCTCATTCCAACTGGTACGTTTCACTGCATGATTTAACTCGTGCCGGATTTCTTCATTCGGAATAAAAACATGCCGGCTGTCCTGATCATAAGCCAGATATCCCAAATGAATCAGGTACGTAAGCACATCATCCCGATTTGCAAAACTTACCGTGTCATTCTGAAAGGATGTCACATCCACTTCTACGGATGCGCCCGACAACATCTCGATCATTGCAGATTTCAAGCCATCAAAATCCATGTTGATCAATGGCACAATTGCCTCATAGCTTCCGGTATTTGACCAATAACTTTTATACTTTCCATTTAAACATGACACTGACAACGGCCTTCGGATTATATACCTGATAATCCTCTAATAAATAGCCATCATACCAGGATTTCACCTGTTCATAACTGCATCCGTATTGTTCACACAGTCCGTGGACTTCTTCTTCTGTAAACCCGACGTAAGGAGCCATCCGTCCTGCATCGAGCATGGTAAACTCTTCAAAATTGTTGAGCGCTGACTGCGTTTTTAATTTCTTAATCGGTAAAATTCCGTCAAATATGCTAACGCAATGTATCTGGAAGGTTCTGTGCCTTTAAACATTCCTCTGAGAAAATCAATATATGCCTCCTGCAATGTATGATTCTGTGCCTCATCTCGAATCAAAACATCCCACTCATCAATGATGACAACAAATTTATTGCCCGTAGCCGCTTTGATATAGGACATTGCCCCATAAGCAGTCCTGACCGCATCCGGAATGATCTGTCCGTATGCTTCCCTCAGTTCCTGTAAAATTCCCTCATTGATATAATCTACAACATGATCTGCATCTTTGGCATCCATCATGCACCACTGTACATCAAAATGAATCACATCATAATTATTAAGATTCTTTTCATATGATGAAACTGTACTTATCTCATAATTTTTTAAAGAGCTCTTTGGAATCACAGCCCCTGCTGTAATAAGCGGAAAGCATGTCTGCAGTCATGGACTTTCCAAAACGTCTCGGACGGCTGTTACAGATAAATTTTGATGTGGTATTTATCACCCGGTTGATGTATTCCAGCAAACGGGTTTTATCAATATAAATTTCTGAATTGACTGCCTCTGAAAAAGCCCCGTTATCTGGATTCAAAAAATCTTCCCATAAGTACCTCCAAAAAATAATCCGCTATACTATGCATCTAGTATAACGGATTACGCTTAAAAAAACAATTATATTGCCGAGTCCCGATCCCCCATACCGTTTTACACACACACAATATAGTTGTATTCCCACCGGAAGAACCCAGGCAGCCGTGCTCTTTTTGCCACAAGCTGCATATTATAAATCAGGATTGAAATAAACTTTTGAGGCAATGACAACTATTACCGGTAATCCCCGGACACATCCAGATAGCTCCGCTTCCCCATGCCTCCACAAGTCCCATTTGACTGAATATGTTGGCAATACCTTTATTCCGGATAAATTTACAGATAGGTATCTTCAAACTGACCTACCGGAATCGGCTTTGAAAAAAATAATACCCCTGATAAATTCCGCATCCCATCCGGGTAAGCTCATCAATTTGTTCCTTTGTTTCGACTCCCTCCGTGATAACGGAAAGACCAAGTGTTTTGGTGAGTGAAATGATCGTATTTATAATGGACATACTTCTCTCTAAGCGTTCCGGCCGGGTTGTCCTTAAAAAGCCCATATCTATTTTCAGCACATCCACGTCCATATCCTTTAGCGTATTAAACGAAGAATAGCCGCTTCCGAAATCATCTATTTCCACCTGAAAGCCGGATTTCCTGAACCGTTCAATCATTTTCAAGTTCCCCTGCGGTTCCGGTCATAATTGCGGTTTCCGTAATTTCCAGTTTCAGTGTGGAAGGAATGATTTTATAGGTTTCAACAAGACTAGTAATTGTTTCATATACATCCATATAGTAAAAGTCCTTGGTCGAAATATTTACGGATATATACAGATCGTCCCGCCCGTCTTTCTGCCATTGTGCAAGTTTTTTTGTACGGCAAGTTCCCACACAAACCGGTCAAGCCGGTAAATCAGACCTGTTTTTTCAAAAAACTTCAATAAAATCCCCGGAAAAATCAGACCGCGTTTTGGATGCTGCCATCGGACAAGAGCCTCTGCCCCCAGTAGTTTTTCCTTCCGATGTCACCTGTGGCTGTAAATACATGCAGAACTGTTTTTCGGCAAGTGCTTTATCAAAATCACCCACCAGCTGCTTTTCGGCAACGGTATCATGAAATATCGTGTCGCTATAGTATGCAATTGATTTATCATAGTTTTCCCCCAGTGTCTTTATTGCAAGATTGGCTTTATCACACATAATGGATACTTCTTCATTCCGGTCTGTGATTTCATAAACACCGACATAAATATGAAGATGATACAGGTCATTGTTAAATGCATGCCCCATGGTCTGTATCGCATCCATAAAATCCTGCTCTTTAAATTCTTCTTTTTTGGGATGCATATTGCAAATTTGTCACCACCGGTGCGTCCATAGACACTCCCTTCCCCACATTGTGCTTTAAGAAGATCTGCCTCCATTTTAAGGACTTCGTTTCCTTTTTCAAGACCAAAGAGATCATTGACCAGTTTAAAATCCTTGATATTGGAACAGATCAGCAGCCACTCTTTATCCGGATTCTCATTTAAAATTTCCGATGTTTTCTGGGCAAAATAATGCTTATTATACAATCCGGTAAGCGTATCATGTGTTGCAAGGTATTTTTCTTTCTCAAACGCAATATGTTTCTCCGTATTATCAATCAGATTCAGGAAAAAAAACCTATATATTCATAATTCTTTTTTATCAAACAGTTTTCTGTATTCGATATCGAAATAATACGTTTTGTTGTCAATAATGGTTTGACCACTCCATTCAAGGGAGGCCGAATTGTTGGTGTCATGTTCTTTTATCCAGCCCTGTACATCCTCCGAGATCCCGGAAAGGGAATCCAGTGAACTGTTAAATATTTTCAATGCACGCTCATTGGCATACACACATTCGTTATTTATATCAAAACATATCACAGCGTTATTCATTTCATTTACAACGATGGACAGTGTTTTATCTACAAGTTCACGCGAAGAACGGTACAGCGTCAGGTAACAGATCAGTATTGCTGCGCATACAAAAAAAAAGGAAGCGACACATCAATCGGAAATTCTGAAATTCCACATATAAATTTTGATACCGTGATCACACATATTAACACAAGTATCGGCAAATATTTCTTACGGTAAAAATCCGGTATCTGTATAATTTTGATGATAAACGATGCAATAATACAAACTACCAGACCGCATATGCAAACACATAGTGAAAGTAAAAAATAATGGATTTGTCGGCTACATGATACATATCAAAATTCGGGAATCGCACGGTTTCTATCGTAAATACGTTATGAAAAATTATATTTAAAAACAGTAAAATTCCATCCAGATATGCAATTATGAAACACCCCTTTTTAAACGGTGAAACCTCGTGAAAAACACGTGTATACTGCTGGGAATACTGCAATACATATATCAGCATCAGATCAAAGGAAAACCGATAAAGTGCTTCCATTATATAAGAAAATGTTTCATTTCCTGAAAAAAGCAGACAAACCATTGCTAAGGATCGTAACAATTGCAAAAAAATGAGGCATTTCACAATGGAAGATGCCACATCACTTTTTATTTTTTCTGGAATATTTGATACAAATAAGAATTGGTACTATCATCAGGCATAATAAGATCATATAAAGTTTATCCATGAAGACGTTAAACCTCCATTTAATAATAATTTCTATAACACTCCTGTTTTAGGGTAACTCCCTTATTATTTATAATAACCTAATTTCACCAGATTGTCTAATATAATTCCATTTTCCCTATCCTGAAATATGGCAAAAAAGGACGATATGATTTCTCATATCGCCCCTTATCGCCCTCTGTATGGTTTTAGAAATCAGTTAATGTAGCAGCTCTCTTCTCTAAGAAAGCGCCCATTCCCTCTTTCTTGTCGTGTGTATCATTGACAACACCAAACAGGTTTGCTTCCATCTCAACGGCATTCTTGATGTCCATGTCATAACCATTGTTGATTGCAGCCTTTGCAACAGATACGGCATAGCTTCCCTTAGAAATAATCTTTGCTGCCATAGCTTTTTGCAGTTGGCATAAGCTCTTCTTTTTGCAACTACCTTATTTACAAGACCGATGCGGTATGCTTCGTTTGCATCTACGTTGTCACAGGTGAAGATCATTTCTTTTGCACGTCCCATGCCTACCAGACGGGCAAGTCTCTGTGTACCACCGAATCCAGGAATGATTCCAAGACCACACTCTGGCTGTCCGAAGATTGCATTCTCACTTGCGATACGGATATCACATGCCATAGAGATCTCACATCCTCCGCCTAATGCAAATCCGTTGACTGCAGCGATCGTAACCTGACGCATATTCATCAGTTTGAAAAATGGCTCAGAAGCCTTGATTCCGAATGCACGTGCTTCCGGAGCTGTAAAGTTTACCATCTCGGCAATGTCTGCACCAGCTACAAATGACTTGAACTCGTTGCCCTTCTTGTCCGACCGCCGGTTAAGATGACTGCTTTGATATCATCGTTTGCTTCGATCTCGCTTAAGCATACGTTTAACTCATCCAGAGTCTCACTGTTTAATGCATTTAATGCTGCTGGTCTGGAGATTGCTAATACAGCGATTCCGTCAGCTACTTCCAGAGTTAAATTCTTGAACTCACTCATTGTATAAATCCTCCTAATCCTAAATGTCTTTCGTAACGGTATATGTACCTGATTGTCACGAATCATCGACAGTTTCATATGGGATAATCGTAACACTTTGTCAAAAATTTGTCAATCCTATAAGTGTCCGTAAACGCAGAAAAACAGCCGGGTTTCCGACTGCTTTCCTTCTATGCAACCCTATGCTGCATATGATTCTTTAAAAACAGATCATCGATGCCATCCACCACCTGTTTGTTGACCAGCACAATATTCTCAATGTCTTTTGCAGTATCAATCTTACTGCTTAAATACTTATCATGCATTTTCTGAATATAATCAAACAGTGCCTCCTGGCTGGCAAACTGCCGATGCCCGCATTCATTCAACACCTTCGGTGCCTCCGTCTTAAAAAAAGGCGCGGAGTTCATGTTTGAGATGTTCTTCATAAGCGCAGTGTTCTTTAAATCCTCCCGGATAAATCTTATTGTGCGGAAAGGTAAAATAATCTGCTACGTAATGCGTGATCTCCCCCAGGTTCATGTAATACATCCGCTTCCGTTTTGGAAAACCGCGGTTCTCTTTTCCATGGATCAATGCATCTATATCCTTCCTGAGTTTTGGAAATGTACCGGTAATCTCATGCCTTTTATAGATAAAAGATGGCTTACAATCCGGCAGGACACTTCCAATATAAAACGACAGCCAGTGTTTTTTCAGCCCTTCGTCCTCTGTGTTTGCTACAATATAACGTGCCAGTGAAATATGTGACTTCTTTCTCATATTTTCCGTCCATCCTTTCTGAAATGGCTTTTGTGCTGTAACAATTTCCCTGTCATCATCATATATCCAGGGCTTCAAAAAAAACAAGAGAAATTTTGGTAAATATCACTGGAAATTTTTGAAAAAAACAGCCCGCTACTTCTCGTTCATCTGTTTCATATAAGTAATAAACGCCTCCAGTTCCAGCGGTTTTGCATACAGATACCCCTGATAGCAATGACAGCCCAGCGTATCCAGAAGATCTCTCTGCTCCCTGTTTTCCACAAACTCTGCAATGACATTTACACCAAGTTCCTGTCCCAGTTCAATAATCGAACGCACAATTTTCTGATTCGTATGGCTTTTTAAAAGTTGGCGGGTCAGTGAACCGTCCAGCTTGACCACATCAAAATACTCTGACTGCAGGTACAGCAGGGAAGTATGTCCCATGCCGAAATCATCAATCAAAAGCTTATGCCCCTGCTTTTTTGAGTTCTTCAAGTTTCCGGACAACCACATCCGTCTGCAGAAGGATATCCTGTTCTGTAATTTCAATCCAGAGCATGCGGGCATCTATCCCTTTTTGTTCCATTGTCTGCCGGATATATCCCTCAACGTCCCACAACAGGGAATGCGCGGTAATGTTTACGGAAATTTTAAAATCCGAATCATATTGTGCACGCGTCTGCACAATCCCATCCGTAACCTGATCAATGATAAACCGTTCCAGTTCCGGCAATACCTTTCCCGCCTCTGCAAGATAAATAATAAGTGGTGGATATATCATACCATATACCGGATGGTTCCAGCGCAGCAGCAATGCCTCAGCACCAATACAGGTACCATCGCTGTATACCTGTGGCTGATAAAGCATATACAGTTCTTTATTCTTGATCGCATGCTTTAAATCAAGCAGGAGCATACGGGAAATCATTCCGATATGGTCTCCGCGCGTCAAAAACACCGGCTGGTCAATCTGTTCTTCCTTTTCCTGTAATTCGTGTATCAGAACCTGAACATGACACTTGGCTTTATATACCTCCATCCTCTGATTCATCTTCAGGAACGGAAGGTAAAACAATATCCCTGCCAGAATTCCCACTGCCTGCACGGCAATTCCCTTCCATGAACCGCTGGCAAGATAGCCACCGATACCAACCGGTGCCGACCATACCACCTCATGAGTAAGAACCGGCAGAAAACCGCATACTGTTGCCGCATATGCCAGGCAATAGCACACCACCGGTGTCAGGACAAACGGAACCAGCAGAATCGGATTTAATATGATCGGAATACCAAATGTAAGCATTTCATTTTAAATTGAAGACTACCGTAAATGATGCCAGCCCTGCCAGCTTACCGGTACGTTCTTTGCGGAAGAACAAAAAGCAATGCAATCAGGACACTGACCGTTGTGCCACAGCCTCCCATTGCCACATACACATCGTAAAATGCCTTTGAAAAACAACATTTCCTGTGACACCAAAATTATGGACTGCCACTGCCTCCAGAATGTGGCTTCCATGCAAACCGAAAAAACCACATCAGATTTACCGCAAACGTATAGAGCAGTCCGGAAAGGAAATTACTGTAATCTGCAATATTCTGAAATGCTGCATAGAAAATATGGTTAAACCACTGATAACATCCATAGATTCCGGTAATTCTGCCAATAAGCAGATTCAAGCCTCCCGAACCAGCTGCAACAATACCGAGTGGAATCAGTGTACGGATTGCCGAGACACAGCCTCCCCCCATCCCCGCGGTATACTGTTCCAGCATCAGTTTATGGCATCTGCGCAGCTTTGAAAATGCCATGCAGGACAAATAACCGATAAACATTGCCGCAAAACATCCGGTCGTTCCCAGTCCTGCCACATCAAAATCTTCTGTTCCCAGATTCAGCTGTGCACTGAATGCGGCAAGTGCCACAACCACATACATAACGACATTTTCCAGCGATTCATTTTTCTCCATTGCATAACTGTACGCAATGGTAATCACCAATGCTACAGAAAAAATACCGTATGTTCCCTCATAAACCATTGTAAGGAAATCATAAAACCATCTCCCCCCCCCCTGCGTCAGAAACATCTGGTACGGGGCGACCGGAAAATCACGGACAGCACAGGAAATCCCCCCCTGTCAAAACAAGTGGGATTATCATTCCCAATGCACATCGGACGACATGGGAAAAAAAGCTGTTCTCAAATTTCAGCATTCCTCTTTTTAATACTTCTTTCATACCCCCTCTCCTACCCAAATTGATTCTTCTTGTTTTTTTTTTTTTTATTATCGCTCTCTTTCTGACGAAAAAAGCAACGAAAATGTACAATTTCAACAAAAAAGCACCGTACAAAAAAGACTTTTAGGTAATTTCATACGGTGCTTTTTTTTATCGTTTTCAATTATTGATTGTCTGATTCTCCCAGCGACTGTAATCCTTTCAACAGCTCCCCGGCATCAATATCACTAAGTTTATTCAGGGCTTTTTCGAATTTTCCCACACCATCACTGCCTTCTGCACAGCCATGCCCACAGGTCATGCAATTATGGGTACATTCTTCCTCCATCTTATTTATATCTCCCACAGGACTGCCTCCTATTCATGTTTTGGAACGATTTTCTCAATTCCTCCCATATATGGCTGTAATGCCTTTGGAATATTTACGCTTCCGTCTTCGTTCAGATTATTCTCCAGAAATGCGATCAGCATACGTGGCGGAGCAACAACGGTATTGTTTAAAGTATGTGCAAAATACTTGCTGCCATCTTTTTTCCTTTATGCGGATCTTCAGACGTCTTGCCTGAGCATCTCCCAGATTGGAGCAGCTTCCAACCTCGAAATACTTCTTCTGTCTCGGAGACCATGCCTCAACATCGCAGGACTTCACTTTCAGATCTGCCAGATCGCCGGAACAGCACTCCAGGGTACGAACCGGGATATCCAGACTTCTGAACAGGTCAACCGTATTCTTCCAGAGCTTGTCATACCATGCTTTGGATTCTTCCGGCTTACATACCACAATCATCTCCTGTTTTTCGAACTGGTGGATACGGTAAACACCACGCTCCTCAATACCATGTGCTCCCCTTTTTCCTTACGGAAACATGGGGAATAACTGGTCAGTGTATATGGCAGCTTCTCCTCATCGTTGATTGTATCGATGAACTTACCGATCATGGAATGCTCGGAGGTACCGATCAGATAAAGATCCTCGCCCTCGATCTTGTACATCATGGCATCCATCTCATCAAAACTCATAACGCCCGTCACAACATTGCTGCGGATCATAAACGGCGGCACACACGTAGGTAAAACCGCGGTCGATCATGAAATCCCTTGCATAAGCGATTACCGAAGAATGAATTCTTGCGATATCGCCCATCAGATAATAAAATCCGTTTCCTGCCACCTTGCCTGCAGCATCCAGATCAATGCCGTTAAAACGCTCCATGATGTCTGTGTGATATGGGATTTCGAAATCCGGTACGACCGGATCGCCAAATTTTTCGATCTCTACATTGCAGCTGTCATCCTTACCGATGGGAACGGTTGGATCAATGATGTTGGGAATGGTCATCATGATCTTGGTGACTTTCTCGGAAAGTTCCTTCTCCTGTGCCTCTAACTCAGACAAACGGGCAGCATTTGCAGCTACCTGTGCTTTGACTTCTTCTGCTTCATCTTTCTTTTTCCCTGTCCCATTAAGGCACCAATCTGCTTGGAAAGCTTATTACGGCTGGCACGCAGCTCATCTGCCTCGGACTGCGCAGCCCGGGCCTTTGCATCCAGTTCTATTACCTCATCCACGAGGTGGAAGCTTATGATCCTGAAATTTCTTTTTTTTGATGTTTTCTTTTACAACATCCGGATTTTCTCTTAAAAATTTTAAATCTATCATGGTTCCTCCTAATTAATGCATCGGCTGCAGCGGATATTTATCGGTCAGTGTTTTAATGATGGCTTTTGCCTTCTCAACAGCCGGCTCTCCCTCTTTGATGAGCATGGCAATTGCCTCAGCTACCTGATCAAAATCGTCCTCTTTTAATCCTCTGGATGTAGCCGCAGGTGTTCCAAGACGGATTCCGCTTGTAACAAATGGTTTCTGCGGATCGTTTGGAATCGTATTCTTATTGGCAGTGATATGCGCACTGTCAAGAAGTTTCTCAACAACTTTTCCGGTCAGGTCATATGGTGTCAGATCCACCAGCATCAGATGGTTGTCTGTTCCTCCGGATACAATCTTGACATCACGCTTCTGTAATCCTTTGCAAA
>VOFJ01002935.1_pt1 | contig 16001 bp, 17 predicted proteins | sample 5384081 | NCBI WGS metagenome assembly VOFJ01 (sample SAMN12384729, study PRJNA508395) | human gut metagenome | isolation source: healthy gut I | host: Homo sapiens
TTACTCGACCTTTTTAAATAGCTTAACTTTCCGTTCGTTAACTAACAAATGGCGGAATCCGAAAAGCCAAAGATAGAGTAGGAATTGAAAAATACGTGAGAATATGCCTAAAAAAATGAAGGCGGTTTTATCCGCTCCAGTGAAGCTGGAGAAAGTAAAGTGTGTGCAGCAGTCGATCATGTAATCGTTACAGCGACAAATGTTCCTAATGTTGGTAAATGGAAAGTTTATTTACGTGCTGTTCCGGATTATAGAAATTTTCGTCGAGGCGAACGACTTGTTTACAATGCAAAAGGGACGTCTAATCAAAATTCAACAACGATCTCGTAGTAACAAGTGTACAAGGGCCGGGATATTATATTTGTTCAGGTCCATATCCCGGTCAAATATGACTTTACTGACGAGTGAAAGCAATTAAAAAGGAGAAGGTCTTGGTTAGGCCTTCTCCTTTTAGAAAATACTTAAAATTCTTTCATCGTATCTGTAGTCGTTATACATTTCCCAGGTCTTTATGAACTAATCCTGCACTATACCATGCCGTACCATTTTCTATCCATTCGAACTTATCAGTAGTACCTTTAGAAATTTTATAGCTTTTGCCATCAATCCTAATGCCAAAACCTGAAATCAGCTCTGAATCTTCAGCTTTTTATTTCTCCACCTGACAATGGGGCTTTTTTATAGCCACCACATTGTCCGCTAAACAGCCTACTACCCCTCATTGGCATGATTTCCGCGACGTATCCATTCTGAACCGTCCACATCTTTCTTATTCATGAATTGTATACCTATCAATCCTTCTCTATGTGCATGTCCCATTGCATAATAGAAATAGAAACTACCATTTGTGCTTCCTGTAACATTGTTGAAGATATTTTCGTCCAACTTAAAATACTTACGGTTTACAGTTTTTTTGAACCGGTATCATCATTGGCATAAAAGTATTCAGGAGCATTTTGTCCTTTCTTAAACCAACGTCCTATCACATCCGTAATAACTTTCTTTGTAAGATACAAGAGGGTAAGTACGTTCTTTAACAAAGGCTTCGTAGGCTTCTATCATCATTTTTTGACGGTTGGGGTTTTCAACAAGTTCCCATATCGGGATTAAACCGTTGTCCTCGTCAAAGGAGCCGGAAGGTGAATATACATAACCGAGCATTGCCATTGAGCGTGGGTTGTCAAAAGTACAAGACCGTTGCCATGTATCTAAATCCTGAATAGATGAATCTCCGCCTATTTTACGTTCTTTGGTTATTTTAATCGTATTTTTGTGACATTCTTCGTCATGTTCGCTGAACTTCTCGTCTGTATCAAGTCCCAATACTTTTTTATCTTTTGCCAAAGGAAATTTGAGATGCAAGTCCATATTCACTTGAGTAGTCATATCGCTTTCCCAATATGATATTTCACGAAGCATATAGTATTCATACTTAGCCCCATAGAAAGCTTTTTTGTAATTAGATGAGTTCCATAGTCAAGGAATAATCTTCTCAAACCTTCGGCTGTACTTGGATAGAGAGGGCTTTCATTCTCGGCAATTCCGTTGATATTGTTCCATGCGTCTTTCAGAATAAAATTTTTCCAATTTGCTTTTGCTTGTGGATTCAAGGACAAAGCAAACATTTTATTGATATACATTTTGATACCATATTCATAAGTGTTTTCATTTTTCATAGAATTTTTAGTAACTATGGAAAGGTTATTTTGGAAAGGAGTGCTATCTCCTTGGGTTAAAAAGTAACTCCCAACCCAAAAGTGTTATTAATATTTTGCGTAGTCTTTTCATAGGTATCTCCGGAAATGTCTAATACGACGGAGTCCGGAGCATCGTCCAAACTAATATATCCACTTTGTTTTAGTAATTCATAATCCAGAATAGCAGCCAGACAATTGTTCGAGCCGATTTCTCCTGTTATGTCACAGCCGTGTCCGAAACCTGTTTTAACAATCAGTTCTGCATCCTGCGGATTGACACTTCTCAACATGCTATTGAGAGGGAGCTGTCTTTTTCATCCTTTTTGTTTCCATAATTTTTCTTTTTTACTGGTTATACATTTGGTTTATAAGTATATGATGTTTCAAAATTGCGTTTTATATGCAACAATGGAAAAATATATTTCCCAATATGGGGATTTGCTTTCCAAACGATGTCTTTCCTATTTAGACTGCTTATTGTGATAAATCTTTCATTGGGAAAATAAATAAGGTGGTTGGGAAATAAAATATGGTGGAGTCTTTCTAAACCCTTTTATTAGATGAGTTTATTAATTCAACAACATTCAATAATGGAATATATGGTGTTAAAAAACTCGTCAAGTCTTTTATGTATTGAACTACCAAAGGAATTTCACGACTATTTCGAGATTGTTTGTTTCAAGACACAAAATGAGTTTGAGAAGTATCTCAAAATACATGATTTCAAAGAAGTTTTTAACCAAAACCAACTTCTGACAGACATAAAAGTTCAAAATGAAATGGGAACCCTCCAAGATGGGTTGTTTATCCGTCATAACGAATCTTTCAAGAAAATCCGGTTTACAAATATCAAATGGGTAGAAGCGTCAAGAAGTTACAGTTACATTTATACGATGGATTCGTCTCGGATTATAACGACACATCCCTTGTCTGAAGTAAAAAAGCAAATTACCTCCTGAACTGTTTATTCAGACCAATCGGTCGTTTGTTGTAAATAAGAACTATGTCGATAAATTTATCGGAAATATGCTTTATATCGGAGACCAATCTTTTGTCATAAGCAAAAAAATATAAAGATGAGGTATTGAAAAATTTCTTGTTTCTTGATGATGTAAAAAATTACGGTCTGAAAATTCGACAAATAAAAAATATTGATGTTAAACTACATGGTCAAATGTTAGCAGAAAATGAATTTGTTTCTGGGATTAGTCAATCAGACATCACCAAGTAATTGCAAAATTAACCTTCTAATAATATATAAATAACACTGAAAATGCAAGGTTTAGCAGAGTTTATGCTGACTTATTCCTTCTTTTTTCGCTATTTTTGTAAGCACAATATATTATCCTTTTTAAAAGGTGCATGTATTCTTAACTTGTAGAAATTGCAAATAAAGATGAAAGGCCGAATAATATACGCTGTTATATATCTCCTCATTGCACTATCAAGTTGCAGTAAGGATGATCATGAGGTGCGGCCTATTCCGGAGGATTCCGAAGCTGTGATTACTGTTTGCTTGAACACGGACGATGTGATGGGCGTGCCGTTAAGTAACATTCATCTTTTCTGCTTTGACCAGACAGACCTTTTGACCGAACACTATTACTACAGTTCAATGCAAGAGTTCGGATTGGCCCGTATTGTGTTGCCCGTGGGTAACTACACCATATTGGTGATACTTAATGTAGGAACGGAATTTATACCTTTTGCTTCCCGTGATGGACTGCCGGACATGGATCTTGTTTCTGTCGCAGAATGGATAAAAGCACAAGCAGATACGTATCCTGATATGCTGACGGGCACATTACGCCATGTGGCAACAAATGGAGAAGAACGAGTATATATTGACCTCGCACCAAAAGACGAAGGTGTGAGTCTCACAAATGTGGAACTGTTGCTTACCCTCCCTTCACACCTACCGGATTATTCTCTTGCCCGGTCGGTTTCCGCTTCTGCATTACGGGGCGTTGCCGAAGTTTATAAACGGGGAACTTCAGAACGGATAACAATTCAACGTACCATGCTTACCAAGACTGGGGATAATATCTACCGGTTTGACCTGTCTCTTTGGAAGGGTGAATACGATATAAACCTTTGGGTGGATTATACAGCCGATGACGCAACAGACAATCATTATATCACAACCACTTTAAACCCGATAGAGATTCTTCCCCCTGAAAGTTACATAGCCAATACTGATACCAGAGACGCTTTTGCAGGGCACTTGGCATTGAATATGACAGAAGACCGTGCAACCTGTGGCGTGACGTTATCCCGTCCGCTGGCAAAGTATCGCCTTGTTGCGACTGATGTGTCGGAATATAACGAACTTCGCAAAGAAAAGGGGTGGCCTCTTCTGGATGACTTGATAGTAAAAAATAACTTATGATGGCTTTTGGCCGAGTGCTTATAGTGTTACTAATGCCGCCCCGGCAGGAGCAAAAGGGGGATATGGTTATGTTTCCGCATTGAGTGAACAAAGTATGACAGAGGCCAGCATCGGAAAGGATTATGTATTTGTCAACGGGACGGAATCCTTTGTGAAACTAACCATCAGTTTCTACAATAGCGACGGGGTAATAATAAATCGAGTCCGTAGCCTGCAGGTGAACTATCGAATAGGATATCTTACCACTGTTCAAGGCAATTTTTTTTGACCACTGGGGCAGGGAATGGAATACATATAGATACAGAATGGAGTGGCGAATATGAAGTGATTTTTTAGAATAAAAGAAAATTATAATTAATATCTCAAGCAATGAAAGGTAAACTTTTTCTTGTCTCTGTCGGCTTGGCGGCTATGCTGACGGGATGCAACAGCGAGAATGATATTGGTATCTCCCCCGGCGATGACCATATGACAAGTTTCCGGATCGAGTTACCCGGAAAACAAACCCGTTCACAAAGCGATGTTTACACCCCTACACGCTACGTGATGGAAATTTACCAAGGAACCACGGCAAGCGGCATACCTTTACAACGTAAAGAACAAGCAAGCAGTACATTCAACGTGTCATTGACTTACGGTGATACCTACACATGTCTGTTTTGGGCCGACAACGGTACGCCTGACAACGTGGCAAACGACGAATACGAAGCGGCAGATTTAAAAGCAGTAAAGATAAAAGCCGATGCCAGCCCGTCCAATCCGGCATATGGAGGAACGACACAAGTCGAAGCCGGAATTTCCACTCCGGAAGCCTATTCTGTAACCCTGAAACATGCAGTAGCAAAGGTGGAATATATACAGATCAAGCCACTGACAGCGGGAAACAATACGCTAAAAGTCGTATTTCCTAAAACTTTTCGTCTCAATGTGGCAGACTTCAGCACCACCGAAATAGAGAGTATTGTCACTACACATACCTTTGAGAACATTAACAAGGTAGAAACAGAAACCACTATTGCTACCGGCTATATCATTGCACCTTCGGCTGCGGCAGATGTGCAGAACCTGACTATCACCCTGAATAACGAGCCCGCCAAGACCATTTCCAATGTTCCGCTGCAACGGAATTACAAAACCAGTATAAAAGGTGCTTTCAGTGACCTTTACGAAGCGGATATGACATGCAGCCTTACCGAAGAATGGGATAGCCCGGAGAATGAGAAGGAACTGATTTCACTTTGGGACGGGACTGCTACAAGCCAACCGGCAGACTATAAAGACGACACGCCGGGCGAAGTGGCGATTACATCCGCTGCCGAACTGGCTTGGTTGGCGGAACAGAGCAACTCTACCAACAGAAAGGAGTTCGCAGGTTATACATTCACAATGACTACAGACATCAATCTGTTGGGTTACGCTTGGTCGCAGATAGGAGTCGGCGGACAGGGATTCAAAGGAGTATTCGATGGCAAAGGGCACGCAATACATGGCTTGAATCTGCAAACAACAGGAACACAATCATGCGCAGGTCTGTTTTACTGTGTGGATGAAGGAGGAACCGTCAAAAATTTGACGGTCAGAGGAACGGTAAATGTGGAATATAACGGAAGCAGCGGATGTTCTGCGGGTGGCGTTGCCGGAAAAACAAAGAAGGCCATCATTGAGAACTGCCATAACGCTTGCGACATTTTCGGTTCAGGCACATCTTTCTGGTTAGGTGGTATTGTCGGCTTTGCTACAAATACTACATTTGAGAATTGTTCCAATTCAGGTAATATCCAAGTGGACGGAACGGCTTCCGTTTGCTTGGGAGGAATAACCGGAACGGCTAATAATTCTTCTGGCCAAGTGATAGCAGACAATGTGAACGAAGGAAATATTATTGCGCGGTCTTCATATGATTGGGTGAAAGTGGGAGGCATCATAGGTGATATTACTACTACCGGAGGTGATGTTACATTGTCCGGAAATGAAAACCGGGGAGATATAAAAAGTGAAAGCAACACCTCTCAAGATGTCGGGGAGGTTGATGCAGGTGGAATAATCGGATATATAACAACAGCTATAGAGTCTTCCGGTAAGATACTTGTTAACGACAACAGCAATAAGGGAACAGTTGTCAACGGCAATGATGGCAACTATGCCGGAGGAATTATCGGGCAAGCACGAGGGGATGCCAACTGTGAGTTTGCCTTGACAGGTAACAATATCCAAGACGGAACACCTTCCGACTGTGTAATCGGCTATAATATTTTGTACGATGGTACGATTACTGTTGATGGAAATCCTATTGAGGAATATTTTCCCTATCCCAAACCTCAAGAATAAGAAGTCAAATACTATTAATTCCGAATGAGTATGAAACGATATATCAATATAGCATGTGCAATGATAGCGGTGCTTCTTGCGTCATGCAACAACAATAATCCGCTTACAAATGACGATGACAACCTGCGCCCGATGACAATCAGCGTCATAACCGACCATATCGTAACCAGAGCTGCCACATCGTCGGTGGCGCACTACGCTATTTCCGTATGGGAGGACAAGTCTTATACTACTCCTGCGCCGGTGTTTTCTGATGGCAACAATTACGCTGCAAATACGAGTGGTTCGTTCTCAATGGTTCTTAACAGTACGAAGTCCTATTATTGTTTGTTCTGGGCAGACAATGGCACGGATTACACTCTTGATAATGAGTTAAAAAACATCGTTTTAAAAGATGGCAGCAAAACGTCTGAAGCTTTCTGTGGCAAAACAACCATTCCGGCCGGTACATCAACAACCTACACCGCCAACCTAAAACGTGCTGTAGCAAAAATTACTTTAAAGGAAACCCATGAAATGCCCGCAGACAACACGATGGCCGTGACCTTTGACCGATATACGGCTTTTAACGTTGAGAATGGAGAGGTCACGGCTCCTAAAACTTACACCTTCACATGGAAAACTACAGCCAAAACTGGAACAAGTACCTCGCCCGTTCAACTGAATGACGAGGATATTTTCACGCTGGCTCCCGTAGAAAAAGCCTTATTGAGCAACATCATTTTTCAATGCAACGAAGAGGGTAAGATAACTGTTTCCAACGTACCTTTACAAGCTAATTACAATACGAGTATAAAGGGGCATTATACGACAGTTTCAGAACAGACTTTCATTGTGGATTGTAAGGATGAATGGAAGCCCGGGGAAGCTGTACCATAGTTTTTTAGAGTATGTGATATTATGCAGAAAGCATCTTTTTGAAGATGATATGCCTTTCTCTTTTGATGAAATCATCTGACTTGAATAAGAAGAGGAGTGTGAAAAATACTTGTATAATAAAATAATCCCGAAAGATATCTCCAAATCGTCTTTCGGGATTACTTTGTGTCAGACAGACTGTAATTTTATGGAATCGTTTCAATTGAACTTTTCCAACAGCTATTTTGTAATTCCTTTCGCATCACAGCGTTGTCATGTATGATGAGACAAGCGGTTACAATGGTAATAAACCAAACACACAGCAGGCATATACATACGAACCGTTGCACACGACGGGAACGGTACGCCCGCCGCAGGCAGTATAAGGGTGCGTCTTTGAACACGAATACCGGTATATCTTTAAACCGCTTTGGACGGGCTGGGAATACCGGTTTCTTTACTTTTGCCGCATGAACACCCAATATTTCGATAACAACATCCAGTTTGGCATTCAGCAGGCGGACACGGGTGTCGTAGCTGTCGCGTGTCTTGTTCAGGAAGTCGGTGAGTTTAACGGTACGCCCGAATGCGTCACATACTAACTTGTATTTCTCCAGTGCCTCGGCAAAGTCGGCAGCCATGCGGGCGTAGCACTCCTGCGGCGTGAGTTTTCCCTGCGTCCTGTCTTCCTCTTCTTCGCGCTCGAAGCCGCGCTGCCGTTCTTCCAGCAGTTCTCTCACGGCGTTTCTCGCCGCCGTTGCGACACGTTTTTCCAATACCTCGGGGGCGAGGGGCTTAATATCTGAACGCCCGCACAGGTTTCTGTTCAGGGTTTCCATTGCCTCGAGGTTCGCGGCCAGCAGCTCCTGCAACTCGTCGAACTGTGTTACCGGCTCGTCTTTCAAGGGGGTCGGTCTTTTGCTTGTCATCGTTATCTTTTTCGTTTATATGGGTTCTTCTTGCTCTTTTCCTTATCCTCGTCGTTCCAGTCCCGGTCGTTGCCGCCGCCACCTCCGCCGCCGGTCTGCACGACATGGGGCTGCATGACGAGTTCCGCAACCGCTTCGCCTATGCCGCCTCCGGAGGAAGCCCCGCCGTCCGTTGTCGTTTCCGTGGAGGTCATGCCATCCGAGATTCCAACCGTCTCCGATGGGATATCGGAGGGGTGCCGGCCAAAAGAGAAACCGGATTGTTCCGTCCGCCCATCCGATGTGGTCAAGCCCTTGGCGTTGCCTGCGCCATCCTGTATTATGCCCAGACTTTGGCAGAGCTTGGCGTATGTCATGGAACGGTCGATCTGATAACCGCCAAAAGAGATGTTATTGCAGGTGAACACCACGCCTTTGGGCTTACCTTCCGCGTTGAGGGTGATGTTCATGCCGATACCCTGTGCGGCAAGGGCGGCTTTCAACGCCTCCATGCTGCGGCAGGTCTGCATTGCCTCGGTAACGGTGTCGTAGATGCGGTATTTGACAGCGGCCTTGCCTTTCAGACGGTCGCGGTTCACCTTCTTCTTGCCCTTGCTGAAAGTAAGGCCGTATTCCCGCGTGAGGGCTTGGGTGATGCGTGCCGACTTGCGGAAGCCTTGGTCGCCCGTGATGGCGTTGCCGTCGTTGTCCACCCGGTTGTAGGCGATATGCACGTGGGGATGCGGCTTGTCGTGATGGCGGGACATGACGAACTGCGTGTTCACGATGCCCATGCGCCGCAGGTATTCCTTGGCGATGTCGGCCATCAGCGTGTCCGACAACTTGGGCGCGTCCTCCGGCGCGAAGCTCAAGGAGATATGCCCGACGAAGTTCTTCAGCGACGGGCGGCTTTTGGCCTGCAGGCTGAAACTCGCCACAATGGACTTGTTCGATGTCAGGTCCACACCCTCGGAAGCAATGATGTTCGCATTCTTGTTCTTGATGTCGTTGGCGTAATCCACCAGCCCGGCGAAACCTTGTCCGCTGCTTATCTTTGCCATCATGGGTTATAACTGTTCGTTGAGTTTTACAATCAGGTCGCTTATCTCCCCGGACAGCCGCCTGTTCTCGTCGGCGATGTACTGTGGCCCGTGTATGTGTCCGAGGTGCGCCAGCTGGTTCAGGTTGTTCGCCATGCCTGCCGTGCGCGTAGCCACTTTACCGTCTCCCGCGACAGGGGTTCTTTAACATAGCCGTTCACCGCCAGTTCGTAAACGATTTCGGAAAGCGGCCTCTCGCCGTCCGCTTGCTGCGGCGTACCAGTTTGGCGTAATTCGCCCGGTCGAAATAGACTTTCACGGGACAGTCGCGCTTCTCACCGTCGGGCAGTTTCGGGCGTCCGCCTTGTTTCCGTTCCGGGGTGTTCATGTTGGGATGTGTCTGGGTCATCGTGCCTCCTCCTTCCCGCTGCCGTGTCTGGCAGCTCCCCAGTCCGTCAGGCGGTTTTGTGGGACACAAAACCTATACTTGCTCCCCAGACACACCCCGACCTTCCTATACGTCCGGCAGAAACGGGACGTTTCGACGGAAACAAATGCCACCCCGTGGGCAGGCGGTCTGCCAATGATTTCCAGTATTACAGCCATCATTTACCCCCTTTCCCACGTCCCACGATATACGCCTGCGCCTGCTGCTCGAGTTCGGCCTGCGATGCGATGCGGATGTTCTTCTGCCACGCCTCCAGTTCCGCCTTGTCGAAGAAGCAGAGTTTGCCGTTCGGTTTATAATACGGGATGACGCGGCGCATCATCAACTTGTGCAGGTAGCTTACCTTCAGGCCGAGGAATTTTGCCGCTTCGGCTGTCGGAATCAGTTGTTTCTTTTCTTCCATGTTGCTGTCATTTTTTAGTGAATACTCCATAGTCTCCCAATGCGGAAGACGCTGCAAAGTAAGGTATGGAAAACGGCACGGGAAAGGGTTTTGAGGCTGTGTAAAACAGAGGGAAAATAAGGTGGCAAACAGAATGGGATGACGCTGTAATACAGTAGAAGGCAGCCGAAAACCGCAAAGGGAAGCAAAGGGGGTGGAAGAACGGGAAAAACGACGGTAACAGACAGCCAGACGAAAGGCGGTTAACAAATCATATCCTCCGGCAAGAATATGGATGTGCCATTTTACCGAACAGAATCGAGTCAAATTACCGATTATTTTTACGCCAAATTACCGAATTTTCAAAATTATCACTATCTTTGCCCTTGTAAACGATTAATATATGGAAGGTTATAAACATAGGATAATGGACGGTCTGCTGTCCAAGAAGCTGCAGGCCAAAGGGGCGGTACTTATCGAAGGACCAAAATGGTGCGGAAAGACGACGACAGCGGAAGAGGTCGCCGCGAGCAAGGTACTGTTGGCGCGAACCGACGTGAAAGAGCATTTCAAAAATCTTTTGGCAATCGACACGGACACCGCCCTCTCCGGTGACGCCCCGATGTTGATAGACGAATGGCAGACCGTCCCGAAGTTGTGGGACGCGGTGCGCTATACCGTCGACCACCGCCGTAAAATGGGACAGTTCATCCTGACCGGTTCCGCTGTTCCCGATAAGGAAGCGGAAGAGGAAAGGGAGCATTCGGGTACGGGACGGTTCGCATGGCTCACGATGCGCCCGATGAGTCTGTTCGAGTCCGGGGAGTCGAACGGAAGCGTAAGTCTGGCCGGACTGTTCACGGCTCCCGAAAAGATACTGGAAAAGAATGCGTTGAAATTGCAGGACATCGCTTTCCTGATTTGTCGCGGCGGGTGGCCAATGGCTGTCGGGCTTCCCGAAGAGGCGGCTTTAGAGCAGGCTTTTGACTATTACGATGCGGTAACGAAAGAGGATATTACGAGGGCGGATGGGGTAAAACGGGCTTCGGAAAGGGTGCAACGCCTGATGCGGGCATACGCCCGTCATCAGGGCACGCAGGCGTCGATAGCCACGCTGCGGGAGGATTTGAAAAACAACGATACCGCGACGCTCGACGATGATACGATCATCGCATATCTCGAAGCGTTGAGAAAGATTTTTGTGGTGGAGGATATGCCGGCATGGAATCCCAACCTCCGTTCGAAGACTGCCATACGCACTGCCGACACGCGGTATTTCGTCGATCCGTCAATTGCGACTGCCGCACTGGGCATGGGACCTGCCGACCTCATAAACGACCTGAACACGATGGGCTTTTTCTTCGAGGCGATGTGTGTAAGGGATTTGAGGGTTTTTGCCGAAGCTCTGAACGGAAAGGTATATCATTACCGGGATAAAAGCGGCTTGGAATGCGATGCGGTGCTACACTTGCGTAACGGGCAATACGGGCTGGTAGAGATAAAGCTCGGCGGACAGTCCCTGATAAACGAGGGGGCGGCGACACTCAACACACTGGCCGCCCAAATAGACACCTCCCGCATGAAAGCCCCTGCGTTCAAGATGATTCTGACAGCCACGGGTGAACACGCTTACCGCCGTCCGGAAGACGGGATATATGTCGTGCCTATCGGCTGCCTGAAACCGTAACGGTGCTAACCCTGCACGCTTTTCAGCCAACGGCGGTAAGCCTCCGTGCCGCAAATCTCCCCGTCGGCTTCGGCTGTCTTCCTGAACAGGTCTATGATGATGTCCTCCTTCTCCATTTTGGAGCCACGGCGGTCTTTGGCGGCCAGAAGCTGCCGCAAATTGGGCAGCCTCCAGTACTCGCCGAAGGTCTTCCACTGGTAGGATATGTTGCAGATTGCCGCGACGCTGCTTGCTATAAAGGCCATCTGCGTGGCGTTGCAACCCTTACAAGGGCGGTATTCCGCGTCTAAAAAGCCTTCCCGGCGCAATGCGTCCAACAGGACGAGGGTTTTCCCGCCTTTCAGCGCGTCGGGGAACTCCTGCGGCAAGGCGGGCGGTTGCACCGTTGCATCCCGTCCCTCGTCTGCCGTTCGGCGTATTGCTGTGGGGTACGCGCCTTTCCGTTTGCGCCGTGATAGAAATTCCTCCGTCTTTCCCCGATACTCCATGTAGATGGCCATCGGTATGGCGAACACTACAAGCGTAACCACGGTAAAGAGGATGACGGTAATCGTGTCCGCCTCCATCCGGGCGACGACGGAACGGCCTATGAAAGCGGACGCGAGCAGCCACACCGCACCCGGCAGCAGAATGTTTATCCTGAAATCTTCGGGCAGTCTCTTCATTTCCGGTCATGATTTTGCGAACTCGGCATCGATCAGACCGATGGCGTCATCCTTCTTCTTGTTGATAATCTTGGCGTATATCTGCGTTGTCTTCACGTCCGTGTGGCCGAGCAGCTTGCAGACGGTATAAAGGTCTGCGCCGAGTGTCAGCATCATCGTGGCGAACGTGTGGCGGCTCACGTGGTAGGTCACGTGCTTGGTAATGCCCGCCCCCTTTATCCACGGCTTGACAAGGGCGTTGCAGGTGTCCTCGCACGGCAGCGTGGGGAAAACCGCCTCTTCCTCGTCCGCCCCGTCCCGTTCCGGCATCCACTTCCTCGCCTGCATGGAGAGGGGCAGGTAAAGCGGCTGGCGCGTCTTCTGCATGACGATACCGATATGCCACTGCTCGCCCGTGCAGTCCACGTTCTTCCATTTCAATGCCAGCACGTCGCTGATACGCAGCCCGCAGTAGCAGGAGAAGAGGAACGCGCTCTTGACGTCCTCCCGCCGGCAGGGGGTGTCGATCAGCGTCTTCACTTCGTCGATGGTTAGGAACTCCCGCTTGCTCTCCGGCATCTTGATTTTCTCGTCCGTGTTCAGCTTGTTTATGGGGTTCTCGCCGATAATATCCTCCCGCACCGCCGCGTTCAACGCTCCCCGGAGGCAGCCGAAATAGGAGACGCAGGTAAACTGCGACAGCCTCTTCCCGTTCGCGCTGACATAGGTGTTGCGCATATAGTCTATGAGGGCGAGGCAGAAATTGCGGTCGATGTCCCGCATGGCGGCCTTCGCGTTGAACGAGCGCAGGACATTCACCGTGTTGCCGATGAGCTTGCCGCTGCCGCGAACGCCTTTTCTTCTCCTGACTATCCTTGTAGGTCTGCATCCAGTCGAGCAGCAGCATCTTGGAACGCTGGGAGGTGTTTTTCAGTCCTGCCACGCCGTTGGTCAGTTCGATGATACGCTGCGACTTGATGGTGTTCACGGCGGCCAGCGTCGCCTTGTTCTGCGCCTTGGCTGCAGTACTTGTTTCGGGGATAAGATAGAGCTTGAGGAACTCGTACCGGCGTTTGCCGTCCCCTATAAATGTCGAGATAGACGGACTGGCTGCCGTCGCTGAGTGCCTTGTAACGGATGCGCACGGGTTCCTTGACCTTGGGTTGTTTGGGAATCTTTATCGTTCTTGCCATAATCGGGTGCGTATATAAAAGGTTGTCAATCGAATGCCTTGTCGGCGAGGTTTACCGCCTCGTCTTTCCGCCGGTTGATGATTTCGGCGTAAACCTGCGTGTTCTTTATCTGCGAGTGCCCCAGCAACTTGGAGACGGTATAAAGGTCTGCCCCCCAGCGTGAGCAGCATCGTGGCGAAGGTGTGGCGGCTCGTGTGGTAGGTTATCGCTTTGGTTATCCCCGCCTTTTCTACCCATGCTTTCAGATGTTCGTTGATATGGGTGTCGTTGGGCAGGCTGCCGAACACAAGCCCGTCCGCTTCCCGTTTCTGCCCTTTTCCGCATTTCGGCAGCCATCGGCGGGCTTGTACGCCCAGCGGGATATGCACGGGCTTCTCGCTCTTGTTCATCACCACCGACAACAGCCACCTGTGCCCGTCCTTCGTGATGTCGCCCCATTTGAGCTTCCGCACGTCGCCCAGCCGCAGACCGCAGTTGCAGGCGAAAAGATAAGCATGTTTGATGTCCTCTCGTTTGCAGGTGTCGCTATCAGAGCCTTCACCTCGTCAATAGTCAGGTACTCTCTCTTCCCTCTGTTCGTCTTCGCCCGTTCGTGGCGTGAGAGGCGGTCCATCGGGTTGGACGGGATGACACCCTCGCGGACTGCGGCATTGAGTGCCGTTATCAAGGTACATTGGCGGTTGAACACGGTTTTTGATTTGAGGGGCTGGCCGCTTGCCGTCCTGTAACCCGTTTTCAGGTATTCCATGAACGACAAGCAGAAGTCCTTGCCTACCGCCTTGAGTGCCATGCCGCCGTGTCCCATGTCGGCTATGATGTCCCGGAGCCGGTCTATCGCGTAGAGGTCTTTCACGCCACGGCTCCGCTGTATCTCCTTGAACCGCGCGAACCACTCCGACAGGGTAAGGTTGTTTTGCGGTGCTTTTTCCGGCATGAGCCGCTTGCTGACGGGCGGCTGTTTCTTCAACTCGCGCAGCCGGGCTTTGAGGGCGGCCTCGGCTTGGCGCATGGCGGCGGCATTCTGACACGCGGCCTTGTCGTCCGTCTCCGGCAAAAGGTAGAGCTTCAGGTACTCGTAACTGCGGCGTCCCTCGTGGTAGCAATCCAAGTAGATGGACTGATACCCGTTCTTCATCGCCTTGAGCCTTATCTTGATGGGCGATTTTTGCGTATCTTTGTTTCCGTTGCCTTCCATGCTGAAATTTCGGGTTGTTATCACACCGCAAAGATAGCATGTTTTCGGAAACAAGAAACAAAAACAGGTAACAAAAATACGTCTAAAATGGGATTTTCCGAGAATTGAAGGGAATTAGTCTAAAATCATAACTATCTAAAAATAAGCGATATATTTGCAGTTATTTAGCTCTTTGTTTCCTTAATTTGAGTATATCGGAAATTAGGCTCCCCCTTCCCTTTGTTTCGTGGCAGACGGGCAAGCCCGGATGCCTCCTATAAATGGCAGAATGCCTGTAAGGAACAGAGGCGGATTGTGCGCGGTTATACAATCTGTTTCCGGCTCCCGGTTCAATCCGCCGCCTCACACGCTCTTGACAAAAGCGATAAAAAGGGTTTGCGAAGCGATTTAAGACATTCCGTGTCCTCGTCCTTGTCGATGGTAGTCCCATCCGTCCCGGTGTCGAGAATAAGCCCTGCAAGCTCTTTTGAGGTCTCGATGAAAGTGGCCCATTCCCCTCCAAGATCATGGCGGAAAAATTCAATGAGCGGCGAGCCGTCATCGAACCTTGATTTACGCAACACACGTTGCAAAGCTGCCTGGGCAACACATCCCAAAGCGATATTACGAATGTCCTTTTCCTGCTTGCCGGTGTGTGGCGATACAGCATCGATATGACTGTCCGGATAGTGACGGCTGTCCGATTCGGCTATTCCGGCTATCGCCTGACGGACTACCTGTCCGCATATTTTGCCGGCTTCATCAGAGGTCGTTTTGCCAACAACCCAATCGGACAATGCCTCTTGCAGTTGCATGGCAAAGTCAGGCTCTTGCTGCACAACGGTGGTTTCCGGATGTCTGTCGGATTGCACGTTCATGGTAATCACAATGCTCTTTACGAGCTTGGTGCGTTTCAGTTGGCCGAACGTTTCCAACGTTTCCAGAAATGAGCGGACAGTGGCCCGATGCCAATGCCACTCCGTCGCAAGGTCGGAAATTGTCACATGGCACTGGTAAGGCTGAAGCTCATACTCCTGTTTCTTTAAAAAAGGGGAAACAAAACCTGCCAACGATTTATCCAGCAAATCGCTGTATGCTTCCGTTCGTGTCTTGCGTTCGCCGACTTTCTCCTTGAGATAGTCGAACATCTCCGCTCCGGCCAATACGACGACGGATTTCTCTTGCTTATTTTTCATTTTCATTCTGTTTTTTTGATGATTAAGCAATACGGGAATCCGAAACTGAAGTACTGA
>VOFJ01000178.1_pt1 | contig 16000 bp, 25 predicted proteins | sample 5384081 | NCBI WGS metagenome assembly VOFJ01 (sample SAMN12384729, study PRJNA508395) | human gut metagenome | isolation source: healthy gut I | host: Homo sapiens
CTGACTTCCAGAAAAACAGCGTTCAATGTCGTTTTGAAAGTTGTTTGAAGAAAGTTGTCCGTCATGTTGTAAAGGGATTATTACAACAAGGATTGAAACGTTAAAGGAAAAAGAAATTCCTTTTGTGAACTTCCAGAAATCATGTTCGAAAAATGACTGTTTGGGACGACTACGAAACAGATTATACAATCTTTTCAGTATGTGGCATTGATATTCGTGTCCTTGATGATGAATTGGCAGAAGCCTTGAAAAAACTTCCAGAAAGAAAACGCAATACACTGCTGATGTATTACTTCTTGGAAATGACAGAAAGTGAAATTGCCAACTTGCAGAAAATCACGCAAAGCGGTGTATTTAGAAATCGACATCACGCTTTGGAAGTTATGAAAAAAATACTCAAGGAGGAACATTAGAAAATGAAACAGTTATTTAAAAAGCCGTCCTATTACTTGATTTCATCAGCTATGGACGGAAACGAAAAAGCGATTGAGAAATTGCTGGCCATTTTATGACCCGTACATATCAAAGTGCTGTTTACGTTCACTTTATGACGAATATGGCAATGTTTATATTGTTGTAGACATGGAATTAAAAGGACGTATCAGAGAAGCACTTATCAAAATGATTTTAGGTTTTAATATTGAAGATATGGACTTGGAACCAGAAAAATAAGCAGTTTTTAGCGGAGCATGATTTAATGTCCCCCTCTTTCCTGCTCTGCCCCTGCTTCTACATGAAAGCAACACGCTTTCGCTACAGCTCTTTGACAACTGAATAAAGCAGACAGATACGTTTGTGAGATAGCGAGCCACGGGAACTGTACGCCACGACCTTTTAAAAGAAAGCGAGCGACCCACGCAGTGATCCGAGAGCGACTGTTGGAAAAGTCGTTTTGCCACGACCTATCCTCACAGAATAATGATACGTCCGCATGGTGCGGTTCTGCCCACAAGAATGGGAATAGTTGAGATACTAACGGAGTTTTCCAAAGCCGTCTGCCTGCTTGTAAAAAAAATGACACACAGTAAAGGGGGTGCATAGATTATGAACAATACTGATGTGCCTATCTGGAGAAAAATATACGCTGACGATTGAAGAAGCGTCTAAATACTTCCGCATTGGCGAAAAGAAATTGCGTAAATTAGCCGAAGAAAATCTTGACGCTGGCTGGGTTATCGTGAACGGCAACCGTATTCAGATTAAGCGAAAACAATTTGAAAAAATCATAGATACATTGGACGAAATCTAATGTCATTGAGCCGTAGATATGGTATAATAAGGTATAGCGTATCACGGCTCATTCCATGACGGAAAGGAGCTTTACACTATGTCTAATGTAAAACGAAAAGACAGTAAAAATCGCAATTTGCGTAATGGAGAGAGCCAGCGAAAAAGACGGAAGATACGTTTATAAATATACCGATATATACGGAAAGCCACAATTTATTTATTCTTGGAAACTTGTACCGACAGACAAGACACCTGCTGGAAAACGTGATGATTATATCGTTGAGGGAAAAAGAAACACAGATAAAAAAAGACCTTAACGACGGTATCGACACAGCAGGCGGTAAAATGACAGTCTGCCAGCTCTACGACAAGAAGAACAGCCAAAGAAAGAACATCAAAAGGGCTACTGAAAAAGGACGACAGTATCTTATGAACGCTCTGAAAAATGACCCGTTGGGTATGAGAGCGATTGATACCGTCAAGCAGTCGGACGCTAAAGAATGGGCTATCAGAATGAGTGAAAAAGGATATGCCTACAAAACGATTGATAACTATAAGCGTTCCTTGAAAGCGTCATTTTACATGGCGATACAAGACGACTGTATCAGAAAGAACCCGTTTGAATTTAAGCTAAGTGATGTTCTGGAAGATGATACGGAGCAGAAAGTTATCCTTACACCAGAGCAGGAAGAACGCCTGCTTGCCTTTATGGAAACGGATAAGATTTACAGCAAGTATTATGATGAGATTGTGCTTCTGCTGGAAACGGGACTTCGTATTTCTGAATTTTGCGGACTGACGACGCATATTGATATGCAGAACAGAATACTCAATATAGACCATCAGTTATTGAAAGATAGCGAAATCGGCTACTATATTGAAACGCCAAAGACCAAAAACGGAAAACGGGAACTTCCATTGACAGAACGGGCTTATCAAGCAATCCAAAGAATACTAAAGAACAGAGGAAAAGCACAACCGCTGATTGTAGGTGGTTACAGCAATTTTCTATTCTTAAACCGTGAGGGCTTGCCTAAAGTTGCAGGAAACTATGAGGGCATGGTGCGAGGGCTGATTAAGAAGTATAACAAATATCACACGGACAAATTACCGAACATCACACCACATTCATTCAGACATACTTATTGTACGAACATGGCAAACAGAGGAATGAACCCTAACACTCTGCAATATCTCATGGGACACGCTAACATAACCATGACACTTGGCTATTATGCACACGGTACATTTCAATCTGCAAAAGCAGAGAACTGGAAAGACTGGCTTGTTAATATCGGAGCGTATATTTACTACTCATTTACTACTTTTGGTTGCATTTTCATGCTGGTAAATGCCAGCTTATGCAAGGTATCTTCAAAAAGAAAATACCGATAAAGCCCTAAAATACGGGATATATCGGCATTTACCAACTTATGAAAAGATAATCAGAAATTTAGTAAGTTTTTTAATAAAAAAATAAATAAATAATAAGTTACAAACAGCGACCGCAGAGTGATATGCTTTGCGGTCGCTTTTATGTGTTGTTCACACACAAGGACACTCGGCATAATATGAGGGTGTAGAGAATAACTTGATTTACGGGTGTTGTGTATGAAAAAGAGCGACATAAGAACATTTGGCATAATCGGCGGTGACAAGCGACAGCTTTTTTTCTTGCAAAATCAATTTCTGACAGCTGTTACGATGTTTTGCTCGGCGGATTTGACAGCCTTGAAAGCTACGGTTCATTGAGCCTTTGCAATGTTAAAAAGGCAATTTCGGAAAGTGACGCATTGATTTTTCCGTTGCCGTCAATAAGGACAGATGGAAGTCTTAACACGCCGTTTTCAAACGAGAATATTTTGCTTGACGGTGACGATATTGAAATTATCCTTAAAAAGCCTGTTTTTACTACGATGAAAAGCAGATTTTTAAAGGCATATCCAAGGCTTTCCGACGGTGAAATTTTTGATTACGGAGCAAGAGATGATTTTGCAATCCTCAACGCATTGCCTACGGCAGAGGGTGCAATTGAATGTGCAATGAGAGAATATGAGGGTACGATTTCGGGCAGTAAGTGTCTTGTTACGGGATTCGGCAGAATCGGAAAAATTCTTGCTCACAAGCTTGTTTTTACTCGGAGCAAATGTTACCGTGAGCGCAAGAAAGCCGTCAGACCTTGCATATGTAAAAGCACTCGGCTACAATGCACTTAATACGGAAAATCTCAGAACGGTAAAGCGGTTTGACATTGCTTTCAACACAATTCCGAGGTTGATTTTTGACAGGGAACTTCTTATGAATACCGACACAAACACCCTTATTATAGACCTTGCGTCCCTGCCGGGAGGGGTTGATTTTGATACCGCCGAAAAAACTCGGAATTTATGCCGTTAGGGCATTGTCGCTACCCGGAAAATGTGCTCCGAAAACGGCAGGAGAAATTATAAAAACTACTGTATTTGACATCATCAAGGAGGTTTACAGGTGACAAAAGCAACCATAGGATTTGCAATGTGCGGTTCCTTTTGCACCTTTTTCAAAGGCTTTTACGCAAATGCAGAGGCTTGTTGACTCAGGCTATGATGTTATTCCGATAATGTCGCAAAATGCCTTTTCAACATCAACTCGTTTCGGAAAAGCGGAGGAAATGGTAAAGAGGGCAGAAGAAATAACGGGCAAAGCTGTTCTACACTCGGTTGTGCAGACAGAACCGATAGGACCTAAAAAAATGTGCGACTTGCTTGTGATTGCACCGTGTACGGGCAACACGCTTGCAAAGCTGTCGCTCGGAATTACCGACACGGCGGTAACAATGGCGGCAAAGTCGCATTTGAGAATTTTAAGACCTGTGCTGTTGTGCGTTGCAACAAATGACGCTCTCGGTGCGTCGGCACAGAACATCGGCAGACTTCTCAACACGAAAAATATTTACTTCGTTCCTTTAAAACAGGACGATTGCATCAAGAAACCAAATTCGCTTGTGGCTGATTTTGATAAGCTTGAAGATTGCGTAACCCTTGCATTGCAGGGAAAACAACATCAGCCGATTTTTTTATAACAGAACAACAGCCGTCTTGGAATGCAAATTTTCAAAACGGCTGTTATTTGAGTTGACAATTAAAAAATAGTGTGATAACTTAAAGTATAGTATTTCTGCTGAACAGGAGTGGGTATTTAATGAGAAAAAGAGTAAACAAAATTATTTCTGTTGCACTATCGGCAACTCTTGCGTTCGGTGTGTTTACAGCATTGCCGATGTCGGCAAATGCGGTTGTATCAACGGCAAGCGAGGTAAGTGCGGAGGCAATTCAAAACATGAGCTTTATAAAAGCTATACATATGGCGGATACAAATATCGCATTGTGGGTCAGAAATCAAACGGAAGATTTAACGCATGGATTGAATCTTATTCCGGTAAGTCTGCAAGCGTCAATGTTCCTGCGTCAGTCGGTGATTGTGATATGGTCGGCATTGACAACAATTGTTTTTCGTTTAACAAAACTTTGAAAACAATTATTGTTCCCCAAGGGCATTGCTGAAATTGGTTCAAGTGCATTTCTCGGTTGTACCGCACTTACAAGTGTAAGCCTGCCGAGTACACTGACAAAAAATAAATTTTTGGGCATTTAAAAATTGTACAAGCCTTTCGACACTTTCAATTCCGTCAAGCGTTGTTTCGATAGGTGATAACGCATTTGACAATTGCCTTTGGTACACAAATCAATCTAACGGAATTGTTTACGCAGGAAAAGTTGCGTATAAGTACAAGGGTAAGCTTGCGGATAACAGCTCTGTTACGATAAAAAGCGGAACTGTTTCAATAGGCGATTATGCCTTTACGGACCAAAAGCTTACATCAGTCACACTTCCGTCAAGCCTTGTTTCAATCGGTGAACAGGCGTTTTCATACACTAATCTCAAAACTGTGACAATTCCGAAAAGTGTAAGCTCAATGGGTTATAATCCCTTTGCGTACTGTTCACAGCTTTCAAGCATTACGGTTCAAAGCGGAAACACAAACTTCTATGTTCAAAACGATTTACTTATCGCCAAGAATCATATGTATTCAGTAACAAAAGATATTACTGATCCTGATGCACCTTCTACGGAATCAAGAAGCTACACATCTTATGCTCCGTACGGCTCGGTTGTGATATCGTTACCGTCAGCATCAACGCTGAAAACTGTTACAATTCCAGAAACGGTTAAGGCAATAGGCAATTATGCTTTTGCAGGAAGTAAAATCGAAAAGCTATTACTTTGAACAGCGGACTTGAATCTATTCTCACATCTGCTTTTTCAGGTTGCAAAAACCTTTCATCGGTGAGCTTTTTTCCGACAGTATTATCAGCATTTGCGACAGTTCGTTTGAGGAATGTACTTCACTTAAAAATCTGAAATTCGGCAAAAATCTTGAATTTATTTCATACTATGCCTTTTATAACTGCCAAAATCTTCAATCGGTGACAATCGGGGAAAATGTAAAGGCAATTTGCTGTGATTCATTCGGCAATTGCAATGCTCTTGTAATTAACGGTAAGATTGGCTCAACAGCAGAAACCTTTGCCAAAAAGTACGGCTACAAGTTTAATTCATCAGAAACCACAAGACTTAAAGGCGATGTTGACAATAAACGGTATTATTAATGTAGTTGACGCTACCGATATTCAGAAATATGTTGTTAATCTTACAGATGAAAATGGAAATAAGTTTATTGATGTCAACAATGCGGAAGATGTGTATGTCGCAGATGTAAACGTGGTGACGGCATTATCAATGTTGTAGATGCAACGCTTATTCAAAAGTATATCGTAAGACTTGTGGAGTCACTTTGATAACTTTAGTTTATAACAAAACTGCACAAAAATTTATGGATAAAGACAGCGTGGGGTATTGCTCATGCTGTCTTTTTGTGTTAAAATTGTAGATAACAAAATGAAATAACGAAGGATTTGTCTATGAAATATTGTTCAAAATGCAAGCGACTGCATAATGATGAAGAAACAGTCTGCAAAAACTGCAAGGCTCAGCTTAAAACAATAACCGATGAAAACACTCCCGTGTATCTGCTCACGGCATCGGGCTTTGAATTGCAGAGAGTTAAAGCCGCACTTGAGGACAGCACCGTTCCGTGTGACGCTACAATCAAGAAGTGTATGGAAAATAAATACAGTAAAAGCATTAAGGCATACACAGGCTATGATGATTTGACCTATGATGTTTATGTTCCGTATTCGGCTTATGAAAAGGCATTCGACACCTGTGTCGGAATCGGCGCAATCAAGCTTGAGGGCGAAGAAATTCTTGACGAAGATGTTGAATACACCGAGAATGACGGTGAAACGCTTGACGAGCAGTTTGAAAATGACGGGTGCAAAGCGTACAACCGTAAGAGTTGTCAGCGCATTACTGCTTTTGCTTATAGTTGCAGGCGTTGTATTCGGAACAGATGCAATAATGAATTTTATTAAAGAATTTTTCGGATAATTCGGTATCCGATTTTGAGTTAATATTTAGTTAAAATGAATGAAATTACGGCGGATTTTTTACAATGAAACAGGAAACAAAGTGTTTGCATTCCGGCTATGTGCCTAAGAACGGAGAACCCAGACAGATGCCAATTTATCAAAGCACCACCTTTAAGTATGATTCAAGTGACGCAATGGGCAGACTTTTTGACCTTGAGGACAGCGGATATTTTTTATACCCGTCTGCAGAACCCGTCAAATGATATGACTGCCGCAAAAATTGCCGGACCTTGAGGGCGGTGTTGCCGCAATGCTCACATCAAGCGGTCAGGCGGCGAACTTCTTTGCACTTTTCAACATCTGCGAAACAGGCAGTCACATTGTTGCATCGTCTGCAATCTACGGCGGTACATATAATCTGCTCGGTGTTACAATGAAGAAAATGGGCATTGATGTTACTTTTGTCGATCAGAATCTTCCCGAAGAAGAGCTTGCAAAGGTATTCAGACCAAACACAAGGGCAATGTTCGGTGAAACAATTACCAACCCGACCGTGTCTGTTCTTGATATTGAAAAGTTTGCAAGACTTGCTCACTCGCACGGTGTTCCGCTTATTGTTGACAACACTTTTGCAACCCCTGTAAACTGCCAGCCGATTAAGTGGGGTGCTGACATTGTTACTCACTCAACCACAAAATATATGGACGGTCACGGTGTTTCTGTCGGCGGTGCAATTGTTGACAGCGGCAACTTTGACTGGCTGAAATATGCCGACAAATATCCGACGGGACTTACAACTCCTGATGATTCATATCACGGTATTGTCTATGCCGAAAAAATTCGGCAAGCTCGGCTACATTACAAAGGCTACTTCTCAGCTTATGCGTGACCTCGGTTCAATCCAGTCACCGCAGAATGCTTTTTATGTTATGAACGGTCTTGAAAGTCTTCATATGAGAATGGAAAGACATTGCAAAAAATGCTCTTGAAATTGCAAGATTCCTCAAGGCTAATGACAAGGTTGCGTGGGTTGATTATCCCGACCTTGAAGATGACAAATATCACGCACTTGCTGAAAAGTATCTTCCGAACGGCTCATGCGGTGTACTTTCTTTTGCGGTTAAGGGCGGAAGAGATTGTGCGGTTAAATTTATGGACAGCTTAAAACTCTGCGACATTGAAACTCATGTTGCAGACGCAAAGACCTGTATTCTTCATCCCGCAAGCCACACCCACCGTCAGATGACGGATGAACAGCTTATTGAGGCAGGTGTTGCACCCGACCTTTATCAGACTTTCGGTAGGTCTTGAAAATGTTGATGATCTTATTGCCGACATCAGTCAGGCTCTTGATAAGATTTAATTTTCTTTAAAAAGAAATTACACATAAAATTACAAAATAAATTTACGGAGGGTTGAATATGTCAGCTTTTGTATCTGCGGTTATTGTTGCGGCAGGCGGTTCTGTGAGAATGGGAATTGCCGACAGCAAGCAGTTTATTCCGCTTTTTGTCGACCTGCAATTGAATACACCCTGAAGGCATTCCAAAAATGCCACCTTATCAAAGAAATTGTAATTGTCTGCCGTGAACAGGATAACGACAGAATCAATAAAATTATCGAGCTTAACGGTTTCAGCAAGGTTTCAAAACTAGTCAAGGGCGGTGACAGCCGTGCCGACAGCGTGCGTAACGGAATCGGTGCGTGCAGTGAAAACGCCAAATACTATGCAATTCATGACGGTGCAAGACCGCTTATTACCGTTGAAGAAATCGAGCGTGTTGTTGAGGCGGCTTTTGATACGGGTGCGGCAACTCTCGGAACTTCCGTAAAAGATACAATCAAGGTTGTTGACGGTTTCAATAATATAGAAAGCACTCCTATCCGTTCCCAGCTCCGTGCAGTTCAGACTCCGCAGGTTTTTGAGCGTGATCTGTACCGCTTTGCTCTTGAAAATGCCGGCGATAATCTCATCAACTTTACAGACGATTGTTCGCTGATTGAAAACATGGGCGGCGAGGTTCTTGTTGTAAAGGGCAATGAGGAAAATATTAAACTGACAACCCCGATTGACATTGTGATTGCCGAGAGTATTCTCAAGTCAAGACAACAGGGTTGATTGTGCAAAGGAGATTTATATGAGAATCGGTCACGGATATGATGTGCATAAATTTGCCGAGAACAGAAAGCTGATAATCGGCGGTACAGAGATTCCCTTTGAACTCGGACTTCTCGGTCATTCCGGATGCCGATGTGCTTGTTCACGCAATTATGGACGCACTTTCGGTGCGGCGGCTCTCGGTGATATCGGAAAGCTGTTTCCCGATACAGATGAAAAGTATAAGGGCGCAGACAGTATTCTTCTTTTTGAAAAGGTGTGCCGTGTGCTTGCCGAGTATAACTACAGAATTGTCAATATCGACTCAACCGTTATTGCTCAACAGCCAAAGCTGAAACCGCATATTGACGAAATGAGAAAAAATATCGCCAATGCCTGCGGAATTGATGTTTCGCTCGTCAGCGTTAAGGCTACTACCGAGGAAAAGCTCGGCTTTACAGGCAGACTTGAGGGCATTTCCGCTCACGCAGTTTGTCTTATCGAGAAGTATTAAAAAGTTACAGCTTCAAAAAAATGCACATATTTTATTACATACATTCGACACCTTGTTCATATTAATGAACGAGGTGTTTTTTATGTTAAGAAAGGCATTTGTTTCAATAACATTGTGCGCTGTGTTTTTATTGTCGCCGTTTGTCGGATTAAAAGTGAATGCTCTCAGTGCGGACAGCATATCCGCTCCGTCTGCCGTGCTAATGGAATCGTCAACAGGCAAAGTTCTTTTGAGAAAAATCCGATGAGCGAAGACCGTGTGCGTCCGTAACAAAGGTAATGACGCTTTTTGCTCGTCTTTGAGGCTGTTGACAGCGGAAAATTAAGCCTTGACGATGAAATTCCTGCATCAGAACATGCCGCAGGAATGGGCGGAAGTGACATTTGGCTTGAAAAAGGCGAAACCATGAGTGCGGATGATATGATAAAGGCAACGGTTGTTGTATCTGCCAATGATGCTGCGGTTGCGCTTGCGGAGCATATCAGCGGAAGTGAGGACGCTTTTGTTGAAAAAATGAACAGCCGTGCCAAAGAACTCGGAATGAATGATACCGTTTTCAAAAACTGTAACGGACTTGATGAGGAGGGGCATATAACCTCTGCCTATGATGTTGCGCTTATGTCAAGAGAGCTTACAAAACACGAGAAAATTTTTGACTACACATCAATTTGGCTCCGATAATCTTCGTGGTGGTAAAACTCAGATTGTCAACACGAACAAGCTGTTGAAAACTTATAACGGAATTACGGGATTGAAAACAGGCACAACCAACGATGCGGGTTGCTGTATGTCTGCAACCGCAACAAGGGGGAGATGTTTCGCTGATAAGTGTTGTTCTCGGCTGTAAAACAGGCAAAGAGCGATTTGCAGATGCGGCGGCACTTCTTGATTACGGCTTTGCAAAAATGTTTCCGTGAAAGAATTAACACTTCCCGAAGATATGCCGAAAAGCATTGAAGTGAACGGCGGGTATGGCTGACAGCGTAAAGCTTGAATGTAAGGTTTCTTCAAAAATAGTGGTTGACAAAGGAAACGGTGCTAAAATTACAACCGAAATCGACCTGCCCGACAAGATTGACGCTCCCCCGTTGAAAAGAATAGAAAGATAGGTACGCTTACATATCTTGTAAATTCAAAAAAGGTGCAGAGCTTTGATATTTGTGCAGGCGATTCTGTTCAAAAAAAACAAGCTTCGGTGCATTGCTTGAATATGTGTTCGCTTCACTGATTTCGCTTTGATTTTGTCGGAAAATCAAGCTTTTGTGCATTGTTATTAAAAAGCAGTGCAAAAAAACAATGCGGGTTTATTTTAAAAATTCACAAATTGACCTTGCAAAAACGCTCATATTATAGTATAATAAAAACAACAAAGATACTTATTGCGATTCTATTTTCGCTATAGGAATTTTGGAGGAATTTATAAATGGCAACAAAGTTAAATGACAAGTATTTAAGTGATTTTATCGGCGAACACGAATATGACGGTGTTGCTGCCGAAGTTAAAGCAGCTCACAAGGTGTTGTCATGACGGCAGCGGCCTCGGCAACGACTTTTTGGGTTGGCTCAATCTTCCTACAGATTATGACAAGGAAGAGTTCGCACGCATCAAGAAGTGTGCAGAGAAAATCAAGAAAGATACTGATGTATTCATCGTAATCGGTATCGGCGGTTCTTACCTCGGCGCAAGAGCGGCTATTGAATTTCTTTCATCACAGAATTACAACCTTACCTGCAAGGACACACCACAGATTTTCTTCACAGGTAACTCAATCAGCTCATCTGCACTTGCAGAAATTATGGAGCTTTGCGAGGGCAAGGATGTTTCCGTAAATATGATTTCCAAGTCAGGTACAACAACTGAGCCTGCCATCGCTTTCCGTGTGTTCCGTGAAATGCTCGAAAAGAAGTACGGTAAAGAGGGCGCAAAGAGAGCGTATTTACTGCACAACTGACAAGGCCAAGGGTACACTCAAGGCTCTTGCCGACGAAGAAGGTTACGAAACATTTGTTGTTCCGGACGATGTAGGCGGCCGTTTCTCGGTTCTCACAGCAGTAGGTCTTCTTCCTATCGCAGTTTCAGGTGCTGATATTGACGCTCTTATGCAGGGTGCCGCAACAGCTCAGAAAGAATTTGACAACGATGATTTAAAGACAAACGATTGTTACAAATATGCTGCAATCAGAAATAATGCTTTACCGCAAGGGCAAAACTATGGAAGTTATGGTTTCTTATGAGCCGGCTTACACAATGATGTCAGAGTGGTTCAAGCAGCTCTTTGCAGAGAGTGAAGGCAAAGGATAACAAGGGTATTTTTCCCTGCAAGCGTTATCTTCTCAACAGACCTTCATTCACTTGGTCAGTACATTCAGGACGGCAGACGCACAATGTTTGAAACTGTTGTTCTCTTTGATAAATGTAAAAAAAGTTACTCTCGGTACAGACCCGACAAATGTTGACGGTCTTAACTTCCTTTCGGGCAAGACAATGGGATTCGTAAATCAGAAGGCTTTCGAGGGTACAGTTCTCGCCCACAATGACGGCGGTGTACCGAACATTGTTCTTCATGTTCCCGAAATGAACGAATCAGAGCTTGGCTATCTCATCTACTTCTTTGAGAAGGCTTGTGCTATTTCAGGTTATATGCTCGGTGTTAATCCGTTTAACCAGCCGGGTGTTGAAAGCTACAAAGAAGAATATGTTCGCTCTTCTCGGCAAGCCGGGCTATGAGGATCAGAAGGCTGCTCTTGAGGCAAGACTCGGATAATTTCTTAATAAAGTATAACAACGGAGGAACTAATTATGGTTACTTTACTTATCGGTAAAAAAGGAACAGGCAAAACTAAAAAGCTCATCTCTCTTGCTAACGAGGCTGTTGCCGCTTCAACAGGCAATGTTGTTGTAATTGAAAAAGGCTCGAAGCTCACATATGATGTTACACATAAGGCAAGACTTATTGATACAGAGCAGTATCTCATCAGCGGTTATGATATGCTTTTCGGTTTTATCAGCGGTATCTGCGCAGGCAACTATGATGTTACTGACATTCTCGTTGACTCAACATTCAAGATTTGCCCGGAGGCTCTTGCAGGCCTTGAAACCTTCACAAAGAAGCTTCAGGATCTTGCCGAAACTGCATCAACTAACATTGTTCTCCTTATTTCTGCTGACGAAAGCGAAATTCCGGGAGTCAATCAATGCTGTTTGCAGAAAAGTATAATTATACTAATTGATACTTAAAAACAAACTTATCCCTCTCGTTTTTCGGGAGGGATTTTTTGTATATACAACTGTATAAATTTAGCACCTCAGTCAATAATAGAAACGGAGGTGCTTTTTTATGAGCGATTATTATAACAACAGAAAGAAAAAACGCAGTCGCCGTGAAAAAATCGGATTTTTACACGGCTTGCTCAATTTGTCTGATTGCCGTTTGCATGGCGGTGTACTCAACCTACAATACATTATCAGTGCCAAGTGCAAAAACTCCTGCCGCAACTCAAAGCAATGAGGTTAAGGTTAATGAAAATGTCACGGGTGTAACCCAAACCTTGCCCGAGGTTGCTTGATGTCGAAGTTCCTACCATTGCGGCAACCGAAGAACCGTCAACAAATCCGACAGAAAGTTCAAAAAAACGCTCTTGAAACAATGCTTTCAACAGATTTGAGCCTGAACTATCCGCTTAATTCAAACAATGTTGTTCGTGAGTACAGCGAAAAAAGTGTTTATTTCAAAACTTTGAATGTATGGAAACCGCACACGGGAGTTGATTTCGGCGGTAAACTCGGCGATGATGTAACCGCAATGACGGGCGGAGTAGTTACTAATGTTTGTGAGGATAAAATGCTCGGCAAAATCGTTGAAATTTCAACCGACAATGTCATATGCAGATATTGCGGACTTGGCTCGGTTGATGTAAACAAGGGTGATTCAATTGATGTCGGGAAGAAGGTCGGTACAATCGGCGCTGTCCCTTTGAGGCGGGGGACGAAAACCATATACACATTGAAGTGAAGATTGATGGCAAGTACGCCGATCCGCTTTCTTTTATAAATAACAATGAATAATTGCGATTTTGGCGCATACAATATTAATGCAAGCCCTCGTTTCGTTTTAAGGGGGCAACAAAAAAGGCGGATACTGTTGATTGAGTATCCGCCCCTTTTTGATTTTATGTCAATGATAAAAAATCACGGTAAATAAATTAAAATTCTGTCCGAAAAGCGATTATCTTTCGCTCGTGCCATTCTTCGTTACCAAAGATAAAATCATCAAGATCCATAATGACAAATTTCATATAGTACACCTCCTTAATAAAACAATATAGTATATTCAGGAAATGCTCGAATATGAGTGTTATTTTTTATTTGAGTCACAAATATTGATGTAACTTATAATAATGTCAACGGCCTGATCAACTGTAATGTTAGTGCTGTTAAGGCACAAATCATAGTTATCTGCAAGACCCCATTTTTTTTCCTGAATAAAAACTATAGTAATTTGCTCTGTTCTTGTCTGCCTTCAAAACTGCCTGTTTGGCTCTGGCAGGGTCAATGTCCTGTCTGTCAACAGCTCTTTTTAATTCTCTTATCAAGATCAGCATAAATATATACCTTCACAAGCTTCGGATTATCTTTAAGAACATAGTCGGCGCATCTACCGACAACAACGAAATTTTTCCTTTTTCAGCAAGCTGCTTGATAATCTTGTGCTGTAAAATATAAAGACGGTCATTAACCGGCAGGTCGCCCACTGAAGAAAAGTTGTTACCGTAATTGTACAGTCCCCCACAGACAATGAATACAAAAAGACTGTTGGTAGCTCTTTCATCAGCATCTTGAATACCTCGGGAGAAACACCGCTCTCTTTAGCGGCAATAGAAATGAGCTCCTTATCATAAAACGATATACCAAGCTTCTCGGCAAGTGCTTTACCGATATCGTGTCCGCCTGAACCATACTGTCTTGTGATGGCAATAATTTTATCAAAACTCATAACTAAACCTCCCGGTATTTGCAATTTGTAAAGGTAAATAGCTTCAACACCAAGTAGCGGGATACCAAAACCATATCGCTTTACATATACTATAATAACACATTTTTTGCGAAAAGTCCAGCCTGTAAAAACAAATTTTACGAAATTTGTACAAAATGAACAAATAAGTCTTATCCCAATTATATAAAAGCACAATATAATTGGGCGTGAAATTACATTTAAAGGATAAGAACAAATTTCTTTTACATATATATATGTATATGAAGAGGGATTCAGCGTGTAAAAGCAGAATAATAGTGAAAAGGCATTAAAAAATCAGATAGAAGAAAGAATAATATGGAAAATTTGCCGATAATGTAAAAAAGATAAAAAAATTGTAAAAAAGGGCCATAAAAAAGGAAGAAGTGCTGATATAATATCAACTGTTGCGCTGAGAGGCGAGGCAGACAAGAGAAAACACGAACGGTGAAAGAGTGTAGAACGCACGGAAGTGGAGAGTCAACATTCAGAAAGTAATCGAAAGTGTTGCTCAGTTTTGATTTTAAAAGCTGAAAAACTTTTTAAAAAACTTTTAAAAAAAGTGCTTGACAAAATCAAAACAACGTAGTATAATAGCTCTTGCACTGCTGAGGTTAGCGACTTCAAATGAAGAAAGCAAACAAGCCTTGAAAGTGCGTAGGACCTTGAAAAATTGAACAACGAGAAAATAGTAAAGAAACCCGTAATGACTTTGAGGAAAGCTCAAAGAATTACAGTGAGATGTACACTAAAAAGCATCAGGAATAACGGATATAGTCAGTGACATATTCGTCAATGAGCGATTAAAGCTCTGAAATTGATTTGAACAGCTGAAAGGCTGTTGAGATACAAATTTTAGAGAGTTTGATCCTGGCTCAGGACGAACGCTGGCGGCGTGCCTAACACATGCAAGTCGAACGGACGAGGAGGAGCTTGCTTCTCCAAGTCAGTGGCGGACGGGTGAGTAACGCGTGAGTAACCTGCCCTTCAGAGGGGGATAACGTCTGGAAACGGACGCTAATACCGCATGACATATTTCCATCGCATGGTGGAGAGATCAAAGGAGCAATCCGCTGAAGGATGGACTCGCGTCCGATTAGATAGTTGGCGGGGTAACGGCCCACCAAGTCGACGATCGGTAGCCGGACTGAGAGGTTGAACGGCCACATTGGGACTGAGACACGGCCCAGACTCCTACGGGAGGCAGCAGTGGGGGATATTGCACAATGGGGGAAACCCTGATGCAGCGACGCCGCGTGAGGGAAGACGGTCCTCTGGATTGTAAACCTCTGTTCTAAGTGACGAAAATGACGGTAGCTTAGGAGAAAGCCCCGGCTAACTACGTGCCAGCAGCCGCGGTAATACGTAGGGGGCAAGCGTTGTCCGGAATTACTGGGTGTAAAGGGAGCGCAGGCGGAGAAGCAAGTCAGTGGTGAAAACGATGGGCTTAACTCATCGACTGCCATTGAAACTGTTTCCCTTGAGTGAAGTAGAGGCAGGCGGAATTCCGAGTGTAGCGGTGAAATGCGTAGATATTAGGAGGAACACCAGTGGCGAAGGCGGCCTGCTGGGCTTTAACTGACGCTGAGGCTCGAAAGTGTGGGGAGCAAACAGGATTAGATACCCTGGTAGTCCACACTGTAAACGATGATTGCTAGGTGTGGGGGGTCTGACC
>VOFJ01000233.1_pt1 | contig 16000 bp, 18 predicted proteins | sample 5384081 | NCBI WGS metagenome assembly VOFJ01 (sample SAMN12384729, study PRJNA508395) | human gut metagenome | isolation source: healthy gut I | host: Homo sapiens
GGCCGTCAAACTCAAAAATCCGGTCCACAATATTATCAAGGAAATACCGGTCATGGGACACCGTAATAACAATTCCCGAAAATGAATTTATGTAATCCTCCAAAATTGGTTTCATGTTGAATATCCACATTGTTGGACGGTTCAATTTGAGAATCCCACATTTTGCCCTGAGCATTAAAAAATTGCATTAGCAGATAAAGCCGCGCTTCTCAAGCCGCCGGAAAGTTTTGAAATCGGCGTACTGCCATCCGGTATGTGAAGAGCAGCGTTCAAGCATCTGGGGAGGCGGTAATCTTCCCTTCCTTGTCTGAACATACTCCCCTGATATCTTTGATATAGTCAATCACCCTCTGGTTTCCATCCATTTTCTAGCCCCTTCCTGGGCCAGATATCCTGATTTTAATCGTTTCTAATCTCGATATGCCCCTAATCCGGCGTTTCCCAGCCCGGCAATCATTTTAATCAGGGTGGACTTGCCGCAGCCATTCGGTCCGATGATTCCGCCGCTGATTCCGCAGAACAATATATTCAAAATTTCTGATAAGAGGCTGTCCGCCATAGCCTTTGCCGACCAGCGAGTTCACCGACGACGGCATCAAGGTTGAAGATGTCCTGCACGTCGGCGACAGCATTGAGGCGAGCGTTGTGCGCGTCAACGATGTCGAAGGCACTGCGATGCTCTCCAAGAAGCGTCTGGACGCCGTGAAGAACTGGGCCGCCATTGAAGAGGCACAGGAGAGCGGCGAGATCGTTGAAGGCAAGGTCACCGAGGACAACAAGGGCGGCATCGTTGTGTCCGTCAAGGGCATCCGCGTGTTCGTGCCCGCTTCCCAGTCCGGCCTGCCGAAGGACGCGGCCATGTCCGAGCTCGTCGGCCAGACCGTGCGCCTGAAGATCACCGAGGTCAATCGCGGCCGTAAGCGTGTTGTCGGCTCCATCCGCGCTGTCGCCCAGAAGGAGCGCCGCGAGCGCGCCGAGAAGATCTGGAGCGAGATCGAGGTCGGCAAGCACTATCACGGTGTTGTCAAGTCCCTGACGTCCTACGGTGCGTTTGTTGACATCGGCGGCATTGACGGCATGGTGCACGTCTCCGAGCTGAGCTGGAGCCGCATCAAGCAGCCGTCCGACGTGCTGTCCGTCGGCGACGAGGTCGATGTCTACGTTATCAGCTTCGACGCGGAGAACCACAAGATCTCCCTCGGCTACAAGGACCCCAACGGCAACCCCTGGACCAAGTTCACGTCCACTTTCCAGGTCGGCGACGTGGCGAAGGTCACCATCGTCAAGCTCATGCCCTTCGGCGCGTTTGCCGAGGTGCTGCCCGGCGTTGACGGCCTGATCCACATCTCCCAGATCGCCAACCGCCGTATCGGCAAGCCCGATGAGGTGCTCACCGTCGGCGACATTGTCGATGCGAAGATCACCGCGATCGACGAGGAGAAGCACAAGATCTCCCTGTCCATCCGCGCGCTGACCGCTCCCGAGCCGGCTCCGGTGCGTGAGCGCCCGGCCAAGAAGCCGATGGCTCCCGAGGCCGACGCCCTCGTCTATGAGATCTCCGCTACCGGTGAGGCCACCGGTAACATCCCCGAGATCGACTTCGACGATGTCGACGAGTAATTGGTTTTGAAAGCATCCCTGCACACGCGTGCAGGGATGCTTTTTTGTTGCCCGCACCTTGCGCCGGGGCGTGTTTCTGATTATAATAAAACCATAACAACTGTGTATGTACATAACAGTAACGGAAAGAAAGGAGCGATCCTATGGCACTTTACGGGAAGATCAGGGCAAAGCTCGGCGGCAAGCCGTTTTGCACGATGGTCGTACTGGCGGCAGGCTCGTCCAAACGTATGGGGCGTGACAAACTGATGATGGAGGTCGGCGGTGTGCCGGTGCTTGTGCGCTCGCTGCAGGCCATGCAAAACTGCGCCGCAGTCGACGAGCTGATCGTTGTCGCGCGCACGTCGCGCCTCGAGGAGATCGCTGCGCTGCGCGACCAATATGCCCTCACGAAGATGACGAAAGTCGTCGTCGGCGGGATGACGCGCGCCGAGTCGTCGCTGGCCGGCGTTCTGGCTGCGAGCAACCGGGCCACGCTCATCGGCGTCCATGATGCCGCCCGCCCGCTCGTGACGGATGTGATCATCACCGATACGATCAGCGCGGCGCAAAAGAGCCGCGCGGCCGCGCCCGGCATCCCGGTGCGCGACACGGTCAAGGTAACGTCCGACGGCATCATCACCGGCACACCCGCCCGCTCGACGCTCTCTGCCATTCAGACGCCGCAGGTGTTTCAGGCGGATCTCATCAAGGCTGCGCTTACCAACGCCATGCGCAAGCATCTGGCCATCACGGACGACTGCTCGGCGGTCGAGCAGCTGCGCGTGAAGCCCGTCGTGACGCAGGGCTCGGAGGAGAACATCAAGATCACGACGCCGATCGACATCGAGCTTGCCGAGCTCATCCTGAGGAGGCGCGGCAAGGCATGATGCGCATTGGACACGGATATGACGTGCATCGACTCGTCCGCGGCCGCAGGCTTATCATCGGCGGCGTCGATATCCCGCACGAGACCGGCCTGCTCGGTCATTCGGATGCCGACGTGCTCACACACGCCGTCATGGATGCGCTGCTCGGCGCGGCCGCCATGGGCGATATCGGTCAGCTTTTCCCGGACAAGGATCCCGCATTTGCCGGGGCGGATAGTCTGGCGCTGCTGTGCGAGGTGATGGCGCGCCTGCACGCCGAAGGGTATACGGTTGGCAACATAGACTGCACGGTGCTCGCACAGGTGCCGAAGCTCGCGCCGCACATTGCGCAGATGCGCTGCAATCTGGCGCAATGCATGGATGTGGACGTTGATCGCATCAGCATCAAGGCAACGACCGAGGAGGGACTCGGTTTCACCGGCGCGCGCGAGGGTATCGCGGCGCACGCGGTCGTGTTGATCGAGAAACAGGCGTAAACGCCGGCGCCGCTCCCGCATAGAATGGTGCATCACCATGTGGGAGGGAGCTCATGATGCAGCGCTATTGTCTGATCCTGTGCCGGTCGCTGACCTATGCACAGCGGTCGTCGCGGGTGCTTGAGCGCGCGGGCATCACTGCCGTCGTGCATAAAGCGCCGCTAAGCGTCTCCAAAACCGGATGCACGTATTGCGTCAAACTGAAGGAAACCCAACTGGAACGCGCTCTGCTGCTCCTGGACCGCGCAGCGATCCAGCGGGGAAAAATCTATCGCCTGCTGGAAGACGGTACTTACCAGGAGGTGACGGTATGATCTATCTGGACTCGGCGGCCACGAGCCTGCTCAAGCCGCCGTCGGTGGCACGTGCAGCGTCGATGGCCATACGCACGATGGCGAGCCCCGGCCGCGGCGGACACAGCGCTGCCATGCGCGCGGCCGACACGGTTTTTGCCTGTCGGGCGGCGGCCGCGGCGCTCTTTCACGTCCCGGAGCCGGAGCGCGTTGTGTTTACTATGAATGCGACGCACGCGCTCGACATTGCCATTCACTCGCTCGTTTCGCCCGGTGATCCGGTCGTGATCTCCGGCTATGAGCACAACTCCGTCACGCGCCCGTTATATGCCCTGGGCGCGCAGGTGCGCGTTGCGGCGAGCCCGCTGTTCGATCCTGCGGCGGCGGTCGATGCTTTCCGGCGCGCCTTGCCGGGTGCGAGGGCGGCCGTGTGCACGATGGTGTCGAACGTGTTCGGCTATCTGCTGCCGGTGCAAGAGATCGCGGAGCTCTGCGCAGCGGCACGCGTCCCGCTGATCGTGGACGCATCGCAGGCGGCCGGCTGCGTCGCACTGGATGCATCCGCGCTCGGTGCGGCCTTTGTCGCCATGCCGGGGCACAAGGGGCTGCTCGGGCCGCAGGGAACGGGCATTTTGCTGTGCTTCGCGCAGCCGGAGCCGCTGCTGTATGGCGGTACCGGTTCACAAAGCATGCTCCAGACCATGCCAGAACAGCTGCCCGACCGGCTTGAGGCGGGCACGCACAATGTCCCCGGCATCGCGGGCCTGCTGGCGGGTATCCGCTACGTGTCCGCGCAGGGCGTGGACAATATCGCCCGGCGGGAGCGAAGACTTTCGCAGAATCTGAGCGAGCGCCTGCGCAGGGAGACACGGCTGGAAGTGTTTGCATCACCGGACGCGTCCTGTCAGACGGCGGTGCTGTCCGTTCGATGCCGCGATATGGACTGCGAGACGCTGGCACAGGCGCTAGCGCACAGCGGTATTGCCGTGCGCGCGGGGCTGCACTGTGCGCCGGTCGCGCACCGCACTGCGGGTACGCTCGAGACCGGAACGGTGCGCCTGAGCCTGTCGCCGTTTACGACGGACGCGGACATTGCACACACGGCACGCGCGTTTCATGACATCCTGCGTACAGGCAAAAGCGGATTTTTGTATTGAAATTCACGGGCTTGTAGGGTATAATATTATAATTCATAAGATTGGCGTTTTGCGCCCGCAAAACGGAAACCAACAGCCGAGGGAATGCTTATGGCACAACTTGCAGCCTTCTGGGCGAAGCTGACGATTCTGGTGTCGACGATGCGGTTTTCGGACATCGTGGATATTCTGATCGTCGCTTATCTGATCTACAATATCATCATGCTCATCCGCAGACGAATTCGTTCCGCCTTGCGCGCGGTATTCTGCTGATCCTGATTGCGCTTTGGCTCTCGGGTGTGCTGAAGCTGACGATGTTCAACCGCCTTCTGCAAAAGACGGTCGAGCTCGGACTCATCGCGCTCGTGATCATTTTTCAGCCGGAGCTGCGCCGCCTGCTCGAGCGCATGGGCAGCAAAACGTTCCCGAGCTTTGGGTCAAAGCCGCTTGAAACGCTGGGTATGGATAACGTTATCTCGCAGACGATTGCCGCGTGCACGCAGCTGTCATCGACCAAGACCGGCGCACTCATCGTTTTTGAGCGCGGTGTAACGCTCGACGAGCAGATGCGCAGCGGCACGACCGTCAATTCCGATGTGACGGCGGAGCTGCTCAAGAATATTTTCTATCCCAAAGCGCCGCTGCATGACGGCGCAGTCGTGATCCGCGACGGCCGCATTGCGGCGGCCGGCTGTGTCCTGCCGCTGACGAGCAACACGAATCTCAGCCCTGATCTCGGTACGCGCCACCGTGCGGGCATCGGCATGAGCGAGCATTCGGACGCTGTGGTCGTGATCGTCTCCGAGGAGACCGGGGGCATCTCCATCGCTGTGGACGGCATGCTCAAGCGCCGCCTCTCCGCAGAGACCTTTGAGGCGATCCTGCGCAGTGAGCTTCTGCCCGAGGAGGAGCAGCAGCGCAGGCGCTGGGACGTTTTTGTCGATTTCGTGAAGAAACTCAATCCGCTTCGCCGGGAGAACCGCTATGACAAAAAAGACGACAATCAACAAAATCATCAGCAGTAAGGCGTTTTGGATCATCATTTCGCTGCTGGGCTCGTTCCTGCTGTGGATGTATATCATGTCCACGGAGGAGACGACGATCGAAAAGACGTTTTCCAATGTCAAGGTCGTGTATCAGGGCGCGGACGATCTGCGCGCCGCGCGCGGCCTGATCGTGACGGATGCCGACGCAGACAGCGTGACCGTGCGTCTCAAGGGCACGCGGCGTGTGCTTGGAAATCTCAGCTCTGCGGATCTGTCTGCGGTCATTGACGTGTCCGGCATTTCGCAGGCGCGCGAGATGCAGGTGAGCTATTCGCTGCAGTATCCGACCAATGTCGACAAGAGCAGCATCACGGTCCTGAGTAAGTCGCCAGAGACCATCAGTTTTTCCGTCGTGCAGGAGGCCAACAAGACGCTGGAGGTCAAGGGTGTCTTTACCGGCAGCGTCAAGGAGGGTTACACAGCTGAGCCCATCAAGGTGGAGCCGTCGTCCATCACGCTCTACGGCCCGCAGGAGGAGCTCGACGAGGTCGACAGCATCTGTGTGTATGTCACGCGCACGGATCTGGATAAGTCCATTGCACTGACCAACTGCCCCTATGTCCTGCTCGATAAGGACGGCAATAAGCTCAAGCCAAGGGGAGATCTCCGGCAACTATGACACGGTCAGCGTGTCGATGCCGGTGCTGATGAATAAGGAGCTGCCGCTCAAGGTTTCACTTGTGGGCGGCGCCGGAGCGACGGAGGAAAACTGCGTCGTCGATATCGAGCCGAAGAGCATTCAGGTCGCCGGTGACACGGATGTGCTCAGCAAGCTCAATCAGATCGTCGTTGCGACGATCGATCTGTCCGGCTTTGCTACGTCGTATGAGAAGACGGTCACGATCCCGCTGGAAAATGACCTGCGCAACCTCAGCGGCGTTACGGAGGCGACGGTGCGCGTCTCTGTCCGAGGCCTGGCGACGGAGAAGATCACGGCGACGAACATCACGACGACCGGCACGACCCGCAGTGTTGAGATCATGACGACGTCGCTGGCTGTGACTGTCCGCGCGCCGGAGGATGTGATCTCGCAGATCACGGCGGAGAACGTGCGCGTGGTCGTGGATCTGACCAATTATAAGGCCACGAGCGGCACGGTCGCCGTTCCGGCGAAGATCTATGTGGACGGCTTCTCCAACGCCGGTGCGGTCGGAGAGTATGTCGTGAATGTGCGGTTTACAGGAGGATGATACGATGACGCAGAATGCTGTGGTGACCAAACTGATCAGCCGCCATGTGGCGGAGGTGGAGGTGGAGCGCGGCACGGCCTGCGGCGGCACGTGTGAGTCGTGTGAGGCGTGCGTGTTTCAGAGCCGTATCCGGGCCGAGGCACTCAATAAGGTTTCGGCGCTGCCGGGTCAGAAGGTCGTCATTGAGAGCAAGACGTCGGATGTGCTCGGTGCGGCTGCGCTGCTGTATCTGGTGCCGTTTGTGCTCCTGTTTCTGGGTTATGCCATCGGCAGCGCGCTCGGCTGGGGTGAGGGCGGCTGCGTGCTGATCGGTTTTGCGTTTTTCGCGCTTGGCGTGGCGTGCAATGTTGTGTACCAGCGCCGCAAGAAAGCGAGCCCCATTACATTTGAGATCATTCAGGTCCTGGAGACTTGAGATAAGAAGGGTAAGAGCAAATGATTAGAAGTATGACCGGCTATGGCGGCGCGAAGGGCACCGTCGAGGGCCTGAGCGTTACGGTCGAGCTCAAGAGCGTCAACAACCGCTACTTGGATATTGCCGTGCGCATGCCGCGCAACTTCCTCTTCGCCGAGGACGCGGTCAAATCCACCATCCAGCAGCACGTCAGCCGCGGCAAGCTGGACGTGTTCGTCACGATCGACTCCTCGCAGGCGGAGGACACTGTCCTGCGTGTGAACGAGCCGCTGCTGCGCGCTTATATTGACACGCTCAACGCGCTCGCCGTGCGCTATGATCTGAAAAACGACATGTCGCTCATGTCGCTCATGCGTTTTCCGGACATCCTGTCCGTGGAAAAGGCGGAGGCGGATCAGGATAAGATCCGTTCCGGCCTGATCGAGCTGACGCAGCAGGCACTGACGGATTATGACCAGATGCGCGAGCGCGAGGGCGAAAAGCTCCGTGCGGACGTGGCCGAAAAGCTCGCGCGCATCGAGTCGCTGGTGACGCGCGTAGAAACGGCCGCTCCCGAGACGGCAGCCGCCTATGAGGCGCGCCTGCGCCAGAAGCTCGAGGCGGTGCTCGCCGCGACCGATATCGACGAGGCACGCATCATTGCTGAGGCTGCCATTTTTGCCGACCATGTCGCCGTCGATGAGGAGACGGTGCGCCTGCGCAGCCACATTGCCCAGCTGCGCCAGATGCTTGAGAGTGGTTCCCCGGTCGGCCGCAAGGCGGACTTCCTGATTCAGGAGTTCAACCGCGAGGCGAATACCATCGGCTCCAAGTGCCAGAATGCGGACATCGCAAAGGTGGTCGTGGACCTCAAGTCTGAGATCGAGAAGATCCGTGAGCAGATCCAGAACATCGAGTAAGGAGCGGCGACTTGAAACTCATCAACATCGGATACGGAAACTATGTTTCCTCGGAGCGGCTGCTGGCTGTCGTCAGTCCGGATTCCGCCCCCATCAAGCGCATCGTGCAGGACAGCCGGGAGATCGGTATGCTCATCGATGCTACCTACGGCCGAAAAACGCAGGCCGTCCTCATCATGGATACCGGCCACGCCGTGCTCTCGGCGCTGCCGCCGGATGCGGTGCAGGCCCGTGTTGAGGCCATAGATACGGAAACCGGAGGAGATATGATATGAACCACCAGACAGGGAAGCTGATCCTGATCTCCGGCCCCTCGGGCACCGGAAAGAGCACGGTCATCTCGCGCCTGATGCGCCTGCGCGATGACGTGTGCTTTTCCGTCTCTGCCACGACGCGCGCCCCGCGCCCCGGCGAGGTCGACGGAGCGGACTACTTCTTCGTTACACGCACGACGTTTGACGCTATGGTCGCGTCGGATGAGTTGCTTGAGCATGCCGAATATGTCGGCAATTGTTACGGTACGCCGAAGAGCTATGTCGAGCGGCGCTGCGCTGAGGGTGTGCATGTCCTGCTGGACATCGACGTGCAGGGTGTGCACCAGATCAGCGAGAAGCGGCCGGACGCGATCCGCGTTTTTATGATGCCGCCGTCCTTTGAGGAGCTTGAGCGCCGCCTGCGCGGCCGCCATACGGACGACGAGCAGAAGATCTGCGAGCGGCTGGCACAGGCGCGGCGTGAATGCGCGCTGGCGTATACCTATGATTACGTTGTTATCAACGACGATCCTGACGTTGCAGCCAAGGAGCTTGACGCCATCATCACGGCAGAGTGTTGCCGCTATCCCGATCGGAAAAACTATTTTACAGAGGTGCTTGAAAAATGATGCTGTATCCCCCTATGAGCGTTCTGGCCGAAAAGGCCGGCAGCCGCTATCTTCTGGTGAACCTGGTCGCGCGCCGCGCGCGCAACATTGCCGCCGCCGCGCAGGCCGCCGGCGAGCCGCTGGATACCAAGCCGGTGTCCATGGCGATCGACGAGGTGTATGACGGCCGCCTTCAGGTCGTGCACAAGGAATAATCCTTCAGGCGGGCACTACCCGCCTGATTTTTTCGGAGAGGAGGCGCGCAGATGCTGCAGATCCCGGTCGCAAAGGTCGCCGTTCTGGCTGCAACGTTTGCGTTTGACCGACCGTATACGTATAAGATCCCGCAGCCGCTGACGGATACGCTCCGCCCCGGCTGCCGCGTCATGGTGCCGTTTTCGCGCGGCAACCGCCCGTGTGAGGGCATGGTGCTCGCGCTCGATCAGGCGCAGGATGACCCAAAACTCAAGCCCATCACGCGTCAGCTTGACCCTGAGCCCATTCTCTCACCGGAGCTGATCCGGCTCGCCATCTGGATGCATGACCGCTTTTTCTGCACCATCTACGATGCACTGCACGCGATCCTGCCGGCCGGTGTCTGGTATCGGGTCAGCACGGTCTACTGCGCTGCGCCGGAGCTGGATGCCGATGCGGCACTTACGCTTTGCGGCCGCTCCAAGCAGCGGCGGCTGGCGCTGGAGACCGTGCTCGCGCACGGCGGGCGCTGCCCACTGGAGACGCTGCAGACGGCGTTTGGCGACAATGATCCGGCGAGTGCGCTGCACTGGCTTGTGGAGCAAAAGCTCCTGACCGTCGAGGGGGCGGAAAAGCGCGTCGTGCGTGACAAGCAGCTCGAGTATGCGAGCCTTGCCGTCTCGCTCGAGGAGGCACAGGAGGAGATCCGCCGCCGCAGACGCGCGCCGCATCAGGTCGCAATTCTGGAGCTGCTGTGTACGATCGGACGCGCCTCGGCCGACGAGGTGTGTCAGTTTACCGGTGCACCGAAGACGTCTATGAAGACGCTTGTGCGGCAGAAGCTCGTTCACATCGATACGGAGCCCTATTTCCGCCGCCCGACGCATTATACCGGGCAGCCTAAGCCCATCCCTGCGCTCACGGCGGCGCAGGCAGAGGTGTTTTCCGGCCTGCAGGCGCTGCTGCGCTCGCCGGATGCACAGGCAGCGCTGCTCTTCGGCGTGACCGGCAGCGGCAAGACACTCGTGTACCTGCACCTGATCGAGCAGGCGCTCGCGGCAGGGCAGGGGGCGATCCTGCTCGTGCCCGAGATCTCGCTGACGCCGCAGATGATCGAGGCGTTTTCCGCGTACTTCGGTGATGCGGTCGCTGTCCTGCACAGCGGCCTTCCGCTCTCGGAGCGTTATGATGAGTGGAAGCGCATCCGCGCCGGCCTTGCGCGCGTCGTCGTCGGCACGCGCAGCGCCGTCTTTGCGCCCATGGAGAACCTCGGCCTGCTCATCATCGACGAGGAGCAGGAGGATACCTACAAATCCGAGAGCACACCGCGCTACCACGCGCGCGACGTGGCAAAATTTCGCTGTGCGCAGCATCGCGCGCTGCTCTTGCTCGGCTCGGCAACGCCGGACGTCGTCAGTCGCTATTGCGCCGAGACCGGCCGTTATCACTATTTTACGCTGCCGGATCGCTTCAACGCGCGCAAGCTGCCTGATGTCATCATTGCCGACATGAAGCAGGAGCTGCGAAACGGCAATTCCGGCTCGATCAGCTCCGTGCTCTATGCCGAGCTGGAGGAAAACCTCCGCCGCGGTGAACAGAGCATCCTGTTTCTTAACCGGCGCGGTGCGAGTAAGCTTGTCACCTGTGCCGAGTGCGGCGCGACGTATTCGTGTCCGAACTGCAGCGTCAGTCTGACGTACCATCAGGGCAATCAGATGCTCGTCTGCCACCACTGCGGTTACCGGCAGCGCGTCGACGACCGGTGCCCGGTCTGCGGCGGGGAGCTGCGCTTTCTCGGCGACGGAACGGAGCGCATCGAGACAGACGTGCACGCTCTTTTTCCCGGCGTGGAAACGCTGCGCATGGATGCCGATGCCATCGCCATGGCCGGCACGCACGAGGCGCTGCTGCAGCGGTTCGTGCGCGAGCGCATCCCCATCATGATCGGCACGCAGATGATCACGAAGGGGCTGAATTTCGAAAATGTCACGCTCGTCGGCGTGCTCAATGCCGACCAGAGCCTGTATGTCGGCGACTACCGCGCCAATGAGCGCACATTTTCGCTCATCACACAGGTCGTCGGCCGCAGCGGACGCGGCGATGCGCCCGGCCGCGCCGTGATCCAGACATTCACACCCGCAAACGAGACCATCCGTCAGGCCGCACGGCAGGATTACGATGCGTTTTACCGCTCGGAGATCGCGCTGCGGCAGCTCAACGGCACGCCGCCGTTCAGCGAGGTGCTGGCCGTCACGGTCTCCGGCGCGCAGGAGAATGCGGTCGTGCGCTGCTGCGCCTATATCCGCGATTACTTCCGGCAGACCGTCGGTGAGCGCGCGGAAGTGCTCGGCCCGGCACCGCTGCCGGTCGTGCGCATGAATAACCGCTACCGTTACCGCGTCACGCTCTACTGCAGTCAGAGCAGGGAGGTGCGCCGTGCGGCGGCGAATATCGTCATGTACTGCAACACTGAAAAATCATTCCGCGATGTCACCGTCTTTGCCGATGACAACCCGCTGGACTAAGGAGAGGTATACAATGGCTACAAGAATGATCGTGAAAAACGGTGACCCCCAGCTGCGCAAGCACTGCCATGAGGTCAAGGACTTCAATCCCCGTCTGCACACGCTGCTCGACGATATGCGCCAGACGTTGGCGGAGTCCAACGGCGTCGGCCTCGCCGCGCCGCAGGTCGGCGTGCTGCGCCGCGCCGTCATTGTGCTGGAAACGAACGTTCCTGATGAAAAGGACGAGTATATGATCGAACTCATCAACCCCGTCATCGTCGAAACGGCCGGCGAGCAGGTCGGTGCCGAGGGCTGCCTGAGCGTGCCGGATGAGTACGGCATCGTTGCGCGCCCGGACTATGTGAAGGTGCGCGCGCAGGATCGCCACGGCGAATGGTTCGAGGTCGAGGGGCACGGACTGACGGCGCGTGCGTTCTGCCATGAGCTCGATCACCTTGACGGTATTCTGTTCATCGACAAGGCCACGCGGATGCTCGCTCCCGAGGAGCTGGAGCAGCCGTCGAAGAGGTGAGGCGCATGCGCATCGTATTCATGGGCACGCCGGATTTCGCGGCCGTGTCCCTGCAGCGTCTGCTGGATGCCCATTTTGATGTGGTCGGTGTGTTCACACAGCCGGACAAGCCCAAAAACCGCGGCATGAAGCTCCAGCCGAGCCCGGTCAAGGAGATCGCACTGGCAAACGGTCTGCCGGTCTTTCAGCCGGAAAAGATGCGTGACGGCACGGCGCTGGCAGCGCTGCAAAGCCTGCAGCCGGACATTCTCGTTGTCGTGGCATACGGCCGCATTCTGCCGGACGAGCTGCTTGCCGTCGCGCCCTACGGCGCGATCAATGTGCACGGCTCGCTGCTGCCGAAGTATCGCGGGGCAGCGCCCATCCAGTGGGCGGTGCTCAACGGCGATGCGGTGACCGGCGTGTCGACGATGTACCTCGACCGCGAGATGGACACCGGTGATGTGATCTACACAGAGCAGACGCCGGTCGGCGAATTTGAGACCGCCGGTGAGCTCTTTGACCGGCTGGCCGTCATGGGCGCGGATCTGCTCGTGCGCACGCTGCGGGACATTGACGCGGGCGCTGCCCCGCGCACCCCGCAGGATCACAGCGCGGCGACGTATACCCGCCCGCTCACACGCGACGATTCGCCCATTGACTGGGATCAAAGCCCGCGCACGATCATCAAGCACATCTGCGGCCTCGAGCCGTGGCCGGTCGCAACGGCGCAGCTTGGCGGGCAGACGTTTAAGATCCACGCCGCCGATTATTCTGACCGCACGACACAGAAAGCCCCCGGAACGATCGTGGCAGCCGGCAAGGACGGTGTCACCGTCGCCTGTGCCGGCGGGCAGACGGTGCGCATCACGCAGCTGCAGGCGCCAGGCAAAAAGCGCATGTCCGCAGCTGACTACCTGCTTGGGCACACGCTGCCCGTTGAGGGCTGAGCATGGCTATGACTGCACGGGAAGCGGCATGGACCGCGCTGCAGCGCTGGCGCAAAAACGGCGCATGGTCGGATGCTGCGCTCAACATCGTGCTGCAGAATGCGCAGCTTGCGCCGCGTGACGCTGCACTCGCAGCGCGCATCTGCTACGGGACGCTGCAAAATCTGACGCTGCTGGATCATTACCTTGCGGCATACTGCACGACGCCGCTGCAAAAACTTGAGCCGAAGGTGCTTGACCTGCTGCGGCTGTCGGCGTATCAGATCGTATTGCTCGATAAAGTGCCGCCGCGCGCGGCGGTGAACGAGGCGGTCGCGCTCTGCCGTAAGGGCGGCTGTGCGCGGGCAGCAGGGCTGGTCAATGCGGTCTTGCGCCGCGTGGCGGAGCACCGTGACGCGCTGCCGGAGATCCCGGGGGCGGGTACGGCGTCCTATCTCTCCGTGCGCACCAGTCATCCGCAGTGGCTGGCGCAGATGCTCATCGACGCACACGGCTATGACTTTGCCGAGCGCGCGCTTTTGGCCAACAACGCCGACGCGCCTGCCTGTCTGCAGGTCAACACCCTGAAAACGACAACCGATGCCTTGGCCACGGCTCTGCGCGCCGACGGCATCGAGACGCAGCCGCACCCGTGGCTGCCGGATGCGCTGCTGTGCCGCGGCGGAAACCTTGCGGCTGCACGCGCCTTTGCCGACGGCTGGTTTTATGTGCAGGACGCGGCCGCGCACTGCGCAGTGCTTGCCGCCGGTGTCCGTCCGGGGATGCGTGTGCTCGATGCCTGCGCCGCACCCGGGGGTAAAAGCTTTGCTGCCGCAGTACAGATGCGCGATCAGGGATGTATGATTTCCTGCGATATACACGAAAATAAATGGAAGCGTATCCGCGCCGGTGCCGAGCGGCTGGGACTGTCGTGCATCTCGACGCGCACGATGGATGCCCGCCGTCCGGATGCCGATCTGGTCGGCACGATGGACATCGTGCTGGCAGACGTTCCGTGCTCTGGGCTCGGTGTCATCCGCAAAAAGCCGGAGATCCGCTTCAAAGACCCGGCGGCGCTCTCGCAGCTGCCGGCCATTCAGCGCGACATTCTGGAGGGACTCGCACCGTGCGTGCGTCTCGGCGGTGTGCTGGTGTATTCTACGTGCACGGTGCTTGCGCGCGAGAATGAGGATGTGGTGCGGGATTTTCTGCGCACGCATCCGGACTTTGCACCGGAGGCGTTTTCGCTGCCGCTCCCGGCGGCGGATACGGCGGGCGGAATGTTTACCTTCTGGCCGCAGGAACATGAAACGGACGGATTTTTTGTCTGTAAGCTGAGGAGACACGAATGAGAGACATCAAAGCCATGCTCCCCGAAGAGATCGCGGCGGCGCTCGCCGAAATGGGGCAGCCGAAATACCGTGCCAAGCAGATCTTCCAGTGGCTTGCGCGCGGCGCGTCGTCGTTTGACGAGATGACGAACCTGTCCAAAGATCTGCGTGCTGCGCTCGCGGAGCAGTTTTACATCTCCAGGCTCGAGATGCTGCGCAAGCAGGTCTCTGCCATGGACGGCACGATCAAGTACCTCTGGCAGCTCAATGACGGCAACGCCGTCGAGACGGTCGTTATGCACTATAAGTACGGCAACACCATCTGCATTTCCTCGCAGGTCGGCTGCCGGCAGGGGTGCGCGTTCTGCGCGTCCACGATCGGCGGCCTGATCCGCAGCCTTGAGCCCTCGGAGATGCTCGATGAGGTGCTTTACTCCGAGCGTGAGTCGGGCAGCAAGATCTCGAACATCGTCCTCATGGGCATTGGCGAACCGCTTGATAACTTTGATAACGTGATGCGCTTTCTTGAATTGGTGAACCACCCCGATGGAGAGAATATCGGTATGCGGCACATCTCGCTGTCCACGTGCGGGCTTATCGAGCGCTTTGATGATCTGGCGGCGCGCGACCTGCAGCTCACACTCTCGGTCTCGCTCCACGCCCCGGATGACGAGACCCGCTCGAAGATCATGCCGGCCAACCGCGGCCGCGGCGTTCAGGCACTCATCGATGCCTGCGCCAGATATTATCAGGCGACCGGACGGCGCATTTCCTTCGAATATGCGATGATCGACGGCGTGAACGACACGCCCGAGCACGCGCGGCTACTGGCAAAGCACGCGCGGCGTGTCTGCGCGCATGTGAACCTCATCCCGCTCAACCATGTGGAGGAGCGTGCGTTCCGGCCGTCCACGCCGGAGCACCTCAAGGCATTCATACGCATTTTGGAGCAGGCCGGCGTGAACGTGACCGTGCGCCGCAAGCTCGGCAGCGACGTGGACGCGTCCTGCGGCCAGCTGCGCAAGAAGGTCGCGGATCACCGCGCCTGAAAGGGGAGAGCCCATGCAATGCTTTGCAAAGTCGGACAGGGGTGCTGTCCGCAAGGAGAATCAGGACCGCGCCGCCGGTGCGCGTATCCGGCGCAAGGGCTGCGTTGTCGGCGTCGTCTGCGACGGCATGGGCGGTGCTGCCGGCGGGAAACTTGCGAGCGAGCTTGCCGCGTCGACCTTTCTGGCGCAGTTTCGCCGGGAGATGATGGCGGGCAGCGCGGTCGAGCCTGCAATGCGCGCAGCCTGCGATGCAGCCAATCAGGCGGTCTATGGCCGTGCCTGTGCCGATCCCGAGCTGCACGGCATGGGTACGACGATCGTCGCCGCCTGTGTGCGGCACGGACGGCTCACGGTGCTGCACGTCGGCGACAGCCGCGCGTATCTGGTCGGACCGCGCCGTATGCAGCAGATCACGACGGATCACTCGCTCGTGCAGGAGCTGATCGCGAGCGGGCAGGTGCTGCCGGAGCAGGCGCACCGCCACCCGCGCCGGAATGTGATCACGCGCGCTGTCGGCGTCGGGGCTAAGGTCGAGCCCGACTGCCGCAGTATGCCGTTTCCGCTGGGAGCGCGGCTGCTGCTGTGCACGGATGGGCTGTCCAACACGCTCACGGATGCGCAGCTGCATGATTATTGCCGCAGCTCAAGAGATGCAAAGCAGATCTGCTGCCG
>VOFJ01000284.1_pt1 | contig 16000 bp, 22 predicted proteins | sample 5384081 | NCBI WGS metagenome assembly VOFJ01 (sample SAMN12384729, study PRJNA508395) | human gut metagenome | isolation source: healthy gut I | host: Homo sapiens
AAAGTCGGCATAAGTACATTCTCCGATATGAAAAGTGTTACCTATGCGACTCAAATTTTTTTCTTTCAGAAACTGGATATTCCTTACTTATCCCAAGTAAGATTTGGAGCAATTTACTACGATTACTTTGTCTAAGTCTTCTAATTGCTTTTTCCTTAATCTGACGAACACGCTCACGTGTGAGCCCAAACTTATCGCCGATTTCTTCCAATGTCATTTCCTGTTGTCCGATACCGAAAAACATCTGAATGATTTCTTTTTCCCTATCGGTTAACGTAGAAAGAGCTCTATCAATTTCCCTCGCAAAGAGACTCATTAACCAGAGAGCGGTCCGCCATAGGCGAATCGTCGTTTACCAACACATCCAACAGGCTGTTGTCTTCTCCTTCCACGAAAGGCGCATCCACCGAAATATGACGGCCGGATACCTTCAGTGTATCAGAGATCTTGTCAACCGGAATATCCAGTTCATCTGCCAGTTCTTCGGGAGACGGACGCCGCTCGTTTTCCTGTTCGAACTTTGAGAAGGCTTTTGCTGATCTTATTCAGCGAACCTACCTGATTCAACGGGAGACGAACAATACGCGACTGCTCTGCCAATGCTTGCAGAATAGACTGGCGAATCCACCATACGGCGTAGCTGATAAACTTAAATCCACGTGTTTCATCAAACTTTTCGGCGGCCTTGATCAGTCCTAAATTGCCTTCATTAATCAAGTCAGGCAAACTCAAACCCTGGTTCTGGTACTTTAGCCACAGATACGACGAAACGAAGATTGGCACGTGTCAATTTTTCCAATGCTACACGGTCACCCTTACGAATGCGCTGAGCGAGTTCCACTTCTTCCTCGACTGTAATCAGGTCCTCACGGCCGATTTCCTGCAAATACTTGTCAAGAGAAGCGCTCTCTCTGTTAGTGATACTTTTGGTAATCTTTAGTTGTCTCATTCTTTAAAAACAGATTTGGAGTGCAAAGTTACGACAAATAATTTGTTAACATTACATACATATTTAGGCAACTTTTTCACTATATTTTCAACTAATAAAACAAAAAGAATGCCGACAAGTTGTATGACGGCATCCTTTTTCTATTTCATTAGCTTATCCTACAATCTTCTTACCTTAATTTATAACTCATTCCTGAGTCAGGTCTACTGCAAAGTATCCGCGCTTGCCGGACGGGGAATACGCCGGTCAGGAACAATACCTGATTCGGAGACTTAACAGCGGCTTTCATCACTTCTTCCAGATCGCTAACTTTACGCATCGGCTGGTCGTTAGCTTTCAGGGATGATGAAACCTTTGCGAACTCCTGCATCTGACATCTTACCGGAAGAAACGCCTGTCACTTGCAGACCATAGCCGAGATTCAGCTGTTTCCTCAAATCATCCGGCAGTTCTTTGAATCCAGCACCCAGAATTTCCATACCAGCTTCCTTCACGATCTTGGTAGTACCCTGTTCGTTCTTCAGCGTCACTTCGACTGACTTTTCTTTCTTGGCACGAACCAGTTTCACAGTTACCTTATCGCCCGGACGGTGTTTAGCCAATGCTTCCTGCAGGTCGGCAAAGTTATGTACTTTCTTGTTATCCACACCGACAATGACGTCATCCACCTTGATATCAGCACCGGCAGCCGAACCGTTATCAACGATTTCGCGTACCCATACGCCGTCTACCACGCCAAATTCTTTCGCTTTATCACGCAGTGTAGTACCGGACTTATCGATAGGACTCTGATCTTCCATGATGCTGCTGCCCAAAGAAGCTCCCTTGATGCCAAGGAGGGCACGCTGTACTGTTCCGTATTGTTTCAGGTCGGCAACTACCTTAGTCATAATGCTGGTAGGGATAGCAAAGCCGTATCCGGCGTATGCTCCCGTAGGTGAAGATAACACGGAGTTAATACCTACCAGTTCGCCTTTCGCATTCACCAGTGCACCACCACTATTTCCCTGGTTGATGGCGGCATCTGTCTGGATGAAAGATTCAATACCACCATTGTATACTCCCAGAGTACGGGCTTTGGCACTTACGATACCTGCTGTCACTGTAGAGTTCAGATTGAAAGGGTTTCCTACGGCGAGTACCCACTCTCCTACTTTCAGTGTTTCGGAATCTCCAACCGGAATAGTAGGCAGATCATCATCAGACTCAATCTTGATCAAAGCAAGGTCTGTGCTCGGGTCAGTACCGATCACACGTCCTCTGAACTCACGGTTGTCATTCAGTTTCACACTGATCTCATCGGCACCTTCAATTACGTGATTGTTGGTTACGATATATCCGTCTTTGGAAATGATGACTCCGGAACCAAAGCCAACACGAGGCTGGGATTGTACCTGACGCTGCTGTCCGCGTCCGTCTCCAAAGAAGAAGTCAAAAATATCCGGTGCTTGCTGAACGGTTCTTGTTTTAGCTTCCTGAGTAGACTTTATATGTACGACAGCATGAAGCGAATTCTCCGCAGCTTGTGTCAAGTCAACCGGTTGAGCGTTTACCGCGTCAAAAGCAGCCAATTTGACATTGGGATTCTGCTGGAACATCTCATTAAAAGATGTCTCTTTGGCAGCATCATTGGATTGCAACAATTTGTAAGTTGTCAATCCTGCAACTCCTGAGCTAAGAAGAATAATAGCTCCTACTCCCAGAATGTTCTTTGTTGTCTGTTTCATGATTTATAATTCTTTAAAATGTTAATATTCGACATTGTTTTAACTTTTACGACGTTAAAATAATAACAAATATCGTTCACTTATTCTACTTGTCACTCTTTTTTTTGTCCTCTTTTTAACAGAGAATATTTGAGGCTTAACAGCGCTTAACGACAGCAACTGACAAATTTACATTCGTTGTATGTCAGATGGCTTTAACAGTCTGACATTCATTCAGTAAGATCAGATTTTCATGACACCGATTCCGGGTAAGTCATTCAAGGTGATTTTCCCCTTCACCACTTCTACCCCTTTGAAGCGATCGTTGGAGATAAGCAGGTTACCATCGAGGTCAGCAAAATCGACCGCCGGAGAAAATTGCGAGGCGGCAGATATCGCACACGAAGTCTCCGTCATACAGCCCACCATCACGCGCATTCCCAAAGCGTGCGCCAGCGTCACCATCTTCCATGCTTCACGCATACCGGTACATTTCATCAGTTTGATATTGATTCCCGTAAATGCGCCCTTCAAAGCGGCCACATCCTTTAAACGCTGTAACGACTCATCGGCAAACACCGGCAGAGGGCTTTGCTGCGTCACCCAGGCTATGTCATCCAGTTGCTCCTTCGGCATGGGCTGCTCTATCATCACAATCCCCTTCTCTTTCAGCCAATGGATCATATCGAGCGCATATTGGCGGTCTTTCCATCCCTGGTTGGCATCTATGGCAATCGGAAGATCTGTCACCGAACGGATCGTCTCTATCATTTCCTTATCGTTGTCTCTTCCCAGCTTTACCTTTAATATATTAAACCGGTCTGCACACTCTTTTGTTTTGGCACGAACCACATCGGGCGTATCGATACCGATCGTAAAGGTGGTGGAAGGGGTCTTTTTCCTTATTCAATCCCCATATCTTATGCCACGGAGCTCCCAGCAGCTTTCCCACCAAATCATGAAGGGCAATATCTACCGCTGCCTTTGCCGCCGTGTCTTTCGGAGACAGACTGTCAACGTATGACAAAATGTCCTCTAACTGAAAAGGATCACTGAATTGCTCCAGATTTACTTTTTTAAGGAAGTTCATCACCGACTCCACCGTCTCCCCAAGATAAGGGGGCATTGACGCCTCTCCATATCCGGTCACTCCCTCATACTCGATTTCTACCTGCACATCGGGTGTGGTGGTGCGCGAATAAGTGGCTACCGTAAAGACGTGCCTCAACTTTAACTCATAAGGGAAAAAAGTCATTTTCATCTTTCCTCCCATACCCTGTTTGTTTATATGAATGGTGGAAGCTATAGATTCTCCCGCCAATACCTGACTGACAGCTATTCCGGAGCCTAAAGTTGCAAAGGTGGCCGTTTTCAGGAAATCTCTTCTATTTGGCATTTGTTGAATGGATAATGGATAATTGATAATGATTAGTCATATAGATAATAGGGGTTATGGTCAGTGGTATTCATGCCTTTCTCCTTATTTATATAAGGCAGGAAGCGAGTGGCAAAAAGCAGACGGCCGGTGTTGAACTCGTCGTAGTACTCGTCTTCGGGATCAAAGCTGCTGATATGTACGTCTCCCAAGGCATGGATGAAGCGTTTGTTGCCCAGATAGATGCCGACATGCGAAATGCCTTCTTTGCGGTCGGCTGTGGCTTTGCGACCGAAAAAAGACGAGATCTCCGCGTTGCACGTTGGAGAAATCAGGAGCGATTTCAATGCGTTCGCCTACATAAGCCTGTTGCGACGCATCTCTCGGGATGATTATATCGTGCATAAAAAGCACTGTCCGGACCAGACCGCTGCAATCGACTCCTTTCGAAGAAGTTCCCGCCCACAGATAGGGGATTCCGATCATTGTATAGGCGGTTTGAATAATGCTTTCGACATCCTGTTTCAATGAAGCTCTCCACTTCGTTTCGGGTTGTGAAATATGTTTGGATATATATGCCTGGCGACCGTCGGGATAAGACACTTTGTAAAAGCGCCCTTTGCTCCCCTCCCACTTCAGACGGTTGCCGGCAACGACATCCGATACGGTCTGAGAGTCATCATTCGGTTTTTCGTACGTAAATCCGTAGTGGGAAGTCACTACGATCTTCTCAGCACGGTTCCATTCATCGTATTGCTCTTTCGACATCGGAGTAACCACCATCCGGTGTACCCATCCCGTATAGTCATCCGGAGTCTGAATCTCATACCAGCCGGTATATTGCAATACCTTGACCGGCATTCCAAGCAGCGCCTGCGTACTCATCCCGGACGTAAACTTACCTTCATCGCGCATATTACAAACAGAAATGTGCACTACCCCATAAGCCGAATCAGCAGGCATGGGGCGTATTTCCTGAGCTTTCAGACTAACTACCGTTACTACCAGCAAGCAATAGAAAAAAAGGATATTTTTCTTCATTGAATCATGATTTAATGATAGCAAAGGTAGAAATTATTTCTATTTGTGACACTTTCTTTGGCTAAAACAAAATAAATGACGTATTTTTGCAGTCTAAAGCAGTTGGCCGGTCTGTCGCGTGCGCGTTTCGCGCAGGAGGAAAGTCCGGGCAACACAGAGCATCCTACTTCCTAACAGAAAGCTGTCCGCGAGGGTAGAGTAACGTAGAAGAAAATAACCGCCGCTCCTTTCGGGGAGAGGTAAGGGTGAGAAGGTAGGGTAAGAGCCTACCAGTCGTATGGTGACATACGGGCTGTACGTCTTAGGAGTTGTAAGGTCATGTAAACCGGCGTTATGAGAGCTGCTCGCTCCATGTCGGAGGGTAGACCGCTAAAGTGTCGTGGTGACACGCCACTCAGATAAATGACAGGCACCTTATATCTATAAGGTACAGAACTCGGCTTACAGGCTGACTGCTTTTTTTCTTTTTTAAACTGCTTTTTTAAAATTCTGAGCCATGAAGAAGAAAATCACCGATATATGGAAATTCATCACGTATGACATCTGGCGCATCACGGAAGATGAAGTGACTAGAACGAAATTCTCGCTCTACAATATTATCAAAACCATCTATCTCTGTATCAACCGATTTACTAAAGACCGGATGGCAAACAAGGCCTCAGCACTGACATACAGCACACTGCTTGCTATTGTGCCTATACTCGCCATCCTATTCGCCGTGGCCCGTGGATTCGGATTTGATAATCTGATGGAGCACCAGTTTCGGAGCGGCTTCGGGGGAAATATAGAAACGACGGAAGCTATTCTTTCTTTCGTCAACTCCTACCTCTCGCAAACCAAAGGCGGTATTTTCATTGGGGTAGGTCTGGTGATGTTGCTATGGACCGTGATCAATCTGGTGAGCAATATCGAAATCACTTTCAACCGTATTTGGGAAGTAAAGAAAGCGCGTTCCATGTACCGGAAGATTACGGACTATTTCTCCATGTTCCTGCTCATGCCGATTCTGATTGTGGTATCGGGCGGTCTTTCTCTGTTTGTGAGTACCGTTCTGAAGCAGATGGACGATTTCGTTTTACTGGCTCCCGTCATGAAGTTCATGATCCGCCTTATCCCATTTGTTTTGACTTGGCTGATGTTTACAGGGCTGTATATCTTCATGCCCAACACGAAAGTAAAATTCAAGCACGCTCTGATTGCAGGTATCCTGGCAGGTTCCGCTTATCAGGCTTTCCAATTCCTGTATATCAACAGCCAGTTATGGGTATCGAAATACAATGCTATCTACGGTAGCTTCGCCGCCCTCCCCTTGTTTCTGCTTTGGCTGCAAATCTCATGGACCATCTGTCTGTTCGGAGCTGAATTGACGTATGCCGGACAAAATATCCGCAGCTTTAGCTTCGATCAGGATACCCCCGCAACATCAGCAGACGTTACCGGGACTTTATCTCTATCCTGATCATGTCGCTTATCGCCAAACGTTTCGAAAAGAATGAACCGCCTTATACAGCAGCAGAGATATCGGAAGAGCATCAAATCCCTATCCGGCTGACTAATCAGGTACTCTATCAATTACAAGAAATAGACCTGATCCATGAAGTAGTGTCCGACCAAAAGAGTGAAGATATTGGTTACCAACCCTCTATGGATATTAACCAGCTGAATGTAGCCATCTTGCTCGACCGACTGGATACTTATGGGTCCGAAAACTTCAAGATCGACAAGGATGAGGAGTTTAATGACGAATGGAAAGTACTGACTGAATCCAGAGAAGAATACTATAAGAAGGCAAGTAAAGTACTGCTGAAAGACCTATAAAAATTCCCATAAACGTCTTTGTTTTTTACCAATTCTCAATTTTGAGAACCATATTTAGGCAAATACCTCATAATCAAGAAATTAAAGACTCTTGATTTTTCCTTTAAAAGAAACAGGCCGTTGGTTTTAAAGGAAAGCCTCGTTGGTTTTAAAGGAACGACCTCTTCCTTTTTAAACCAACGAGGCTTTTTACTGTATATCTACTCCGGCAAGTCCAAGGAGTAATCTTTTTTCAATTAGTATTGATTATAAGAAATGACCTTTTCTTTCGGCTTCCTCATCTTCTTTCGTTTCTCTTTCACCGGATACCCGATTGCAATATCCAGCAATAAACGTTTCGAAGCAGGAATACCTGTCAATTCCTTGATCTCTTTTTCATCAAACCAGCCCAAGATGCAGGAACCCAGTCCTTCATTCTCTGCAGCCAATGTGATATGAGCAGCAGCGATTCCAATATCAATCAGCGGGAAATGCTTGCCTTTTACTTTTCCTCCAAGCAAGGATGTAATATTAGCAGACTCTTCTACAACCAGAATATGTACAGGGGCATCTTTGGCGAACTTATTCATGCCAAGTCCGGCTGCCGCCTTCCCCACTTTTGAAGCCAGCTCATGGTCCGTCACGACCACAAACTTCCATGGCTGCGCATTGCAGGCAGAAGGAGCCAGACGAGCAGCTTCCAGAATGCGCTCCAGCTTCTCCGCTTCTACCGGGCGCTCTTTATCATACGCCCGGTCACTCTGACGAGACAGTACCAATTGCAGAAAATCCATCAGACATCTATTTTTTAATTATCTATACTGAATCATCCGGCTGATATATTTACCGATGATATCAAATTCGATATTCACTACGCTACCGATTTCAAATGTATGAAAGTTGGTATATTCGTAAGTATAAGGTATGATAGCTACCGGAAAGTATCATCCGTCGGATTGCATACCGTCAGACTGACACCATTAACAGTCACCGAACCCTTGTCTACCGTGATATAACCACGTTTCGCCATTTCCTTATCAAATGCATATTTAAATGTAAAATACCAGCTTCCTTCCGCATCCTTGATTTCCACACAAGTAGCAGTCTGGTCTACGTGTCCCTGCACGATATGTCCGTCCAGTCGGCCATTCATCATCATGCTGCGCTCTACATTCACCTTATCGCCCACTTTCAGCAAACCAAGATTCGAACGGTCCAGCGTTTTTTCATGGCGTTACCGTATACGTATCATCGGTCAGACTCACTACGTCAGGCATACCTGTTGTGAGAAATACTCTGATCAATCTTCAGCTCATTTACAAACGAACACTTAAATGTAAAGTGTATATTCTCTGGTCTTTCACCAGTGCTACCAAAGTAGCGTACTCTTCTACGATTCCAGAAAAACATAATGTTATTTATTTTAGTACGGCTCAAAGATACAAATAAGGAAGGAGCTTAAAAAATAAGAAAAAAAAAAATGGGGCTTTTCACAAAGCTCCATTTTCAGTTTTCAATAGGTATTAGTTTTTTAAGGTAAAAAGATTGTTTTCAGGATAACGGTGCAAAATATAGGTCCTTTTACTGATATGATCCAAATTATAAAACATGTCATATAACATCTTTTTTGAAATTTCTTTGGATTTATTATCATTTGACGCAAAATCGGCCTCATAACTACCCGTTACAAGGGACAAAATATAGAACTTTTTTAAACAGCCCTAATTTTTGTTTAAAAATCAGCAAAAATTACTTTTCCCGGAAATTTCCATCCACCTTTTCCGCGATGTTTAAGCACTTTTGCATCAATAAAAGAAGCCACTATCTCTTCTTTGGCAATATTGGTAATATGGTCTCCCGAACGTTCCAGTTTACGGAACACGCTGACTAAATCTCCAGGCAAGTATGTACACTTCCGGATGTTCGATAATATAGTCTGAAAGCCGATCCCTGTTGCATCCGCATTGATTTCATCCAGCAAATTATCTTTTAGCAAACACTCCTGCCGCCAAATCATTACTCTCTTCATTCAAGGCACGTTTTGCCAGTTCCAGCATCGACAACACCTCTGCCTGCATCTCTGCCAGGCGAAGACGGTTTTTAGCAGGCTCCGCATCAATACCGGTTCTTCACAGCGAAGTACAAAACGGGCGATCCCTTCCGCAAAGTCACCCAAACGTTCCAGATTTGTGTTAATCTTCAACATAGCCAACACAAAACGAAGATCAATCGCCACCGGATTATACAATGCGATAATATCTTCCACATCACTATCTATCTTCAATTCAAAGCATTCACCCTGCGCTCGCGAACCATCACCTGTTGAGCCAGGCTCCTTGTCAAAAGAGGTCAACACAGCCTCTCCGGCACGGTCAAGCTGATTGTACACCAAGGTCCACATTTCATCAATTTCTTTTCTTCAATAGGATGAGTTCCGATTCTATAAACTTCACCATAATATAATAATTTAATTATATATAAATGATTAATATTCTAGCAACATGCCACATTGGTTCACATTAATACATGGGTGGGATTAGCCAAAACGTCCCGAATCTTATGTAATTCTGGGTAGCCTCTTTTCTCCGGATTGGTGAATATTTTTTTGTATTGTCATATTCCACCATTTCTCCCAGATAGAAGAAGGCCGTTTTATCACTAACACGAGCAGCCTGCTGCATATTGTGTCACGATGTAATCGTATATTCCTTCTTCAGTTCATGAATCAATTCTTCTACCTTTGCCGTAGAAATAGGATCGAGGGGCAGAAGCCGGTTCATCCATCAACAATACTGAAGGAGATACCGCCATAAAGCACGGATACAAAGACGCTGTTGCTGCCCGCCGGAAAGAGCATAAGCTGACTCTTTTCAGTTTATCTTTGACTTCATCCCAAAGTGCTGCCCCTTTCAATGTCTCTTCCACACGCTGACGGATGAAAGCGTTATCTTTAACTCCATTGACGCGAAGCCCATACGCCACATTTTCAAAAATGCTTTTGAAACGGGTTGGGGACGCTGGAAAACCATGCCCACATTCTTGCGAAGTTCGTCGACCTCCATCCCTTTGGCATAAATATTATGCCCGTCAATCCGATTTCACCTTCCAGACGGGTAGCGGGAATCAAATCGTTCATACGGTTAAAAGACGAAGGAAAGTCGATTTTACCACATCCTGACGGACCAATAAAGGCAACTACTAGACGTTTTTTTCTTCAATCTCCATACTGATCCCCTTCAAAGCGTAAAAAATCACCATACCAGAAGTTTACATCACGCGCATCTATTTTTTATTGATTTATCCATATACTTATCAATTCGTTTTTACTGAGTTTTCTCGAAATATTTTTCAATGCATTTGCCAGCAGATTAACTTTTTTCTCAAAAAGGATAATCACAATCAATACCAAAGCCGTACCATAAGCCAACGGCAATTGAGCTTCCATATTCGTACCGCTGGTGGGAAATCACATACAGGTGATACGGCAGCGCCATACACTGGTCCAGAATACTCGTCGGCAACTGCGGCAGGAAGTAAGCGGCACAGGTAAACAGAATCGGTGCCGTCTCGCCTGAAACACGTCCCAAAGCAAGGATTAATCCGTAATGATGTTCGGCATCCCCCATCGGAAGAATCACATGCCAGATGGTTGCAATTTGGTAGCTCCCAAAGCCCGGCTTCCTTCACGCATACTGTCGGGAATCGCTTTCAACGCCTCCTCTGTAGTACGAATAACCAAAGGTACGCAAAGTAAACCTAACGTCAAAGAACCCGCCAGAATACTGTCACCGAAGCCCAAGATAATTGACAAACAGCGCCATACCGAACAGACCGAAAAACGATAGAAGGAATACCGCTCAGATTGTTCGTCATCACCCGAATAAAAACGTACCAGCTTTCCCTTTCGGAGCATATTCATTCATATAGATTCCACTCATCACTCCCACCGGAAAAGCGAAAAAGCGCACTGCCAACCATCAGATAGAAAGTACCGGATAATAGCCGGCCAAATGCTCCCTCCGGTCATCCCGTCCGTAGGGCGCAGAAGTAATAAAGTCCCAACTGATAGCGCCCTATCCCTTTTATATATAATAAACCGAGAATCGCAAACAAAATCATGATATGCAGAGACTTAACAACCGAAAAGGAAAGCCAGCCTCTGAGAACGATTGTTTCGCTTTATTACTTCGTATTTCCATATTACTTGCTACGTTTTTATTCCTTTAGAAGAGATATACTCTACGCTAAAGTTGATGATTAATGTTATAAAGAACAATACGACACCTAACAGGAACAACGCCTGATAGTGAGGACCACCGGCGGGAGCCTCTCCCAGTTCGGCGGCAATCGTAGCCGGAATGGTACGCAAAGGCTCAAGGATCGTTGTCGGAATCACAGCTGCATTACCTGTCACCATCAATACTGCCATCGTCTCCCGATAGCACGTCCGATGCCAAGTACCACACCAGATGTAATACCCGAAATAGAATAAGGAATTACTACCTTATATATCGTCTGCCATTGAGAAGCCCCCAACGCCAGACTCGCTTCCCGCATTGCACGCGGACAGTTACGCATCGCATCTTCCGTCACCGTTATGATGGTAGGCAATGCCATAATGGCCAGTACGGATACGATACTCCCTGCCAGGCCGCTCTCCCACCGGAAGATTAAACAACTTCTGAATCAACGGAACGATGACGATCAAACCGAAAAAGCCATAGACAACGGAAGGAATGCCACTCAACAATTCAATGACCGGCTTCAGCCAGTTCCGTACTTTCGGATGGGCTACTTCGGACATATAGATAGAAACCGAAAGCCCGAACGGCAAAGCAAAAAAGGATGGCGAACAGACTCACCCACAACGTACCGCCAATCAGAGGCAGGAAGCCGAATTGTGCTGGCCGGAGTCGCCGTGGAAACCATTCGGCTCCCGCAAAGACATCTTTCACGGAAATGGTGTTGTCCTCTATAAAATGTACCGCGTCCGGATGAACAATAAACTTCTGCGGAACAAAAAGCTACGATACCGGTGTTTTTCTCTACCAGTTCCGTAATCTTGTCCTGCATATTCATAAGCAGGTCCCAACTCCTCTTCCGTACAATATTGTGTTATATCCTCCAAACGAAAAACCCGGATAGGGAGATCTTCCCCACCGAGTTCCTTCCAGTTTGGGTAATCTCCTCATCAAAAACATCCTTTATCTGTGCAGGGGCTTGCACAATTCAACTTTGTTATCTCTTATTCAGCGCCAACACATATCCCTCTTCTATCACCTTACTCTTGAACAACCCGAAAGCTTCCGTGAAAAGGAAGAGCACAATCAGCAGAATAGTAATACTTGTCACGAAACCGCTACAAGTCAACATTCCTTCTATAATCCTTTCAAAACCTTTTTCATACCTACTATGTTTGATTTCTGATGCAAAGAAAGCGTCTCTTTATTAAGGAGGTGTGAATAACCGTTTGAAGGAAATGTTTCAATCATGTTACGTTTAGTGTTACAAGTATCATTTCCATTCGGATGAAATGGAAATGTAATATCCGCATCTTCTGCTTAATTTGCAAAGTCAATAAAAAGAAGAAATATGAAAGTGAAGATATTTATTAATGAGTCTTTTTTTATGACCGGTGCCAACGCACAACGTATAAACGGATCAAAAGGTAGCGACACGTTACTGCCTCGCCCACAAACTGCCAGAGCGGTTTATGAACCAGCATCCGATGACATCCATCGTGTCACCGTCAACCGGTGGTGGAACCGGAGTAGGTATCTCCGCTTTAATGGATAATAACGGACATTTGCAATGGCTTCCCGCCCGATCAAGTTCAGCGAGAAGATGAAAATTAAAGCAGCAGGAGAAAAGTAAACGAAGTGATCGTTGCCTACGACGCCCCGCCGTGGTGGTGCATCCCTCTAATCCGGTGAAACAGCTTGACCCGCAACAACTGGAGGATATTTTCCGGGGAAGATAACCAACTGGAAACAGGTAGGCGGAGACAACCGAAAATAGTAGTCTACTCGCGTGAAACATCGTCCGGTACTTACGAATTTTTCAAAGAGAGCGTACTGAAAAATAAAACTACATGGCAAGCAGCCTTTCCATGCCGGCAACAGGTGCTATCATCCAGTCTGTCAGCCAGACCAAAGGAGCTATCGGATATGTAGGACTGGCTCCTACGTGTCTCCTCGTGTCAAAACGCTTTCCGTGTCTTATGACGGAAGCCACTATGCCACCCCTACGGTAGAGAATGCCACCAACAAAAACCTACCCTATCGTCCGGCCGCTTTACTACTATTACAATGTAAAAAATAAGGAACAAGTTAGCCCCCTGATTCAGTTTATTCTTTCATCCGACGGACAGGACATTATAAAAAAAAGAGCGGTTATATTCCGGTTAAATAAAAAAATGTCCTACTTTTGTAGCCTAAATACAGATAACATTAACCGTTATGACAGATATTAAAAACGAAGAAGCAAGTGAAAAAAAGAGCTTGAACTTTATAGAACAGGCAGTAGAAAAAGACTTGAAAGAAGGTAAAAACGGAGGAAAAGTACAGACACGCTTCCCGCCCGAGCCTAACGGATACCTTTCACATCGGCCATGCCAAAGCCATTTGCCTCGATTTCGGCATTGCAGAAGCACATGGCGGTGTATGCAACCTTCGTTTCGACGACACAAACCCCACCAAAGAGGATGTGGAATATGTAGAAACTATCAAAGAAGACATCCAATGGTTAGGCTACCGTTGGGGAAATGAATATTATGCTTCCGACTACTTCCAACAATTATGGGACTTCGCCATCCGTCTGATACAAGAAGGAAAAGCATATATCGACGAACAGACTTCCGAACAGATCGCGCAGCAAAAGGCACTCCTACCCAACCGGGTGGAAAGTCCGTACCGGAATCGTCCTATCGAAGAAAGCCTCGAACTTTTCAAAAGATGAATAGCGGTGAGATCGAAGAAGGCGCTATGGTGCTCCGTGCAAAGATTGACATGGCTAATCCCAATATGCACTTCCGCGATCCGATCATCTATCGTGTGGTAAAAACACCCGCACCACCGCACAGGCACCACATGGAAAGCCTATCCGATGTACGACTTCGCCCACGGACAAAGAGTGACTTCTTCGAAGGGAGTTACCCATTCCTGTGTACGCTTCGAGTTCGTTGTGCACCGCCCGCTTTACGATCTCTTCATCGACTGGTTGAAAGAAGGGAAAAGACCTGAACGACCACCGTCCCCGTCAAACGGAATTCAACAAACTGAATCCTAAGCTATACACTGATGAGTAAGCGTAACTTGCTGACACTGGTGAAAGAAGGATTGGTAAACGGATGGGACGACCCCCGTATGCCGACGATCTGCGGTTTCCGCCGTCGCGGTTATTCACCGGAGGCCATTCATAAGTTCATCGACAAGATCGGCTATACCACTTACGATGCCCTGAACGACATTCGCTCTGTTCGAAAGCTCTGTCCGAGACGACCTGAACAGCCGTGCTATCCGTGTGTCCGCCGTTATCAATCCGGTGAAACTTATCATTACCAATTACCCGGAAGGACAGGTGGAGGAGATGGAAGCTATCAACAATCCGGAAGATCCGGAAGCAGGAAGTCACCTGATCGAATTCATGCCGCGAACTGTGGATGGAGCGCGAAGACTTTCATGGAAAACGCTCCCAAGAAATATTTCCGCATGACACCGGGACAGGAAGTACGTCTGAAGAATGCTTACATCGTGAAATGTACCGGTTGCAAGAAAGACGAAAACGGTGTAATCACAGAAGTATATTGCGAATATGACGCAAATACCCGTAGCGGCATGCCGGATGCGAACCGCAAGGTGAAAGGTACGCTCCATTGGGTAAAGCTGCAACCACTGCCTGCAAGCAGAAGTACGTTTGTACGACTGTTTGTGGAAAGTAGAAAATCCACGTGATGAACTGGCCGCTATCCGCGAAGCAAAAATTGCGAAGCACTGGAAGCCATGAAAGAAATCATTAATCGGATTCTTTGAAAGTTCTTCCGAACTGCTACATAGAGAAGTTTGCAGCAACCCTGCCTCCACTCTCCTATTTGCAGTTCCAACGAATCGGTTACTTCAACATTGACAAAGATTCAACTCCGGAAAAACTGATATTCAACCGTACAGTGGGCTTAAAAGACACATGGGGTAAGATTAATAAATAAAAAATTTTAGGCTACTTAAAACAATGGGGCTGTGTCAAAAGGATCATCATCTGAACTTTTTGCAACAGCCCCATGTCAGCAATTAAAAAGAAAAAAAAGTAAAATGAGAAAAAATTCACAAGTGCAAAAAAGAACTAGTCAGACTGAAATCATCCAAAGATACGAAGCCGCAAAGCAGAAAAACCGACAACTATACCTGGATGGCGACCAGCTCGCTGATAGGTTGCCGATTGGTATGCACCGAACGCAAATTCAAGATGCACAGGAAGTCATTAACTTACGGACTTCAACTGCACCCCGGCAACACTGGCTTACTGATAGAACAAGCCTTTCTTTATCTGGATACCAAAAACTAAGTAAAGCCAAAGAAGTGGCGGATTCGATTACCGAAAATTATGATTCCGAAAGTAAAAAATGCTGAAAGCAGAACTGTTACTGAATGGAAGGTAAACTGGAAGAAAGCCTTCAATGGCTAAATACAATCGAGGACACGGACGATCTTTGAAAAACAATCATCGAGATGTTTATCTTTATATGGATATGGGATATCCGGAAGCCGCGAAAGAATGGATAGAAAAACAAGACCAATATGGAAGAAGAAGACTTTATCATAGCTGTCATGGCCGACTATCTGGGAGCAACGCAACACATGAAAGAATCCGCCATCGAGTCTATTACAATAAACTGATTGACAAATGGATCCATTCAACCCTTCTTACTGGATGGGACTGGCAAAATGCTATTTTTGAGCGAGGATATAAAACAAAACTATCGAAACCTGTGATTTGCACTGGCTGCCGATGATAAATACGGAGAAGCTTACGCTTACCGCGGACATTGCTATTTCTATCTGAACAATTCGGATGCCGCCATTGAGAATTATAAAAAGGCGATAGAATACAAAGCCTTTCCTCCCTGAAATGGGTTAC
>VOFJ01000286.1_pt1 | contig 16000 bp, 17 predicted proteins | sample 5384081 | NCBI WGS metagenome assembly VOFJ01 (sample SAMN12384729, study PRJNA508395) | human gut metagenome | isolation source: healthy gut I | host: Homo sapiens
AGCGGCGTGGGGACGGATAAAGAACAAAATTACTGGGTTGCTCTTCCAACAAAAGGCAGATAGATCGACATCCACGTAATGTGGTTCTCCACCACTTCCACAAAGTTGGAAACCCATAAGGGATTCTTTTTACTTCTTCCATGATTTGTTCCTTTTCTTTAGTTCTCATATCTATGAGGATAATACAAAAAGTAGCATATTTCAGCAGAAAGAACAAAGAAAGGGAAAGAAAGTTGAAAGATTGCTGCATTGAAGTGACAACATAAATCCTTTTATTTTTTCATGCTATTAATGGATGAGATTTATAGCAGAAACTGTTTAGGTAATAACTGTCATAAAAGAAAGTTGCATTATTGAAACAAAGCGGGCTGCCACAGGAAATGGATTCATCATCGTTGCTCTTACGGACCTTATCTATAAACATGTTTCATTTTGGTCGATATTACAATGAGGTCCTTATGCCCTTTCGTCATACAGTTTCTCATTAGAAACATCTTACTACCTACAACAAAGAAGCACTTTTGGTGATTTTTAAAAAACTTTATTGGTTATAATCGAAACAGGTAGTTCGCTGAAATCCTAAAAAAACAATACCTTTGCACATCACATTCTTATAAATAATACATCTTATGAAGAAACTCTGCTTCCTTATTTTTTGCACTCTCTTTTCACTCACTGCATCATCAATAGAAACGGTGGATTATACACAAGGACTTTCCATATGGTTCGACACTCCCAACAATCTCGACGGACAAGCTGTCTGGCTACGCGCTTTCGGGCACAGGGGCGAATCCGGACAAGACATGGGAAAGCCGTTCGCTACCCATCGGGAATGGTAGTCTGGGAGCAAATATACTGGGATCTATATCCGCAGAACGAATTACACTGAATGAAAAGACGCTTTGGAAAGGAGGACCGAATACGCCAAAGGAGCAGGATATTACTGGAACGTAAACAAACAGTCGGCAGGTGTATTGAAAGAAATACGACAGGCTTTTTCTGGACGGAGATTCCCAAAAGGCGGGGTATCTCACACAAGAAAACTTCAACGGGCTGGGAGCCTTATGAAGAAAAAGACGAGACTCCGTTCCGCTTCGGTTCTCTTTACCACGATGGGAGAGCTTTATGTGGAAACCGGACTCAGCGAAATCAACATGAGCAGTTACCGCCGCATCCTGTCATTGATTCGGCTATGTGGTGCAATTCGATAAGGACGGGATACGGTATCAACGAAAATATTTCATATCCTATCCGGACAGTGTCATGGTCATGAAGTTTACTGCCGACAAAGGCGGAAAACAGAATCTTGTGCTTAGCTATTGTCCCAACAACGAAGCAAAAAGCCATCTGGAAGCAGATGGAAACGACGGATTAGTATATACCGGAGTTCTCAATAACAACGGAATGAAATTCGCTTTCCGAATCAAAGCTATCCACAAAGGGGGAACACTGAAAGCAGAAAACGACCGGATTATTGTGAAGGATGCTGACGAAGTGGTATTCCTGCTTACGGCAGACACCGATTATAAGATGAACTTTGCCCCGGACTTCAAAGACCCGAAAGCCTACGTCGGCAACGACCCGTCACAAACGACTCTGGCTATGATGAACAATGTCCTGACAAAAGGTTATGACGAGCTTTATCGTAATCACGAAGCCGATTATACCGCAGTGTTCAATCGGGTACGTTTTGAAATTAATCAGGAAATCGGCAGTCCCAACCTGCCGACCTACAAACGACTGGCTAACTATAAGAAAGGTACGCCGGACTATCAGCTCGAACAATTATACTATCAGTTCGGACGTTACCTGCTCATAGCCAGTTCACGCCCCCGGCAATATGCCCGCCAACCTGCAAGGATTGTGGCACAACAATACCGACGGTACCCGTGGCGGGTAGATTACCACAATAATATCAACATTCAAATGAACTACTGGTACCTGCGTGCCCCACCAATCTTCCGGAATGTACATGGCCTTTGATAGACTTTTTATACGTAGTCTGGTAAAACCTGGCGAGAAAACAGCGCGAGCCTATTTCAACGCCCGCGGGTGGACAGCGTCCATCTCGCCAATATTTCGGATTCACGCTCCCTTTATCCAGCAAATCTATGGCATGGAACCTGAATCCTACTGCCGGTCCGTGGCTGGCAACGCATATATGGGAGTATTATGATTATACGCGTGACACGAAATTCTTAAAGGAAATCGGCTACGACCTTATCAAAAGCAGCGCACAGTTTGCGGTAGACCACTTGTGGCACAAGCCCGACGGGACTTACACAGCCGCGCCTTCCACCTCTCCCGAACACGGTCCGGTGGACGAGGGAGTCACTTTCGCGCATGCCGTAGTACGTGAAATATTACTGGACGCTATTCAGGCAAGCAAGGTACTCGGAACGGACGCCAAAGAGCGCAAGCAATGGGAAAACGTATTGACCAAACTCGTTCCGTACCGCATAGGACGCTACGGTCCAGTTACTGGAATGGTCTACCGACATAGACGATCCGAAAGATGAACACCGGCACGTCAACCACCTGTTCGGATTGCATCCGGGACATACCATCTCTCCCGTGACTACCCCCGAACTTGCACAGGCAGCCAAAGTGGTACTGGAACATCGCGGAGACGGCGCTACCGGCTGGAGCATGGGTTGGAAACTCAACCAATGGGCACGACTGCAAGACGGAAACCATGCGTATAAACTGTACGGCAATTTGTTGAAAAACGGTACGTTGGATAACCTCTGGGATACCCATGCGCCTTTCCAGATAGACGGAAACTTCGGCGGTACGGCAGGAATAACCGAGATGTTATTGCAAAAGCCACATGGGATTCATCCAACTTCTTCCCGCTTTGCCGGATGCCTGGGCAAACGGCTCGATAAGCGGAATCTGCGCCAAAGGGAATTTTGAGGTTTCTGTCTCCTGGAAAGAGGGACAACTGGAGAAAGCTATCATTCATTCCAAATCCGGGGTTCCCTGCAACGTAAGATACGGAGACAAGACGCTCAAGTTCAAGACCGTAAAAGAGAAGAAATACGAAATCACTTTAAAAGGAGACAGGTTGACCGTTCTATAAAGAAGGCATCTGTCATCACAAACAAATCTGCTTCACATGAAAACAAAATACGCTGTTCTGTCAAGCCTTTTCTTTATCATACAGTTAATCGGTGTTCTCCCTCTCCGGGCAGAACACTATTACTTTAAACAAATCTCTCTGAAAGAAGGGCTGCCGTCCAACGTGCGCTGTATTCTCCGGGATGAGCAAGGATTCGTATGGATAGGCACCAAATCGGGACTGGGAAAGTTCGACGGGCACGAACTGAAAAGATACAAACACCAAGCAAACGACCCGAACTCGCTTCTCCACAACCTGATTTATCAGATTGCCGAAGACAAGCAACACAATATCTGGGTACTGACTGAAAAAGGTATTGCCCGCTACCAACAGCAGAGCAACGACTTCACGTTCCCCACGGACGAGGACGGGAAGAATATCACCGCCTATTCCTTCTGCCTTGTCCCGGACGGAATCCTCTTTGGCGGCAAAGACAGGATTTACAAATATAGTTATGACGATTCTTCTCTCCGGCTTCTGCAATATTTCAACGCCAACTCTTTTAAAATCAACGCTATCAGTATGTGGGATTCAAAGACGTTGTTTTGTTGCAGCCGTTGGACAGGCATATACCTCGTAGATCTGCATACCGGAGAGCACAGACGCCCCCCTTTCGACTGCGGCCGGAAATTACCACTATGATGACCGACAGCCGGAAAAGAATATGGATTGCCCCTTACAGCGGCGGACTACGCTGCTACTCATACGACGGCAAACTACTGGCTTCGTACTCCACCCGCAACTCCGCCCCTCAGTAACGACATCGTCCTAAGCCTCGCCGAAAGGGAAGGGCAACTGTGGATAGGAACGGACGGCGGCGGAATCAATATCCTCACCCCCGAAACTGGGGAAATCTTCCAACTGGAATATATCCCGGGACGTGAAAACTACTCTCTCCCCGCCAACTCTATTCTCTGCCTGCACAACGACCACAACAACAATATATGGGCAGGAAGCACCTGCAACGGATTGATCAGCATCCGGGAAGTGTTCATGAAAAACCTACACCGACGTAGTCCCCGGAAACGACCGCGGACTAAGCAACAGCACCGTGCGAAGCCTTTACCGCCAATCGCCCGACAGTATCTGGATTGGTACGGACGGCGGCGGTATCAACCCTTTAACCCGCGTACCGAGAAATTCACCCATTATCTTTCTACCTGGAACGATAAAATAGCGTTTATCAGCGGATTCACTCCCGGAAAACTACTGATTTCCCTTTTCTCCAAAGGAGTATTTTGTATTCAATCCCGCAACCGGGGAGAAACAACCTTTTACCATTGTCGACAAAGAAACAACGACGCAACTTTGCAACCGGGGAAAATCGGTCAACTTATATCAGAACACCCCCCAACACCGTGTTATTACTGGGCGACCATGTCTACCAGTATCACCTGAAAGAAAAGAAATTCGACAAGGTCACCGGAGAAGAAGGGAAAAAAGTATTGTCGGCACGCTCGTCCCCTTCAAGCACGAGAACAATCGGACTTATATCAACGACTTCAAACATATCTACGAACTGCATGACGGGGATTCCTTGCTGAAAACAACCTTCGAATGTTATCAGGATACCGTAATCAGTTCGGCGTCACACGACGAGCACGGTGATTTCTGGATAGGGAAGCAATTTTGGCCTTATCCACTACAACCCCGTTTCCCAAAAGCAGACGCACATCCCTACCAACCTGTTTACCGAAGTCAACATGGTGCAATGCGACCAGAGGGGCAAAAGTATGGATAGGTGCGGATAATCTGCTTTTCGCCTGGCTTATACAGGAACAGAAGTTCGTTCTCTTCGGAGAGTCGAACGGAGCTATCCAAAACGAATATCTGCCCAACGCCCGGTTGGTAAACAATGAGGGGATGTCTATATCGGCGGTGTAAAGGGTATGCTGCGCATTGACTACCAACTGCTGCTGAATACATCGGAAATGCCGGAACTGCAACTGTTGGATATTATCATCAATGGTGAGCCTGCACAGAACAAGCTATATAGTCATCCGGCAGCAATCTCTGTCCCATGGGACAGCAATATCACTATCCGAATCATGTCGAAAGAAGAGGATATCTTCCGCAAGAAAGTCTACCGCTACCGGATAGAAGGGCTGAACGACCAGTATATCGAATCGTACCAGCCGGAATTGGTAATCCGGTCATTGCCGCCGGGCAATTACAAAATTATGGCTTCATGCACAGCGAAAGACGGCAGTTGGATTCCCAACCAGAAAATACTGGAACTAACCGTACTCCCACCGTGGTATCGCACGTGGTGGTTCATTCTTGGTTGTGCCATTCTCATTGCCACAATAATCATCGAAACTTTCCGCAGAACATTGAAGCGTAATCAGGAAAAACTGAAATGGGCGATGAAAGAGCATGAGAAACAGATGTACGAGGAAAAGGTACGTTTTCTTATCAATATCAGCCACGAACTACGGACTCCGCTGACGCTTATTCATGCGCCACTCAATCAGATTTTGAAGTCGCTCTCTTCCGGAGACAGCCAATATCTGCCGTTAAAAGCCATCTACCGGCAGGCACAACGGATGAAGAACTTGATTAATATGGTACTCGACGTACGGAAAATGGAAGTAGGGGAGAGTAAACTGCAAATTCAGCCTCATCCACTCAATCAATGGATTGAACACGTTTCGCAGGATTTTATCAGTGAGGGGGAAGCAAAGAATGTGCATATCCGCTATCACTCGACCCACGGATAGAGAAAGTCAGTTTCGATAAGGACAAATGCGAGATTATCTTAAGTAACCTGCTTATCAATGCCTTGAAACACAGTCCGCAGGACACGGAAATAACGATTGCTTCGGAACTGCTGCCTGAAGAAAACCGGGTGCGTATCTCCGTCATCGACCAAGGATGCGGACTGAAGCAAGTGGATACGCACAAAGGCTCTTTACCCGATTCTACCAGGGAACAGGAGAACAGAGCGGAACAGGAATCGGCTTGTCCTACTCCAAGATTCTGGTGGAACTACACGGCGGCTCTATCGGGGCACAGGATAATGAAGAAACCGGAGCCAGGCTTTTTCTTTGAGTTGCCGTTGAGGCAGGAACTGGAAGAAATCATCTGCGAGCCAAAAAGCCTTTATCTGAACGAGTTGATGATGGATGAAAACAGCGGGCTGCCATCCGTAAAAAAGAAGTATTCGATACCACTCCATACACAATTCTCGTAGTGGATGACAATCCGGATATGACAGACTTTCTGAAAAGAACGTTCGAAGGATACTTCAAACGGATAATTATCGCCGGAGACGGGGTGGAAGCCCTTCAACTGGTCAGAAGCCATGTCCCTGATATTATAGTCAGTGACGTGATGATGCCCCGGATGAACGGCTACGAGCTTTGCAAAACGGATTAAAGAGGATATTGCCATCAGCCATATCCCTGTTATCCTGCTGACTGCCAAGGATGACAAGCAAAGCCTGATAAGCGGCTATAAGAATGGAGCGGACGGATATTTAAGCAAACCTTTCGAAGTGGAAATGCTAAGGGAACTTATCCGCAACCGGTTGAAAAACCGGGAATATACCAAGAAAAGGTATCTGAATGCAGGATTAATCCCCACACCGGAAGAAAGTACAATCAGCCTGACAGACGAAACATTCCTGATTAAACTGAATAGTATCATCCAGGAAAATATAGATAATACCAACCTGGGCATCCAGTTTATCTGCCAGGAAGTAGGATTGGGGCGTTCTTCGCTTTATAACAAGCTGAAAGCACTTACAGGCATGGGAGCGAACGAATATATCAGTAAAGGCTCCGTATAGAAAAAAGCTATTACATTGATATCCGGCACGGATATGCCCTTCTCTGAAATTGCAGAGAAAACCGGATTTACCACTCCGAGTTATTTCAGTACGACATTCAAGCAATATACGGGAGAGACGCCCAGTCAATATAAAGAAAGGAAAAAGAAAGGTCTGACTGATCAATAATAATACCATCATTATTCTTTCTTTATGCTGGCTGAAGTTTCCGGCTGCAAGCCAATGCACCGTATATTGACCGATTACAAAACGGGCTGCCACAGAATCACTTCTCCGGCAGCCCTTCTTTCATTAAATTAGAAAACAGAGAGTATGATACAGTTTATTCCTGACCTCCCCCTAAAGCACGGTATAGGTTAATTAAACTTTGTATTTCAGTAAAATGATTGGCGTCTGCGATAGTTGCGCACTAAGCAATGACTGCCGGGAGGTAAGGACTTCCAGATAGGTAGTATTACCATGCTCCATCAATAGCGAAGTACTTTGTAAAGCCGTTTGCAGGGAAGCGATCTGCTTGTCCAGCAAAGTCTTTTTCCCCTGACTGGTCTGATAGGCAATCAACGCATCATTCACTTCGCTGCCGGCATTGAGCAATGTCTGCTGAAAACCGAGAGCGGCTTCTTCCTGCTGGGCCCGGGCAATGCGGTATTGTGCCACCACCTGTCCTTTATTAAAGAGCGGCTGCGTGAGCGAACCTACCGCTGATGCCAGAAACTTACCCGGATTAAGAATCAAAGACCCGGCAGAGTTCGTCCATCCGGCACTTCCGCTTAAAGTGATGGAAGGATAGAAAGCCGAACGTGCCGCATTGGTTCCATAGAACGCTGCTTCCAGTGTCCGCTCGGCAGAACGGACATCGGGACGGGAAGAAAGCATCCGGACAGGAATCCCTATCGAAAGATCCGTAGGAAACTGCTGCTTTGCCAGCATACCACGCTCATAACTACGGGGTGTCTCCGCCAATAATAAGGCAAGGCTATTCTCCACCTGACTGATCTGCTGCTGCAAATCGAGTACAGAACTCTGCACCTGATAATAAGCGCTTCCATCTGCGACACAGCGGATTCGTTCGCCAGTCCGGCATTCATCAGAGCGCGGGTGGAGGCCACGCGGTTTTTTCCATGCCGTCTCCGTCTGACGGGAAAGGTCGAGTTGCTCATCCAGCATCAGCAGGGTAGAATAGGTATTGGCTATACCTGCTATCAACTGTGTACGGACTGCCTGACGGTAATCTTCGCTTTGAGCATAAAGCGCTTTCGCCTGTTTCTTGGAGTTGCGCATACGCCCGAAAACGTCCAACTCCCAACTGGCAGTAACGGGCAACGAATAAGCCTGCGTAGCCTTCTGCGTATCGAAACTGCTCACTGTCCCCTGCGGAGCAAGAGCAAAAGCGGGCAGAAAAGCAAGTTTGGCGGACATAAGTACGTTGCCTTGTGCTTCTTCCACACGGAGCCTGGGCGGACTGATAATCGGTATTGGTCTGCAATCCCACTTCGATGAGGGATTGCAGATAAGGATCGGTGAAGAGTTCCCGCCAGTCCATATTACCCAGACCGGCAGTGTCTTCGGTCACCACTTCCCCGCCGTAAAGATCGTCGGGAACGACAGTGGCGGGTTCGTATTTGGTATAGATGCCACAACCGCTCAACGACAGACTGATGGCAACTAATGTGATGATATTCTTCTTCATTCTTTCTTTCATTTATTTACGTTCGCGTTCAACTTCACTCTTTTTCTTTCTCTAAAAGCACCTGCACATCTGGTTCCTCTTCCATCGGTTTACGGATTTTCTCCTGCAAAAACTCAAAGATGATGTAGAAAACCGGAACGACAAAGAGCAATGCCAGTGTCCCGACAGCCATACCGCCCACAACACCCGTACCCAGCGAACTATTGCCATTGGCACCCGCACCGGAAGAGAACATCAGCGGAAGCATACCGAAGATCATCGTCAACACCGTCATCAGGATAGGACGCAAGCGGACTTGTGCGGCAGAGTAGGCAGACTCCACAATACCCATTCCCTTGCGGCGACGTTCTATGGCGTACTCCGTAATCAGAATGGCTGTCTTAGCCAGCAAACCGATCAACATAATCACACCTGTCTGCAGATAGATATTATTCTCCAACCCGAGTATTTTGGCGAAAAGGAACGACCCCATCAGCCCGAACGGCACGGAGAAGATAACGGCAAACGGTATGAGGAAACTCTCGTAAAGACAGGCCAGAATCAGATAGATAAGGAAGATACAGATGGCGTAAATGAAAACCGTCTGCGCACCGCCGCTACTTGCTTCTTCGCGTGCCATACCACCATATTCATATCCGTAACCTGCCGGCAAAGATTGCGCAGCCACTTCTTCAATCACTTTCTGCACCTCGCCGGAAGAGTAACCGTCGGCAGGATTCACATTGGCGGTGATGGTGCTGTAAAGATTGAAACGGTTGGCCGTTTCCGGTCCCAGCACTTGCTTCAGCGTTACGAACTGGCTTACCGGAGCCATCTCCGTGCCATTGCGTACAAACATATTGTTCAATGCCTGTTCGTCGAGACGATATTCAGGTGAAGCCTGCATCAATCACACGATATACTTTACCATACTGATTGTAGTTGGAAATATACGCACCACCGCAATAGCTCCCCACTGCATCGAGCACCGCACTTGGCGAAATACCCGCACGCTTACATTTGGCAGCATCCACTTCCACCGATATCTGCGGGAAGTTGATAGCATAAGAGGTATAAGCCATTGCTACCTCCGGACGCTGGTTCAAAGCACCGAGGAACTGTATAGCCGCTTCATAGAACGTAGCCAAATCTCCACCCGTCATGTCCTGAAGGTTCAGTTCGAGGGAGTTACCCATACCGTAACCCGGAATCATGGCAGGCTGGAAAGCTGAATACTTGCACTTCCTTTAAAGATTGAATTGTGCATTGAGGCGGGGGAAACCACGGCATCCGAGCTATGTTCCTTACCTTTTCGTTCACTCCAGTCCTTCAAGCGGATAATGATTGTACCGTAAGAAGTTCCCTGCCCGGATATAAGTCCATACCCTGCCACGCGGGCATAGTGTTCTATTTCAGGTGTATCTTTCAGGATATTTTCCAAACGGTCCATCACCTTCGTTGTTTCTTCGAGCGTGCTTCCCGGTGAAATGCTGACATTCACCATGATAACACCCTGATCCTCCTGCGGCACAAGTCCCGTCTTGGTGGTACTCATCAGATAAACCAACAGGGCAACGGCAACTGCCAACGAAGTCCATACCATCCAACGATGGCGGATGAAGAACATCACACCTCTCTTATATTTACCCAGTACGGCATTGAACGAAGCATTATACGCAGCGCGTACCCGTCCGTTAATACTCTTAGCGCTCTTGGTTCCGTCCGACGGACGCATCATGATGGCGCACAAAGCAGGACAAAGCGTCAAGGCCGAAATCATGGAGATACCTACGGCAGTTGCCATTGTGATACCGAACTGTGTATAGAACACGCCCGAAGTTCCTCCCATAAATGTAACGGGAATAAACACAGCCATAAACACACAGGTACAGGAAACGATAGCCATCGTCACATCGCCCATTGCATCTTTCGTGGCAAGGTAAGGAGACTTATATCCGGCATCGAACTTAGATTGCACGCCTCCACCACCACAATGGCATCATCCACCACCGTACCGATGGCAAGCACCAGCGCAAACAGTGTCAGGATGTTCAGACTGAAACCCGCAGCCACCAGACAGGCAAACGTACCTACCAATGATACGATAATGGAGATGGAAGGGATAAGAGTGCTTTTAAGATCCTGCAAGAAGAAATATACCACAAGGATTACCAGGATGATGGCAATAATCAGTGTCTCCACCACATTGTGTATGGAAGCGAAAAGGAAGTCGTTCGAACTCATCATGGTGACAAACTCCGTTCCTTCCGGCAGATTTTTCTCCATCCGCTCTATCTGCGCGGTAATCTCTTTATTAACAGCGGTAGCATTGGAACCGGCTGTCTGGAAAATCATATAGAGAACGGCAGGCTGACTGTCCATCTCACTACGGAAACTATATATGTCATAGTGCCCAAATGCTCTACTTCCGCCACATCTTGCAGGCGAAGTATCGAGCCGTCTTCCCGCGAACGGACAACCGTGTTCCGGAATTCTTCCACGCTCTTCAGGCGTCCGCGATATTTCATCGTAAACTGGAAAACGTTCTGCGAACTCTCACCCAGCGAACCGGTAGGAGCTTCAATATTCTGCTCACCCAGTACAGCGGTGATGTCCGACGGAACCAGCCCGTATTGTGCCATCCGTTCCGGTTTCAGCCAGATACGCATACTATACGTATCACCCAGGCTCCATGACGTCTCCCCACTCCCTCAATACGTTTTATCTGGGGAATAACATTGATGTCAAGTAATTCCAGGAAAGTCTGGTCATAACGGCATCAGTGCAGACCAAAGCACCGATCTGCAAGAAACTGGTCTGGCGCTTCATCGTGCTTACACCGACTTTCGTCACTTTCGGCCGGAAGTAATCCCTGCGCCTTAGCTACACGGTTCTGTACGTTGACTGCTGCCATATCGGGGTCTGTGCCCTGTTTGAAGTAAAACCTGAATAATAGCCAAACCTGCATTGGAGGCACTCGAACTGATATACATCATGTCTTCCACACCGTTGATACTCTCTTCCAGGGGCATGATGACACTGTTCATCACTGCCTCGGCATCAGCACCGGTATAGCTGGCAGTCACATATACCGTCGGAGGTGCAATATCGGGATATTGCTCCACGGCAACGTGAAGAGTGAAATAAGCCCGATAGCCAGAATCAATACGGAAATGGAGATTGCCATCACCGGCCTCTTTATAAACATATTTCCTTTCATAATCAGTCTCCTTCTTATTTAACTTGCGTGCCTTCGCGCACCAGTCCGGCGCCTTCCGATACAATTTCATCACCGGCTTTCAGTCCGCTCAACACTACATATTCGCGTCCGTCATTGATACCGCCACAGTTATCAGGGTAGAGACAGCCTTACCGTCCACTACCTTATATACAATAGTTCTTGTCCTGCATCCGCACGGTAGCCGTCTGCGGAATGGCAATACAGTCTTTATAGATACTCGGCACTACTACCGTGCCCGATGCTCCGCTATGAAGCAACCGTGATTCGTTGGGGAACACCACACGTGCTACGACAGTACCCGTCTGGCGGTCGATGACTCCGCTGATTGATTCAATGACACCTTTCTTATCATAAACCGAATTGTCGTTCAAGTGCAATTCCACTTCCGGCATATTCTTCAATGCCTCATCCATATCACCATACTGGCGGGTAAGGGCAAGCAACTGATTCTCGGTCATGGAAAAATAGACATACATATCCGAGTTGTCGCTGACTGTGGTAAGCGGATAAGGCATATTAGCACCTACCAATGCACCCACGCGATAAGGCAATGCGCCTACTACTCCGTCACTGGGACTTTTCACCTCGGTATAAGAAAGGTTGTTGCGGGCACTGATTTCCTGGGCTTCGCCTGTGAGAGTTGTGCCTTGGCAGTGAGATAAGTGTTCTCGGCTGTTTTCAGACTAAATTCGGAAACAACTTTCTGTGCATACAGTTCTTTGTTGCTCTTGTAAGTCAGTTCGGCGGTACCCAGCCCGGCACGTGCTGCTTCTACATTGGCAGTGGCAGTTTTCAGTGCAGCCTTGTAAGGAACCTGGTCGATAACGAAGAGTAATTGTCCCCGGCGTTTTTCTGTCCTTCGGTCACACAGAGTTTCTCAATCGTTCCCGACACCTGCGGATAAATATCAATATCCTGTCGCCCACGTATGCTCGCCGAATAGGAAGAAGAAAATTCCTTATCCACCGCTTCTATCTGCATTACTGCATAAGAAGAAGATTTCACTCCGCATCCGATGCCTGCTTGCAAGATGCCATCCACACTGTACAACCGACAATCCCTATCAGCCGTATCCATTTTTTGCTTACTGTAATCATACTTTCTCTTTTGATCTTTTGTTAAATCCTGGACAAAAGTAGGAGGAGAAAAGAACAAAGGCAAGAGTGACCAATTTCCCTCCATAAATGTCCTATTTTCGCCATTTACGTTTATTATGGCTAACTATTTGGCAATAAACGACATATCAAACAAATCTGAAGAAGTATGGGACATCCTGTTTTCCCGATTATTCACCAACTTTGCAAAAAGTAAAAAAGGAAAGAAGATGGAAAAAGAGAACATTATAACGGTGGATATAGAAGATTTTAAGGACAGTCAGCACGTCCTTGATTATATTGATGATGACTTTGCGATAGTCAACAGTCTGGAGGGGACTCCTTATAGTAATGATACAATCAAACTGAATTGTTTTCTCATCGCGGTTTGTATAGAAGGGTGCATCCAGCTAGATGTCAACTACCGGACATAAAAGTTGCAGGCGGGCGAGCTGCTGCTCGGTCTGCCCAACACGATTATTAGCCATACGATGCTTAGTCCTAAATATAAAGTCAGGCTTGCCGGATTCTCTACCCGTTTCCTGCAACGTATTATTAAAAATGGAAAAGGAAACGTGGAATACTGCCATTCATATCCACAACAATCCGGTGAAGTCGGTTGACAACGGGGAGGATCAAACAGTCTTCGGATTCTACCGGGATTTAATTATAGCCAAGATAAACGATGAACCTCATTGTTACCACAAAGAAGTGATACAACATCTCTTTTCCGCTATCTTTTTGCGAAATGATGGGGCAGCTTTCATAAGGAAATGGAAGCCGCCGGCAATACGGAAGGTTCGAAAGAAGGCATCAAACAGGTGAATTATATTTTGCGGAAGTTCATGGAACTGTTATCGAAGGACAAGGGTATGCACCGTTCGGTGAGTTATTTTGCCAACGAGCTTTGTTATACTCCGAAGCATTTCTCGAAAGTCATCAAGCAGGCGTGTGGCAGGACTCCGTTGGATTTGATTAATGAAACTGCCGTGGAGCATATCAAATACCGATTAAAACGTTCGGAAAAGTCTATCAAAGGAAATTGCGGAAGAGTTCAAACTTCCCCAATCAGTCCTTTTTCGGGAAATACGTAAAAGCGCATTTGGGAACATCACCGGCCAATTATCGGAACAGAAAAAAGAAGAATGACAAAAAGAATAGATTCTTATGTTAGAAAAAATCTTTTTGGGAGTCTTGCTCATCTTACTATAAAAAATGAGTAATAATGTGCACATTATTACTCAATAACACTAAGATAACTCCCGATTCTTGACTTATACATAAGTCTATATTGCTGTTTCAGTTCTTTAGAAAGGAAAGAATGTTCAATCAGTTTATCTGTTAATTCATATACCTTAGTATATTTCTCCAGACAAGAGTTTACCAAACGTTCGGGTAGGCCTATTTTTCAAACCAAAATAATAGAATGTTTTTCCTGTAACCGCCGATGCAGCACCGAAATAATCCGATTCAGGATTAACAAACAGACCTTTGCTCATGGCAAAGATACCATCGTTTATATGGAGATGAGTATTCAATAAATCGTATGCAGGAGATAGGCGGAATCTTCCTTTTTTTCTCTTCCAATAAAGAAAAGTTCTTTAAATGAGCGTCGCCGTTAGAATAGACAAAATTGAATAAAACAAGCTCAAAAGAAACGTAGTTTATCTACTTGTGGCACAGAACTGTATTTATCTATAATTCCTGCGAACTCTTCATAAGCCAGATTATCATATTTATAATCGGAACCTCCATTTTTCCTGGTAAGCCCGGCTAAAAAGAAAAAATCCTCCTTTTGTAACTTTCCTTTCTCCGACAAATCAAAACGTCAGTACAAAATAAGCAGGGGTTCCGTCCTGAAAAAGCATAATCCATTAGGAGCTGTCGGAATCCCATATACTTGCGCAGCTATCTGCATTGTCAAATGTTCGTTGGCAGGGCAAAACTCCTTGTTACGAAGATTATTAGGGACAGGCTTTAATATAAATTCGCCCTGTTCTCCCTCTTTGGTTAATCGCAATATCCGTCATCGGCAACTAAAGAATACTTAATCTGGACTCCTGAAACAGATATGCGTTTGCTATTGTTATTGAAGATATCAATACCGACATTATCGTCAAAATGCTTATAAGGTAATTCACAAGATATATTTTTTCCCGTCAAAAAGCTTTGCTTCAAGGCTTTGGATGAATATCCGCTTTCTCCGCCAGTCTCCCGTAAAAGTGAGGGACAAATATGAGTATCTGTTTCCATTATCATATTCTTTTTAACTGTTATTGCTCCGATTGTATCTGTATGGGCAGTAGCCAGAAGAATACCAAAATCATCCTCTTCATCAATATGCAGGTTTCTAGCTTGAATAATACGATTATCCCCTTCAGATGTCATATTAAAAAGACAGGGAAAAGATAGGAAAGAGGTATATTCCTGCTGTGTCTTGGGCATGGTCAGTGAGACAGCTGGGAGTTGTGGATTATTATAATAGTCCGTATCATAACAGAATGAATAGTGTTCACGATCTATTTCTGTTAACAGACCAGCATAAATACCTTTTATATAGACTTTGGCAGATCGACTCATATGCGTGTCTATTATTGAATATGAATACTAAGTCCTAAAGTTTTCAGGACATTAAAAAGGACATCGAAGCGGGGATTACCACTTCCACGTTCAAGCGGACCAAAGCGTTAATCCCTATTCCTGCAAGAGTTGCCAACGTAGCCTGATCCAAGCCCAACTCTTTACGCCTTTCGCGAATATGTTTTCCTATCTCTATTAAATCCATAATTCACCATATATAGTGACTTTCTCACAAAGATAGAATCTTTTTAGTAGAAAAACAAGCTAATTCACCATATACAGTGAATTTACGCATAAATAGCATAGTATAAAAGCATACTATCATGCTTTTTCACCATATATGGTGATTTAAGAGAGATACATACTTATAGAGGAAAGACATTGATCGCTGAAAAAAGTGCCAACATGAAGAATTGTATATTTTTATCTGTCCTGCTCTTCATCATTCGAGCCGTTTCCTTGCACTTCATGAAAAAACGCCCTCCATTTAGAGTTACAGATTTCG
>VOFJ01000320.1_pt1 | contig 16000 bp, 28 predicted proteins | sample 5384081 | NCBI WGS metagenome assembly VOFJ01 (sample SAMN12384729, study PRJNA508395) | human gut metagenome | isolation source: healthy gut I | host: Homo sapiens
GGCACCGCCTCCTACTGATTCACTTTGGTTATGCAAACACCACTTTACTGATATGTTTAAAAGTGATATAATAAACATAATATGATCATAGGTGGAAGGAATTAAAAAAAAAAAATATGGCTGGACTTCATAAATGTTATATCACACAGATAAATTATCTTTCAGAAAATGGACTGCTTGGAATGGAATATCTGGATGAATCAGAAAAAGTATATATCTTTTATAAACGTGAAGATAATATACCGGTTACGCTCCACATAGGGATTCAGAAAAATGTAAACGCACAGATTGAATATATAGAGGCAGAAAAATGATGCAGAAAAAATATCTCATGCTTGGACTTATTGTAGGAAGAAATGACAAAAATGTGGAATATGTGACCGTAGATCCACAGTTGGAACTTCCGGAGGTATTTCTTCAAATGGCAGGAGACGTGAAAAAGAAAGACAGATTTTCGGATGTTCCTAAACAGAAAAAAACTGCAAGATGTATCTGTGAAAAAAAGGAAAATGCTCTGAGAGAAAAAATGCCGGAAAAGCATCAGAAAATGAAAGATGCTGATAAAATATCAGAAAAGAAAGATGTTATTTCTGAACAGCAGGAAGGACAGAAAAATACCGCAAGTGATCCCACGGATTTCAAAAAAGACCAATCCGTAATAAACAGAGAATATGATGAAATGATAAAAAATAAAACGCTTGAAGAAGATTACATGGATGTCTTGGAATATCTTGGTCTGAAAAAGGAGATGTTAACAGGAGAGTTCCCAGAGAGGATTATAGCACAGAATATCGTAAATATCTATTCTGATAATACAGACAGTGAGAAAATAAGAAAAGCGCTTGAAAATGTATTCGGACAAAAAGATACTGCAGTTATCATGGGTAAAGTGGCAACGAAAAAGGCAAATCTGGTGATACGGGCAAAAGAGATCACCAGAAAACTTAACCACAATGAATATTGATGGTTTATTGCAATAATTCTTTTCGGATGATAAAATAAGAAGCATATTAATAAAATTATATTGATAAAAAACAAATTAACCTCAGACAAGCATGTCTGGGGTTTTGTTTATTTTAGAAAGGGGTGGCAATATGATAATAATAAAGAAGAATCCTGAAGCAGAGAGAAAAAAGCAGGTGCAAAATATGTGATAAAAAGAAATGGATCAGAAGATCTGTTTGATGAAAACAAGATCGTAATTGCTTTATTTAAGGCAAATGATTCCACGATAAGAAATAAAATCACAAAAAAACAGATTGGAGCAATTGCGGATCATATCAAAAGCAAAGTGGACGAAACGCCACATGCACTGAATATTGAAGATATTCAGGATATGGTTGAAAATGAACTGATGCGGATCAGGGCATTTGATGTAGCCAGAAGCTATATCACATACCGCTATAAAAGAGCATTGGCGAGACAGCATAATACAACCGATGATAAGATCCTTTCCCTTATCGAACATAATAATGAGGAAGTAAAGCAGGAAAATTCCAATAAGAATCCTATCGTCAATAGTGTACAGCGTGATTATATGGCAGGAGAGGTCAGCAAAGACCTGTGCAAAAAGAGTATTCCTTCCGGGCGATATCTGGGAAGCTCATGAAGATGGTCTTATCCATTTCCATGATGCAGATTACTTTGCACAGCACATGCATAACTGCTGTCTGGTAAATCTGGAAGATATGCTCCAGAACGGCACCGTTATAAGCGGAACGATGATAGACAAAGCCAAAAGAGCTTCGCTACAGCATGCAATATTGCAACACAGGCGATTGCTCAGATTGCTTCACAGCAATACGGTGGACAGACAATGTCTATTGCACATCTGGCTCCATTTGTGGAAATATCTAGACAAAAGTACATGAAAAAACAGAGAGAATCCATGGAAAAGCCGGGGTAAAAGCAACAGAAGCCCAGATTGCATCTATCGTTGAAGATATGGTAGACGAAGAGATCAAACGTGGCGTACAGATGATACAGTATCAGCTTATCACGCTCATGACCACGAACGGACAGGCGCCGTTTGTTACAATATACATGTACCTGAATGAGTGCAGGGATGAAAAGACCAAAGCAGATATGGTAAAGATCATCCGTGAAATGTTCAGACAGCGGATCCAGGGCGTAAAGAATGAGCAGGAGTCTGGTTACACCGGCGTTCCCGAAGCTTATCTATGTATTAGAAGAAGATAACATCCGTGAAGGAAGCCGTTACTGGGATCTTACGCAGCTTGCAGCCAAATGTACTGCAAAGAGAATGCGTCCCTGATTATATCTCTGAAAAGATCATGAAACAGTTAAAAAATGGCGATGTTTATAGCTGCATGGGATGCCGGTCATTCCTTACGGTAGACAGAACCAATGGAAACATTGCAAATGCAACTAATTACAAAGAGGGAGAACATAAATATTATGGCCGCTTCAATCAGGGAGTTGTCACGTTAAATCTTGTGGATGTTGCATGTACATCTGCAGGAGATGAAGATTATTTCTGGGAGAATCCTTGATAAGCGGCTGGAACTTTGCCATAAGGCATTGCGGATCAGGCACGAGAGACTTCTTGGAACACCTTCTGATGTGGCACCGATCCTGTGGCAAAGCATGGCGCACTTGCAAGACTGAAAAAAGGCGAAACCATTGACAAGTTGTTATATGGCGGATATTCCACCATTTCACTCGGCTATGCCGGACTTTGTGAGTGTACCAGATATATGAAAGGCGTTTCCCACACAGATCCGGATGGGACAGAGTTTGCAATGAAAGTCATGCAGAGGTTAAATGATGCGTGTGCGAAATGGAAAGAAGCGGAAAACATTGACTATTCAGTTTACGGAACTCCGCTGGAATCCACAACATATAAATTTGCAAAAATGTTTACAGAAGCGCTTTTGGTATCATTCCGGGTGTTACAGATAAGAACTATATCACAAACAGCTATCATGTCCATGTGACGGAAAAGATAAATGCATTTGACAAGCTGAAATTTGAGTCTGAATTCCAGAAGCTTTCTCCAGGAGGTGCGATCAGCTACGTGGAAGTTCGAATCTCCAGAATAACATTGAGGCAGTGCTTTCCATCATGCAGTATATCTATGATAATATCATGTATGCAGAACTGAATACAAAGAGTGATTATTGTGAGGCATGCGGGTATGATGGAGAAATAAAGATTGTAGAGGATGAGCATGGAAAGCTTGTCTGGGAATGTCCAAATTGTGGAAACCGAGACCAGAGCAGAATGTCTGTTGCAAGGCGTACCTGCGGATATATTGGCACACAGTTTTTGGAATCAAGGCAGAACGCAGGAGATAAAAGAGCGTTTTGTTCATCTGTAAATCTTTATTAATTAATATAAATCTTAAAGGATCATACTCAATATGAGTGTGCAAAATTTTTCTTTTGCCTGTAATGACGCTCCATAGGATTTTACTTGACAAAAAATAAGTAGTATGTTATGATTACATCATAAATAAAATTAAATGAATAAAAATTATAATTAAACTCTTCTACGTGTGATGAAGAGGCTTTTTTTTATATTAACAGGGCACAAATATGATGTGCTCTTTTTTTTTATGAAAATTATGATTTTATTCAGATAAAAGCCAGTCTAGGAGGTAAGATTTGGCTAAAAAACAAAAAAAATAAAACAAACAAAAAAAGAGTAGGTAAAAGTGCCAGCTCTTTTTTTTTGTTGCCTTAAAAGGCAGAAAGAGAGGAAAAAAATATGGGAACAGAACAGTACACTGTAGGAGTGGTTTACTACAAGGGAAAGGACGGAGTCAACAATTCGTTTTATTACCTACTACGCAAACAATGTTGCTTTGTGGGAAGCAGGAAAAGAGGCGAAACTCGTATCAAAAATCTGCGCAGAAGACATAGTAAAAGATTTATGCATGAGCGGCACGCTCGCCGTACCGATTCTGGTAAAGGACTATCTCCGTTTAAAAACCCAGATGTAGCAGGAGAAGGAGCAAAATATCAAACTAACAAAACCGGTGTTGTTGAAAATTATATTTAAAAAAAGGAGAAAAAAGTAGGTAAAAAGAGCCTGCTCTTTTTTTATTGTCCGGACTTTTTCTATTGCGTTTTTTGACTTTAATAAAAAGATGTGATAATATAAGAATATAAATAAAATTCATTATAAAAAGTAAAATAAAACCACGGAGTGACAACGAGTCCGTGGTATTTTTTGTCAACGGAACGTACATGTTTTTTTTTATGCCTAAAAAATAAGGCTTAAGTATAAATTATTTATCTATATAACAGCTTTTTGTGATAAAGCTGATCTAATAAAAACAAAAGAAAGGAAAAGGCAGTAGCCGGAATATTCAGGCTTGCTGTCTGGAATCCGTCTGTCTGCCAGTATAAAAAAATGACAGAAAAAAAAGAAAAAAATAGTAACAAAAATGTTAGCGTTTGTTGGAATGTTATTATTCATTCCTCTTCGCATTTATGCAGGAGGAGATGCTGATATGGCATCCTGCGCAACTGCATTTTTATATTTTGTGCGCCATCATCTTCGGCGTACCTTTTGAAAAAAAAATCTTCAATGAAGATGATGAGCCAAGAAAAACAAATAAAAAGGAAGGGGCGACTTTATCATGACAGGGATTACAGTGGAACAGTTAGAGGAAAAAAAGAGAAGTGCTTGAACACTTCTGTACTGTTTACCAAAAAAAACAGAGCAAATGCTGTTCCTTTAGAAGAACTTCGAACAAGGTACAGGAACAGCTATGAGAAGCTGCTCAATAACTTAAGCTCCGAACTCATGTTTTACAGTTGTATGAGTATCCGTCTGGGAACGTACATAGACGAGACTACGGAGGATGGGCTTGATATGATAAGAGCACCAATAAATATGTAATAGACAATTGGCAGTCACTTGTAAAACTGGCAAAGAAAAATAATCTAGAAGATATGGATAATCTGCTGGATCAGTACAGGCAGGATTTCTTTGAGACCAGATATTTTAACTATATGGAAAGGAGCAGGGAGTATGCTTAATTTGGAACAAACAAAAGAACTGTATGATCTTCTCAGAGGAGAATCAGAAGTCAACATAAAATCAAATAAAGAGGTAGAATTTGAAATTAATAAATCAAAATTCTACACAAAAAAATCACACCTTCCAAGGATGACAGATGAGCAGGCTTTTCTTGTAATCTACATTTTGCAGGAAGCATACAGATTTGAGGAATTTATCCCGGATCATTACGAGATATGTTCGCAGTGTGGCGAGTTGTATGATTCTGAATTAGAAGGTGGAACCACAGGAGACGAAATGTACTGTGGCGACTGTTATACAGAGGAGGAAAATGAAGATTGAATTAATGGGTGTATTACCGGGGCATAAGCTCCGGTAATATTTTAGGAAGGAAAAAATTATGACCAGAGCAGAGATACGAAAAAAGTTAGGGATCGTAGTATTGGAAGATCCTAAGATCGCCAATAAGGAATTAACGCAGGAAGAAGCCGAAAAAATATGAAGATTTACATGAAATCTCTAATCAGTTTGAATAGAGAAATCGATCAGAATGTAAAAGATTTCTGCACAAGATGCAGATACTACAGGACTGGCTTGCAAGAAAAAAATGCGATTCCGTAAGAGAAGGCTGCTCTTATGGAGTGACATGCAAATATATTGATAAAGCCAAGTCGCAAGGAAAAGTGCAATGTAATGAGGACGGAAGTATCTGGCGCATACAGCACAAGATATCAGATGTGACTGTGGCTGCAATATATTTTATGAACGATATATTGAAAAAGATAATAGCATCTATGACATTTGTTACAAATGCAGAAAAAAGATAGGTGCTGTTAAAAAAGGAATATGTGCCGGAAGAATTAAGTGAGGGCACGTGGAAATGGGAGGTATATGTACATGAAAATCCCAATACCGTGTGAATTTGGAAACATGGCAGACGGGAAAATATTTTTTCAGACAATATAGTCACGAAGATAAACCGAAACGTATTTCTGAACAGGAATATATGTCGGCTTATGAAGAATATCGAAATTATTAACGTGTTAAAGGATCAGCAAGATGCTGATCCTTTTTATGAAAAAAATGTTGGATTTATTGCAAAAAATAAAGAGCGAAAAGTATAATACATATGTTTTTATGAATAAAAAAAAACAATACATTTACTTATCTGTTTAAATATGCTATAATAAACAAGACAAAAGGAGACGCATGTTTGATTCAAGACCAACAAGATGTAACTGCGGTGGGACAGTAGTATATGGTAAAATGGAAAAATTCGGACTTCGCCCATACCAGAGCGGTTATTGCTATATATGTCAGAAATGTGGAGCATATGTAGGAACACACCAGAACAGACCAAAAGATGCATTAGGAATATTAGCGACAGGAGACACCAGAAGACTGCGGGTGTTATGTCATGAAGAATTTGATAAGCACTGGATGAGTACGGCAGGAAAATCAAGAGTGTATTATCGTCTGTCAAAAGAAATGGGAATAAAAAAAAGAGAAGACTGCCATTTTGGATACATGCAGAAAGACCAGCTTGTTGAAGCATTATCGATCATGCAGTCTTGGGAAAATTACAACGCAAGATAGAAGGAGGAGTATCTGTGAAAAAAAGAAAATGGTATCAATGTTATTGATCTTTACATCAGTAATTATGCTGACTGGGTGTGGATCACTATATTCTTCACATAAAAGCGGATACACAGAGATAACCGCTGTATCCGGCGTAACGTTTGAAATGCCGGATAATTTTCTTTTTTCAGATGCAACTGCTGTAACGAGCATCTCACAGGATTCTGATTATGAAGCGGCAGAGACTTATCTGTATAAGAACGGCGACAGTTGTTATATGCTTTTCAACATGAAATCTGTTATAGTCGCTGTTTCTACAGATACTTCATATAATCTTAGCGAATCAGATGATGTAGACGGTTCCATAACAAACAGTACCTTAAACGGCATCTGCTTTTTACCCCGGAAGATGGGAGCAAATGGCTATTCCTATGAAGAATCAAATAAAAAAGATTCTTACAAAATAATTGCCGATGCAGTAGGGGATGTGACGCTCACGACCGAACTTTAAGGGAAATATGATGGAAAGTTTGTCTATGTGGAAAGTTCCGGCATGGAGTGTACAATGTTCGTAGGCGCTAATATGGAAAAATACCGAAAGTTATCCGGAAGTCAGGAAAAATTGATCGAACATATTGCAAAATCACTGACGATTACAGTAGATGAAGCGACAGGTTCAGATGATCAGCTAAGCGAAGATGTTTCCATTATGAATAGTGAAGATTCACAGAAAGAAACAAATATCTCTGATCCAGTTACTGCTGAAGAAGAGGCAACAGAAACAAAAACTGAAACAGAAAGCGCAAAACGAGAAAATAGCGGAAATGAACAGTCCGAGCAGACATTCTTGCATGCAGAATCAAATCAGCATGAGGCAACCGGAACGGCTTCAGATTTCTATCATCAGTTAAAGATAGGAGATGTTGGACGTTTAGAGGCATTAGATGGTTCGTGGAAAGAACTTAAGAGTACATTTGTGATTGTAAATGATCTGTATGTTAAAGATGATGCAGATAAAATCATCAGGGAATACTGCAAAAACTGATGAATGCCCTTATGAATACTCTACAGCTCCAGAGGGTTACAGTTGGCATGCAATAGAATATACCTTAAGCATATCACCGGAAGATCTGTATGTAGATATAAAATTAGTGGGACTGGATGGGGAAAAATTAAAATATCGTGGGGTAGCGCTTCGTCCATGACTCATGATATTTTCTACAATATGGAAAAGACGGAAGACGGCTATTCAAAATTATATTGTTACTACGCAGTTCCAAACGGATGTAAAGAATACACATTGGAGTTTGGAACAAGAGTTGAAGGAGAAAATAGTACGGCATGTTATGAGATCGGTGAATTTTAGAAAAAGGAAGGTTTTTAATTAAAATAGTATAAGAAATTTTATGATTTTACAAATAATAAAAATTGTTTTAATGTGCCGTGATAAGTATCAATAAAAGGTATGTGAGACCATTTGTTAATAATTGTTATAAGGAAGCAATAAATGCCTGCTGATGCAGGCCTATTTTAATAAATCATTTTTACTTTACAAGTTATAAGGAAGCAATAAATGCCTGCTGATGCAGGCTACATTCAAAATTTTTCTTACTGCAAAATTGTTATAAGGAAGCAATAAATGCCTGCTGATGCAGGCGCCTGAGAGATTGATCCACCTAGTATTTTGATCATAATGAAGCAATCAATGTCTGCTGGTGCAGGTCATAGTCATAACCATTAATGAAAATATATCCAAAATATCTATTGTTGTAGGTTTATCTTGAAATAATAGCATTTGGACCGTTAGCTCAGTTGGTCAGAGCGGTCGGCTCATAACCGAAAGGTCTAGGGTTCGAATCCCTGACGGTCTATTACAGTATTGTTGCTGTGCCTGCCATTAGCATGTTTTCTGATGGCAGATTCCTCAATACTATCAGAAAAGGAGAAAAAATATGGATGAGAAGAAATATCATTATCCATCATCGGGTAATGAAAGAGCTATTGCAGATAAAAACAGGGAGGCAAGAGCCTGTGGATTATCATATGGTGCTTATATCGCAGGGGTAAGCAATGTCAGGAATGAACAATCGACAAAAAAAAGGTTCATTTCTGGTGGAATGAATAAATCAAAAAAGCAGGCGTTAAACGCCTGCTTTTTTCGAAATCTTTGGTTCTAGAAAGGGATTTGTATGAAGTCGATTTTTTGTAACTGAAAAAAGTTCAGTGGCAGAGGAATACGCAAAGGATACTTGGTGTCACGGAACGGAAGGATGGATACCTTGAAAGTGACAGGTATATCATCACATGGTGTGTAGGACACCTTGTAACAATGTCTTATCCGGAAAAGTATGATGAAAAACTGAAAAAATGGTCGCTTGATACACTGCCATTCCTTCCGGAAGATTATCTTTATGAAGTCATCCCAAAGGTAGCAAAACAGTTCAACGTGATCAAAAAGCTGTATCACAGGGATGATGTAACAAGAATCTATTACGCAGGAGATTCTGGAAGAGAAGGAGCATATATCCAGGCACTTGTAAGACAGGAAGCAGGTGTACGTTCCGGGATAGAGGAAAGGGTTGTCTGGATCGATTCACAGACAGATGAGGAGATCAAGCGGGGAATCCGTGAAGCAAAACCATATGCATATTATGAAAAGATCATCGCATCCGGCTATGAACGTGCAATCGAGGACTATTCTACCGGAATCAACTATTCAAGGATATTGTCCTTAAAGTATGCAAAAACTTATCTGCAGTGCTGCAGGATTGAGCAGTTATACGCCGGTCGCAGTCGGACGCGTCATGACCTGTGTGCTTGGCATGGTCGTGCGCAGAGAAATGGAGATTAAGAACTTTAAAAAAGACCGAATATTACAGGATTTTGAACAAGATCAATAAGTATGACTGTGCGATCAGCGCAGAGTGGAAGGTAACGCCAGAGAGCGACATGGCAGGTTCGCAGGCATTGTATGATAACAAAGGGATTTTTAAAGAAAGAGGATGCGTATGCTTTTATAAACAGGCTGCCGGATAAGATCCGTATTGAAAGCGTTGAAAAGGAAAAAAGAAAAAGAACGCACCGACACTTTTTAACCTTGCGGAGCTTCAGGCAGAATGTACGAAAAAGTTCAAGATCAGCCCGGATGAAACGCTCGCAGTGGCACAAAAACTGTATGAGTACAAAATGACCACATATCCAAGAACAGATGCAAGGGTACTTTCATCTGCAATCGCAAAGGTAGTGGCAGACAATATCAAAGGGTTAAAATTGTTTAGTGAAGAGACAGCCGTTATCTGTGATACCATACTGGATAATGGCTATATAGATGGCATACAGAAAAGGACAAGATATGTAGACGATACCAAGATAACAGACCATTATGCGATCATTCCGACAGGGCATGCGATTGAAAATTATGCAGACCTGAATGATCAGGAAAAGAAAGTGTATGAATTGATCGTGCGCAGGTTTTTAAGTATCTTTTATCCTCCGGCAGTTTATTATAAAGTCACATTAAATGAGAAAGCAAAAGATGAACTGTTTGTAAGGACGGTCAAAGTATTGCAGGATCCGGGGTATATGAAAGTTGCCGGCCTGCCACAAGAAGATCAGGAGGCAAGGAGACTTGCAGAGGCAGTCAGCAATCTGACAGAAGGAATGGAAATCCCATGCAGTTATTCGACTGCACAGGCACAGACATCCCCACCAGCACGTTATACATCTGGTTCCATGGTACTTGCAATGGAAAATGCAGGAAATCTCATAGAGGAAGAAGAATTAAGGGCGCAGATCAAATCGAACGGTATCGGAACATCTTCAACCAGAGCCGAAACGATCAAAAAAGCTGGTACGTCTTGGGTATCTGTTGCTAAATAAGAAAACGCAGATATTGACTCCGGCACCGCTTGGGTACATGGTTTACGAAGTGGTGGATCAGACCGTTCCGAGCCTTTTAAACCCACGCATGACGGCAAGTTGGGGAGAAAGGTCTGCAGAAAGTAGCAGACGGGGAGCTGGAAGCGACTAATTACCGGAAGACGTTGATCGAGAACATAGAACGAGAATGCGGCAATATGATACGCAATGATTATGTTGTCGAGATCAAAAGGAAAAAGATCGCTGCTTATGTCCAGAATGAAAGTTACGAGGATGACCTGAAGCCGTTTCAGGAAGAAGTCCTTGAACTTATTTGCCCGGTGTGCGGAAAACATATTAAAACTGCTCCGTTCGGATACTGCTGTGAGGGATATAAAAAGACGGCGGCTGTACTTTTTTGCGATAGGAAAGATCGCAGGCGTAAAATTGACAAAAGACCAGATGAAGATGCTCATTACAGAAGGACAAACAGAAGTTATTGAAGGATTTGTCTCAAAGTCGAGGAAAAAATTTGCGGCTGCTCTTAATTTGCAGATGGATGCAGAAGGAAAGCCAAAATTAAGCTTTGATTTTAGTGCAGTTGCGCCAAAGACACTTTCTGCCCGATGCCCGAAATGTGGAGGGGCAGTTCGTATCGTAAAATTCGGATACTGCTGTGAAAATTATGTAAAAGATGATCCAAATTCTTGCCATTTTGGGATTGGAACAATCGCAGGGAAAAAACTGTCGGAAACACAGGCAACGACACTTATTAAAAGAAAAAAGACAAACATCATAAAGGGATTCAAGTCAAAAAGTGGAAAATCTTTTGACGCAAAGCATTAAAGATGGATGCAGAAGGAAAGATAAGTTTTGATTTCCCGGAGCGGACAGATCCATCCGAATCAGATATCTCATGCCCGAAATGCGGAAAACTGCTCATCAAGGATATGTATTCCTATAACTGTACATGCGGTTACAAGATCTATCACAGGATCGCAGGAAAGGCAATGACAGATATGCAGATGAAGACGCTGATCACAACCGGAAAGCTTGGACGCACGTCTGGATTTAAGAGCAAGAAGGGGAAATCATTCACTGCCGGGCTGGTATGTGACGAAAATGGAACAATTACATTTAAAATTTGACACTCAAATGCCTAAAGGAATGGGCTTTACGGCAAGTTTTCGTAACGGCAATGCGGATAGGAGAACAGGATATGAGATTTGTCACAACAGAAGAAGAGTTAAGAAAAAATGCAGGAAATCCCAAGGAAAAGATTTCTCTGGTTCAGACAGAGATAAAAAGTGGGACTGTCCATTTTCGGGCAGGATGATCACACGTCAACTATATAAAAAAAATATAACATGATAAAATGCCATCTGAAAAGATGCTTGAGGATCTGCAGAAAATAGGTATAACGGCTGACAGAATTGTAAAAATATCAAATCTAAAAAAAATAGATAATGATAACAGTACGACATAAACATGTGCAAGTATATGTTTACTTATATGTTTAAATATGCTATAATATACAAGACAGAAAGGAAACATATACATATGAGTTCATGCCGATTATTTATCTGCAGGGAAAATTGTGATGGGATATGCCGTAACAGTGAGGAAGCCTGTATAAAGGAGCAGTGCGACCATATCAATGGAAACTGCCGAATGTGCGTACAGAAAAACTGCATGTTCAAAATGATAGAAGCAAAAAGCTGCTGAGCAGAGAAAGAATGATATAGAAAATAACAAAAGCACGGTCGTTTCAACATTACAGACAAAGACAGATATTCCGCAGAATAATGAAAAAGAACAAAAATTAAAGACAGAAAGAAATGAAAAGCCGGGGGAAAACACGTATGCCGTGTGCTTATGTGGACGGTTCCTACAATAAGTATAAAAAATCTATGGCTATGGAGGGATCTTTTTGACGGAGAGCAGACACATACAATGCAGGGACATGGGAATGAACCGGATATGGTATCCATGAGAAATGTTGCAGGAGAAATCGAAGGAGCCATGGCAGCGATCCGATATGCCAAGGAACATGACATAAAAGAGTTCATCATGTACTACGATTATAGTGGTATAGAACAGTGGGCAACCGGCAGATGGAGTGCAAATAAGACTGGAACACAAAAATACCAGGAATATGTGCAGGAGTGTGGTATAAAGATCCACTTCAAAAAAATAAAGGACATTCCGGAAATACGGGAAATGAGATTGCGGACAACCTTGCAAAGCAGGCGGCAGGGATCACAGACAGGGGGTACAGATGATGCAGATGGAATGGGTAACAGACCAAAAACCGAAAAGAAAATGGCACTTATATCGTGACGCAGGAAATCCATAGTTTATCAACGGGAGAGTTCATGAAAAAACAGAGGTCACGACAGCCCAGTTTGACGCAAAGCACAGGAAGATGGTTAAGGGCAAAGCATTTAAAGGTGGCCGCATGGATGAAATTTCGGAAGCGTATAAGGAAACAGAGACATAGATATTCAAGATAATAAAGAAACGCAGATCAATATAACAATTTATGGAGGATAGAGATATATGGATTTCACAAAATTCCAGAAATTAAATTCAATCATCAAAACGTGTTCGTTTGAGATGATCCCAATAGGAAAGACCAGAGAGACAATGGAAAAGCATAACGTCATTGAGGAAGATGCAGAGAGAAAGAGCAATGCAGAACTTACAAAGGAAGTAAGTGATTCTTTCATCAGGGAGTTTATTGCAGACTATAAAGAAGATATGGACTGGAAAGATCTGTATGATGCATATGGAGAAGACCGTGCAAGATTCACGGATATCATGAACCAGAAAGCAGAAAAGCTTGCAAAACGTTTTTCTGATTCCTTTAACGAGTATATCAATACTTTCTTAAAAGCAAATGGTATCAACGACAAGAAATCAAAATGGAGTGATTCCGGATATGTGGACGTGGTGCTTCCGTTATATGTATCCATTCATCCGGACTTCAGTAATGATAAGTATGAAAGGGCAGTAGCTTCATTATTGCACTGTTCCAATTCCCCTGTTCAAAAAAAATACACGACAAGTTATGCAAGGATCATTGCAGGAACAAAGAAAGGTTCTTTTGCAGACCGTTCCATGGAGAACTTCCAGACTGCCTGTGCGAACAGCGTCATGTTTGATCTGATAAGCAGAAATTTAAGCAGTGTGGGAAGTCATGATGCATTTAAGGAAGTATTTGCGGACGCACCTTTGAACATGAATGAATACCTTTCACAGAAGGGTATCAGCCGTTACAATGAATTTGTCGGAGACAGTTTTGATGAAAGCGGTCAGGTCATACGCTATGGAGTGAATCACTATATTAATGAATGGAACCAGACGCATCTGGATGAACGCATGCCAAAGATGCATAAATTAAAGAAACAGATTTTATCCATTGTAGAACCTTCATTCCGCATCCGAACAATTAATGATGAAACAGAACTTTTTGGGACATTTGATAATATCAGGACAGCGGAACAACGTTATGCTGGAATGTTAGAGTCGATCTTGGAAAACATGAATACCGCCAGACATTTATGATAAAAGCGGTATCCTTGTCACGTCTGCAGAAAGGGACAGCCTTGCAAATGCGATCACCGGGGAATGGAGTTATTTCCGTAGGCAGATCAAGGAAGAAGAAGAAAAAACCGTATCCGGGAAGAATATCTGCAGAAAAAAAGAACCGGGTAAAAACTAAATTAACGCAGAAAGACAATAAACAGATCGAAGATGCATTAAATAAAAGCATTTACTCGGTTGCAGACCTCAACAAAATGCTTGGGTCTGATTTTGGAACGATCGAAGAAAAACTTCTGGATGAATATATCAGAAATAAATCAAAGAAAGAAAGTGCATATGCGCAGACTCGTGAAAACGGATTTTTTATGATAAGAAAACTATCCCGGCCGGAGATGATGTACAGCGGATACAGCAGTACCTTGATAAGGTTCTCAGTCTGACGCATATCGTGCGTGGATTGTGTGCAGACAGTCAGGATCCAAGGACCGATTTTGTGTTTTCTGATGATGGTATCGTCTTTAGAGGACGACAGGGTACAGATCATATCCTGCTATAACCTGATCCGTAATTTCGTCACAAAGAAACGTGAAAAGACAGCGAAAGAAAAAAACAGATCCAGTTATGTTTCGGACGTCCGGCTCATTTTGAACAGGTATGGAACAACAAGCAGGAAGGCAAGTTCGGAAATGTGGATGCAAAGCACTTTTAGAATATGCAGGCAAGTATTATTACATGGTTCCGGCAGCCAAAAATGAAGCAAAACTCAACTTCCCGGTCACAGACGAACCACAGATGGGAGAGTGCTACAACTACCTTGCAACAAAGAAAGCGATCGGATTTGCCAAAGCCTTTGCAAAATTCTATATCAAGTCGCCGGAAGCAATGGAAGGATTTGAAAAGACAGAGGAACCATTTGAGATATCCGTTGGAAACGACACAATGATCATTTCAGAAAAGTATATGAAGATTACGAAGCGAAGACCTTCCGTGAATCTGAAGAAGCAAAGAATAAGCTGATCGACTGTGCAAAGGAATTTTTATCCAAAAATCTGTCCTACTGTATCTATGACTGGTCTGGACTTAAAGAAACAAAAAGACTATGTAAATTATGGAGAGTTCTGCAACGAAGTGGATTCTATAGCGTTCCGTGTGATCAATAGATATGTTTCAAAAAACTGGTGGATGATGCAGTGGAAAGAGGAAATTTATATATGTTCGAAATTAGTTCACTGGATATGTATAAAGATAGCTCTCGCATGAAAAATATCATGGCGCTCCGGTTCAATCAGATAATGAACGGTATGTTTACCGGCGATAAATTCATTATCATCAACAATGCCCCACAGATCAGATACCGTCCTGTTGTCATTGAAAAAAAAAGATGTGCATCCGGTTGGAAGCCGCCTTGTAAATAAAAAATACAACCGATGGCAGAACCATCCCGGGCGATGTTTACTTGGAGTTATGTGCATATTATAATGGCAAAAAAGACAGTTTATCTCCGGAAGCATCCTTATACAATGAGAAAGTGTCTGTAAAGGATTCTGACAGAGCGCATATAAAGGACAAACATTATACAGAGGAAAAATTCCTTATTACATTTTCCTACACGGCAAACAAAAAAATGTCGCCTCTGCTACGTCTGGTTACCAGCTTAATGAAATGGTAAGAAAAGAGATCCGTGAAAACGGATGCAATATTATGGCTGTGATCAGGGGAATTGATAATCTTCTGTATTATGCAGTTGTGGATGAGAATGGTAACAGGATTGAAGCCGGAGACCTTAATGTTGTCGGAGATACCGACTTTTATGAAAAAGCTTACTATTTTAGGCAAACAGAGATATACAGATCAAAAAAACTGGAAACATGAAAATAAAGTTGCTGATCTGAAAGACACTTATCTTGGACAGGTATGCCGTAAGATTGCATCTATCGCAGTAAAAAATAATGCTGTTATCGTTATTGACAAGATCAATGAGAGAACAAAAAAAGGAAAAACGCTGCTTTCGATAATAATATGTATCGGA